>Ga0265298_10003231_pt1 | contig 21785 bp, 18 predicted proteins | sample AusTroGonzalo_MG_3_FD_193486 | JGI IMG/M metagenome (GOLD analysis project Ga0265298, IMG submission 193486) | Bovine rumen microbial communities from tropical cattle in Woodstock, Queensland, Australia - Gonzalo_01 | ecosystem: Host-associated > Mammals > Digestive system > Stomach > Rumen ...
AAAATAAACTACAATCAGATCTCACCAAGACAAACGAGCATCGAGCTTCAGGACGTTTTCGAACCGGACGCTCCCACCATAGAAATAAAACTCTTGGAAGGCAAATCACCCAAAGACAACGTCACGCACTATTACCAGCTCGCCCAAAAAGCCGAGAGAGGTTTCGACACTCTCCAAAAGCGCCATGACGCGACGGAAACGGAACTCGCCGTACTGAAAGAAAAGCTCGACCGCGTCGCAGTCTGCTCTTTGGCCGAACTTAAAGCTCTCAACAGCCCGGCGGAAGAGAAGCCGGCAAAGAAAGAGAAGCCCCAAAAGAAAGCCAATCCAGACGGCCCCTACAAAGTTTACCGCTGCACTTCAAGCGACGGCTTCAAAATAATCATCGGCCGCAGCGCGAATGACAACGACTATGTCACCATTCGCCTCGCCAACGGCAACGACGGCTGGCTGCACGTCAGGGACTATCCCGGAAGCCACGCCATCATAAGGGCCGAGAAGGGGAGAGAGATCACGCCCACCGCCTGGAAGGAAGCCGCTGAGCTCTGCGCCGCGCTTTCCAAAGCTCCTGACCTTGCGAAGGTGGACGTCATCTACACTTATAAAAAGTTCGTTTCCAAACCCAGGAACGCCAAAGCCGGCTCGGTTCTGGTCGCCGGCGGCAAAAACATCGTGGTCAAAAAAGACGTCGCCGCCAACAAGGCCTGGCGGGAGTCTCATTTCAGCGATGATTTTTCTTGCAATTAAACCCTTCTTCTGCTATTATATTCGCAATTTAACCAACTATCTTTATTTATGGCTAAAGATGATGTAATCGAAGTTGAGGGCGTCGTGACCAAAGTTCTGCCCAGCACTCTCTACCGTGTCAAACTCGACGACAACGGCATGGAAGTGCTTGCCCACATTTCCGGCAGGATGCGTCACTTCTTCATCAAGATCGTCGCCGGCGACCGCGTCAAACTGGAAATGTCTCCCTATGACATGACGAAGGGCCGTATCACTTATCGTTATCGCGACTAATAATTAAAATGAAGATAATTTCTCTTGCTATTCCGGACGTCAAACTGATCGAGCCGGATGTGTTCGGCGACAATAGGGGCTTCTTCATGGAGACCTACCGCGCCGATCTTTTCAAAGAAGCCGGCATACCCACCAATTTTGTGCAGGATAACATGAGTTCGAGCCGCAAGGGCGTTTTGAGAGGACTGCACTTCCAGAAGAACCCCTATTCCCAGGGCAAGCTCGTAAGAGTTGTCAGAGGCGAAGTCTTCGACGTCGCCGTCGACCTTAGGAAAGGCTCTCCCTATTTCGGCAAATGGGTAGGCGATCTTCTCAGCGAAGAGAATAAGAAATCCCTCTATGTGCCGCAAGGTTTCGCTCACGGCTTCTGTGTCGTCAGCGACGAAGCGGTCTTCCATTACAAATGCACCGAGTTCTATCATCCCGAAGCGGAAGGCGGACTAAGGTATGACGACCCGACCGTCAACGTGGAATGGCCTCTGCCTGATCTCCCGAAGATCACGTCTCCCAAAGACGAGAAGGCGCCGTTCTTAGAGAACATCGACTGCAACTTCACTTATTAAGTAGATCATGGAACTTTCTGCCGCTATAGAACAATTCTTAGAGTACCTTAAAAGCGAGCGGCGTTACAGTCCCAGGACCATCATCAGCTACAAAAGGGATCTCGACGGTTTTGTCGCGTTTTTAAACGAATGCGGCAAGCTTCCCAGCCTTGAAGACATTCAAAGGGAAGATCTGCGCGCTTTTCTATCGGACTCCGTCGCGGAAAAAGACCATGATCCCAAGACCGTAGCGAGGCAGGCCTCTGCCATCCGCTCCTTCTTCGGCTTCCATTTCAGAAGAAGAAATATCAAAGCCTCTCCCACCACCAGCCTCACAACTCCCAAACGCGGCAAACCGCTTCCCACCGTTCTCACTTTAAAGGAAGTGGAAACCATCCTTTCCATGCCGAATCAGGAAACTCTCGAGGGCTTGCGGGACGAAGCCATCATGGAGCTCTTCTATTCCACGGGCCTCCGTCTTTCCGAGCTCGTGAACCTTACTCACGGCATGCTCGACATGGACGAACACGCCGCGAGAGTCGTCGGCAAAGGCAACAAGACGAGGTATGTTTTGCTTGGCGAGCTGGCGATTCGCGCCCTCAACAATTATTTCAACAATCCCGAATATCCCTCAAAGGGACACAACAGCCCCTGCTTCCCGGGACCGAAGGGAAAACTCTCTCCGCGCACCATTGAGCGCCTAATCGCCAATTACGCAGCCATGGCCGGCATCGACAAGCATGTGACGCCCCACGTCTTCCGCCACAGCTTCGCGACGCACCTTCTCGACAACGGAGCCGATCTTAGAAGCGTCCAGACCATGCTCGGCCATGCCTCCATCGGCACCACCCAGATTTACACGCATGTGACCATCGAAAGACTGAAAGAAGTCTACGACAAATCCCATCCCAGAAAATGATGTTCCTTTCGCGAATGCTTTTCGCGCTACAAAAATCAATTCCTTGTTTTTAAGGGTCCCTTCCTATAAAATATCATCACTTAAATAGTATAACTTTAATCAACAGGTATCAATATGAAAAAAGCTTTAGTCTTAACGCTGGCTCTTTTGACTGCTACGGCCTTCGCGGAAAAAGTGAACGTCTTTTCTTGCGGCTTCGAAGAAGGGGAAGGCTTTTCCACGGGAACTATTGCAGGCCAGGAGGGCTGGAGCCTGAACGGCACTGAGATGGGCCAGATGACCATCGTGGACACGACGTCCTACGCCGGTGACCAGTCTTTCAGGATCTATCACCCCGAACAGAGTTGGGGCGACAACGACGCTATTAAGAGCGTTTCTTACGAGAATCCTTATGAGGTCGACGTTATCATCTCCTACATGGTGAAGCCCGGGAACAACTATTGCTCCTTCGGCCCCAAGGACAAGAACAACCAGCTGATGTTCAATCTTTATGTCGGCAAGAACGAGATCGGCGGCGACCTTCCTACCTATACGAGCAAGGGAGTCAGCCTCGACCCCGATCAATGGTGTCCCGTTGAGATCCTGATCAGCCCCAAGACCAGCAAGATCAAATCTGTCACTGTCGGAGATTATGTTCTGGTCTCACCCTCGGAAGAACCCCGTGACTATTACGGCAGCGCTTCCGGCGATCTGGGCAAACTGGTCTTCTTCACGAAATGGCACTACATGACCGAGACTTTCGTTGACGACATCAGCATCGACCTGGTGCCGGAACCGGCTTCCGTGGGATTGCTGGCCCTGCTCGGCCTGGCCTTTCTGCGCAAGCGTTCGTAAGAGTCTTTCAAGAAAAAGCTGATATTTTTATCCGGCCGGGTGATCCCGGCCGGTTTATTTGAAGGTGATATGAAGAATACATTGCTGCTATTAAGCCTTGCCCTTATGGCCGGCCTGGCCTTCGGCGCGGATTTTCAGACCGATCTGCAGGTGGGCTTCGAGGAGGAGGAAGGCTACGTTTGGGGCGAGATCGTCGGCCAGAACGGTTGGACCGGCAGGGAAGGACAGCACCTGGTCTCCTATGACTTCGCCTACAGCGGAGCGAGCAGTCTTAATTTCAACGGCGTCGCCACTGGTGACTATGACGCGAAATTAAAGTTCGACTGCGACGATCCCGAAGGCCTGCCGGTGCACGTCTATTTCATGTACAAGCCCAGCGAGGAAGGGTCCTTGCGTTTCTATGTTTCAGAAGGCGATGGGCGCATCATCACCATCTTCTTCAGCAGAAAACAATTCAGCGCGGACGCGCCGACCTACATAACCTATACTCTCGATCCTGAGCTTGACGCCGATTCCTGGTACGAGGTCGGCATTTGGCTCGACCCTGCCGAGAAGAAAGTTACGTCCTTTTACATTGGGGACTTCGACGTGACCAAGGAGGAAGGCTTTGACTACATAGCGGCAGGGCAGACGGGCGTTCCCGACAGCCTGTGTTTTTACACCGCCTGGACCGACGACAGTACCGTCGCCTACGTGGACGACGTTGTAGTGGAGAGTCTTCCTGAACCGGCTTGCATTGGTTTGCTGGCTTTGTTCGGCTTAGTGTTCTTTAAACGTATATAATAATTTAAACTAACAATAGTACAGAAAAGACAATGAATAAACTTTTTGTTTTAGCGCTTGCCGCGTTTGCTTTATCCTCCTTCGCAGAGGAGCAGATCTTCTTCTGCGGTTTTGAGGAAAGCGAAGGGTACACTTTGGGTGCGATCACCGGACAGAACGACTGGACCGAGCTCTTCAGCCACACCGTGAATCAGTATGAAGTGACCAACAAAGTTTCTTTTACCGGCGACCAGTCCCTTTATGTTTACGGTCCCAGGGAAGGCGGCGACACCGGTGTCAAGAAGGTTGTTGAGTATGAGAATCCTTATCATGGCAAGATTTTTGTCTCGTACATGCTGAAACCTGCCGACAGATATGTTAGATTGTATTTTTACGACGCGGTCGGCGGCGACAGCCATAGGATCGCCGTGGTGCATATCAACACTCACGAGCTCTACATCGATGCCGGGGGAACCTGGAATGGCGGAGACCCCAACCTGAGCACGGAAGAGTGGTACAAGGTGACGCTGCTTTTTGACCCCATTGACAATGTTCTTGAGGAATTTACTTTGGGCGACGATATTTCGCTCGACCAGGTGCGCGAATATTGCGATCCCGACGCTTCCGGCGACATTGGCTCTTTCGCGATAAGGACTGGCTGGAACGATCCGACTGACGCCTGGGTCGACGACATCACCATCGAACTGATTCCCGAACCGGCGAGTATAGGGCTTTTGGCTTTGATCGGGCTGTGCTTCCTGCGCAAGCGAGTGTAAGCAATTTCTTAACGGGATTTAAAACGATGAAAAAACTTTTGATTCTTTTGACTCTCGCGGCGCTGGCCCATGGGCTCTTCGCTGATGATCTTGACGGGTATGAGACTGTTCTGTCAGTCGGCTTTGAGGAAGAGGAAGGCTACGTACTTGGATCTCTTACCGGCCAGCAGGGCTGGACGGCCTTTAGCGAGAATTTCCCTTACCGGGAAGTAGTCAATAACGTGTATTACGGCGGCAACCAATCTCTTTATATCTTTACTACGGAAGGCCACAACAGCGGCAACCAGCTTGCCGTTTCCTATGACAACCCGTACGAGGACTACGTTTACTATTCCTTCGCCTTCAGACCCAGTCACAGCCCCGTAAGATTCCAGATCATGGATAGAGAGGACAGAAGGATCAAAAAGTTCTCCATCAGCACCAAAGAGCTTACGCTGGACAATCCCTTCCGAAGCTGCAAGTTTAACGACGAGTTGAGCACGGACGCCTGGTATCAGGTCTGCGTGACCATCGATCCAAGCAACAATCTTATTCCAAACTTCAACATCGGCGAGGAACTTGAGACGGAAACGGAATACGACAATTCATCCGACGCCGCCGGCGACATCGGCTCCATCGTTGTTATGACGGAATGGACCGACACCGAGACCCACGCCTACCTAGACGATATCGAGATCCAGGCCAGGACGACCCCGGAGCCTTCCATGCTTGTTCTTCTGCTGTTTTCACTTTGCTTAATAAGAAAACAAATATAACTTTAAACCAACAGGTCAATCTATGAAAAAACTTTTAATTTTATCGCTGGCTCTTTTTGCCGCCACGGCTTTTGCTGAAAAAGTGAACGTCTTCTCCTGCGGCTTCGAGCCGGAAGAGGGCTATTCAACCGGGCTCCTTTACGGTCAGCAAGGCTGGATTCCCTACTCCGAAGGATATCATTACCGCGAAGTGGTCGACGATGTTGCCTACAGTGGAAAACAGTCCGTGCACATCTTCACTACGGAAGGGCACAACAGCGGCGAAATGCACAGCGTGACGTATGCCAATCCTTACAGAGCAAAGGTCATTTATTCTTTCATGTTCAAGCCCAGTGACGCTCCGGTCAGATTTCAGATTTTTGACGAGTATGGGGATAGGATCAAAAAATTTGCCATCAGCAAAAGCCAGTTTACCGCTGACAATCCTTACGACGCTAAGAATTTTAGTTTAGACGCCAATACTTGGTATCCTGTCACTATGGTTCTGGACGTCAGGAATTACACCTTTGAAAGTTTTGAGATCGGCGACGTCCTCTCCACTTCCTTTGTCTATGACAATGCACAGGAAGCTTCCGGAGATATCGGATACATCGTTTTCATGACCGAGTGGACTGACACCGCCGCACACTCCTACATTGATGACATCAGCATTGATTTGGTTCCCGAACCGGCTTGCGTAGGCCTGCTGGCTTTGGTAGGCCTGTGCTTCCTGCGCAAGCGCGGATAAGAGTTGAAGCGATTTGCGAATGATTGAGACCGGCCGGATCTTTTCGGCCGGTTTCTTTACCTGAACAATAAGGAACATTAATGAGACCGACTTTTGCTTTGGCTATCGTTTCTCTGTTTTGCCTGTGCGCCTGTCAGGCTGGGAAGTCTGAAAACAAACCTGCGGCAGCGTACGGCGTTTTGGAGAGAGTGTTCGGTGACACGAGTCATTTTAAGCTTGCTTACGCTCCGTCTTTGAACACGAATCTTTATGATACGTTTTCTTATGAGGCCAAAGATGGGAAGGTCTTGGTGAAAGGGGAGAACGATCTTGCTATAGTTCGAGGTTGCTATGAATATCTGAAAGATCATGCGGGCGTGATGGTCACGTGGCAGCAGAGACATCCGAAGATCGAGAATTATCCGGATGCCGAGTTGACCGTCGGGGGGACGCCGCACAAGTTTCGTCATCATTTCAACGTCTGCACCTTCGGATATACCGCGCCGTATTGGAAGTGGGACCGCTGGGAGGAAGAGCTTGACTGGCTGGCGCTGCACGGCGTGAATATGCCGCTGGCGATGGTGGGTTACCAGGCGGTGGCCAGGAAAGTCTGGACTGACTTGGGAGTGAGCGAAAAGGGTTTGAAAGAGTATTTCCCCGGTCCGGCCTTCGCGCCCTGGTTCATCATGGGAAACCTTTACAAGCACAACGGGCCTTGCCCGGACAAGTACATAGATGAGACGAAAGTTCTGCAGGATCAGATTCTGGCCAGGATGCGGGAATTCGGTATGACGCCTGTGGTGCCTGGATTCGCGGGTTTTGTTCCTGAAGAGTATGCCGAGACGCACGGCAAGACGAATTTCCACGCAAGGGCGCATTGGTGCGCGCTGCCGGGCGAGTGTCAGTCCTGGTGGATCGCGCCGGGAACGCAGACGTTCACGGAGTTGACGAAAGTCTGGATGCAGACCTACACCAACATGTTCGGCCCGGTGAAATATTTTCTGGCGGACAGTTTCAACGAGATGGAGATCCCGGTGACGTCAAGTTTGAATGAGGATCTTCAGAGGTACGGCAGGGAAAGCTATCAGGCGATCCACGCGGCGATCTCGGACGCTGTCTGGGTGATGCAGGGCTGGATGTTCTTTTTCCAAAAAGACACCTGGACAAGGGAAGCGGTGCAGTCGTTCTTGAAAGATATTCCTGTAGGAGGAATAATCATAATCGACCTGGCCAACGACAATATGCAGGTCTGGAAAGAACATGACGGTTTCTACGGGCATGAGTGGCTTAGGTGCATCGCGCATACCTTCGGAGGCTTCAACGATCCGCACGGGGAATTGCAGAAGAATTATTCCAAGATGTTCGATCAGGAAGGGGACCCAGACAAGGGGAAGCAAGTGGGCGTGGGCCTGACACCGGAAGGCTTGGACAACAACGAGGTGGTCTTCGAGATGCTTTCTGATTCGGCCTGGCAGGCGAAGGAAGGTAAGCTTGAGGATTGGCTGGCTAAATATTGCGAGGATAGGTACGGCGCGTATACGCCGGCTGTTTCAAACGCCTGGGCTCATTTTCTGAAAAGCTTCTACAGGTATAAAGGCGACCATTATCATTTCCAAGGGAGCCCGCATATGTCGGCCTGGGCCCGCAACAGTTTCGAGGAGGGCTGGAAGGACGGTTTGCCTAATCTTCTGTCCTGTTCGAATGAGTTCGCGAAGAGCTCACTGTATGTCGATGACTGCGTGGAGTTCACCATGCGCTACGGCATGGTAGCTGCGGACAGGATCATAATGGAGGCGGCTTATCTTTATCTCTTCGGAAAGACGAACGAGATGGTCGTGGCGACGGATAGGCTTGACAAGCTTGCCGGCTTGATGGAAAAACTGGCGGCGACCAGGGAGCATTTGCTGTTGTCACGTTGGGCGGATAGAGCCAGGGAGTGGGGCTCTAATGAAGAGGAGAAGCAGTATTACGCCAGCGACGCCAAGAGATTGGTGACGGCCTGGGGCGGCTTTTTGAACGGCTACGCCACCAGGGCCTGGAGCGGCATCATCTATTATCACAACAGCGAGTGGCAGCATTATCTGAGAAGACTGGCGGCGGGAACAAAGGAAGACGACGTCCAGTGGGAGCTGAGGGACATCGAGAAAGACTTCTGGAACGCCGGCAGCGACAAGGAAGGCTGCAGGGAGATCAATTCCGATTGGCAGGGCGCCTGCAGGGAAGTCTTGGAGCAGGCTGAGAAGGATTATGAATACTCGGCTGGCCTCGTGGATGAAATGCTTTTGCTGGACAGGGGAAAGCAGTACGCCGGCTTCGGCTTCAGTGACAGCAAGGAACCTATCACCGGAAAAACCTTCGAACTGCCGGAAGAGTTCAAGGATAAAAACGAAATAACGGTCATCATAAAGGGGCCGGCGAACGCCGTGCCGATGAAAGTCTATTTCAAAAGGGAAGGGAAACCGAGGCTGGTCTTCAAGCCGTTGGAATATAAGAAAGACTTCGTGCACAGCGACGAGCATCGTTATACGCTGAAGACCAAAAAGCCCCTGGGCAGCGGAAAGATCATTCTGGAATTTGACCGCGCCTTGGTGCAGGGCGACCACTGGGCCGGCATATACCTGAAGTAATTTAGGAGCGCAGCTGGCGTTCGGCGTCGACTACGCCGCGGTCCATCAGGCGCCTAAGATCTTCGGCGGTCTTCACGATCTTTTCCGAAACGTTGGGGGCCTGCGTCAACTGTCTGGCGAGCTGGATGATCATCCTGAAGTAGCGGATGAGCTCGCCTTCGTCTATCTTGGAAGCCTGGACGGTATCCTGGAAATTGGCGTTCTTGAGCCAGAGTTCCGTGGCTTTCATAAGGCTGGGCTCCGGGGCTCTCACGGGATTCTCGATGCGGTACGAGCCTTCCACGATCTCGATCTGGTAGTAGGCTTTGGTGACTTCTCTCAAAACTCTGGAGAGGCGGTTGGGAAGATGGCGTATGGGCGGGGTGCCTGGCTTCGCTTCATAGACTAAGGTGGCGAGGGCCAAGCCCAGTTCCACAGGATCCCAGCGGTCTAAGAGGCCTGCCATGAAGAGCTCGGACATGATGAGCTCGTAGCCGAAGAACCAGCAGGCGAAGCGGCCTTTATTGGTTAGCGCGTCGTTCCTGATGCAGCCGGTCTTCTTAAGAACTTGCAAACGGTCGAGGAATTTCTGACGTTCTATCCGCCGCTGGCGTTTGGAGGCCTGGAAATAATTCAGCGTGCTGGGATAGATGCTGATGACGTCCTCGCCGTGCTTGTCATAGAGGTTGAGGAGCGTGGCATAAGAGGCGTTGAACTGGGAGAGGACGGGCTGGGCTTCGCCGTAGACGCAGTTCTTGACCTGCTCGGCCCTTACCTGCCTCGGGTTGATCCTTAGATAGACTCTGCCGAAGTCGTCCATGCCGCGCCTGCCGGCGCGGCCGGCCATCTGGAAGAAGTCCCTGGTCTTCAAAACGTCGAAGCCGCCGGGATAGTATTTCCTGATGCTGTCGAAGATGACGGTTCTTACTGGCATGTTGAGGCCGAGGGCGAAAGTCTCGGTCGCGAAGATCATCTTGAGGCGCTTCTCGTTGAAGAGCTGCTCAATTATTTCCTTCGTCGTCGGAAGCATGCCGGCGTGATGATAGGCAAGGCCGTTCTTTACAAGAGGCGTGAGCTTCTTTATTGTGGGTTCGTTCTGGACGGCGTATTTTTCGCAGAGCTCAGAGAAGCGTTTTTCTATTTCTTCCTTTTCTATTTTGCTGAGCTGCATGTTCGGGAGAGAATTGTAGGCCAGTTCCTCCGTCAGTTTTCTGCCGAAGGCGAAATACAGACAGGGGAAGCCATCCTCTCCCTTTATACGCTCGATGAGCCTGGGAAGGGAGTTTGGTGTGACGGGGTCTTTCGGTCTTCTGCCTCGGAAATATCTTCTCGGCTTTTTGAGATCCTTGTAAGCGTCTTCCTTGAAATCTTTGAAGTCGGTGTAGAATCTGTTCTGGGCCTGGAACGCGAAGGTGAGCGGCACAGGCCTTTTCGTTTCCTCGACGAGGACCATCGGGCGGTCCAGTATCTGCTCCATCCAGTCGCAGAGCTCCCTGGCGTTCGGGACGGTCGCCGAGAGCGCCAGTATCCTCGTTTGTTTCGGCGTGAAGATTATGGCTTCCTCCCAGACGGTGCCGCGCTCCGCGTCGTCGAGATAGTGCACTTCGTCGAAGATGATCCAGGCGACGTCGCTTATGGTGCTGCCTTCGTCAAGCAGCGTGTTGCGGTAGATCTCCGTCGTCATGACGATGATCTGGGCGTCGCGGTTGATGTTCACGTCGCCGGTCAGGATGCCTACCGAGCTTTCGCCGTACTGCCTTACGAACTCGCGGTACTTCTGGTTGGAGAGAGCTTTGATGGGAGCGGTGTAGACGACGCGCTGATGGAGCGTGATGGCGTCCGCTATGACGTGCTCGGCGATGACAGTCTTGCCTGAACCGGTAGGGGCGGAAACGAAAATCGAGGCGTTTCCTTCGATAGCCGCGATGGCTTTCTTCTGGAATTCGTCGTAGGGGAAAGGATGGAAGCTTTTCATTTCGCTACTGCCAGGAATTCTCGTATTCCGTTATGTCGAAATAAAAAGTATTCTGGGTGTTTCCCTTTCTTTCGACAACGACCTCTTCCAAGGTCTTGCTTCCCATAGGCCTTACGGAGGTGCTTTTTATTTTCCAGTCTTCGCCTTCCTTGCCGAGCTTCTCGGAAATGAAGTCGCTCTCGGCTTCCATTTTGCCGAGTCTGGTGAAGACGCCGGTTATGACGGCGGGGGAACTGAGCGAGCTGCCGGGCCCCTTAACTTCCGGAAGCGGATCTTCCGGAGTGAGGCCGTCCTCGGGATTGGCTTCCGCGAAAGCTTCCGGATGCATGGGATCGTAGAGCTCGGCACTATCCTGGTCGGGCGTGATCAGATCGGCGGGAGGAACGTTTTCCTGCCGGCAGGAAACAAGCAGGCATGAAGCGAGAAGAAGGAGAAGGACGCTTTGCTTAGGCATGCAGATTGTGGTTCTCAAGAAGCTTGCTGATCTTGGCGCTGTTGTCAAGCAGCTTCGCTATCGACTCGTTGCGGTTGAAGAGGTCGATGTAAAGCGAGACGAGCCTGGAGATCGAGACCTGCGTGTACCAGGGGGCCGCTAGGAGCTCAGGCCTGGTGTAGGTCGCGTTCGTTCCGAAGATCCTCGTGATGACGCCGTCTTCGTAAGCCTTCTGGAATTTCTCGACGCCGCTCGTGAAGAGCATGAAGGTGCAGGCGACGTAGATGTTCCTGACGCCGGCTTCCTTCAGTTTGTAGGCGACCTCGATGACGGAGCCGCCGGAGGCGATCATGTCGTCGACGACGATGGCGTCTCTGCCGGCGATGCTGCCGCCTAAGAATTTGTGCTCAAGCACCGGGGCCTTGCCGTCCACGACTCTCGAAAGGTCTCTCAGTTTGTAGAAACCGGTCAGGTGAGTGTGAAGCTGTTCGGCGAAGTAACGGCAGCGCGACATGCCGCCCAGGTCCGGGGAAACGACGATCAGATTGTCCGGGCCGATCTGGAAATCGGGGACGGTATTGATGATCTTCTTGATGATCTGGTAGGCGGCGTGCAGGTTTTCGAAGCCGTGGTAGGGAATGGCGTTGTGGACGTGCGCGTTGTGGGCGTCTATAGTCATGATGTTGTTGACGCCGAGATTGACGAGCTCCTGCAAAGCGATGGCGCAGTCTAAGGATTCTCTTCCGGAGATGCGGTGCTGACGACTTTCATAGAGCATCGGCATGATGACGTTGCAGCGGTGTCCCATGCCGCGGGCCGCGGCCACCAGGCGCTTAAGATCCTGGAAGTGTTCGTCCGGAGCCATCGAGACGGTCTCGCCGTTGCGGTTGTACTTCATGCCCCAGTTGCCGATGTCCGTTATGAAGAAGAGGTCGAGGCCCCTGACGGAAAGGTCTATGACGGCTTTGCCTTCGCCGTTCTGGAAGCGCGGATTGTCGGAGGGGATGATGAAGGTGTCTCTCAAAAAGCCCGGGAAACTTTCATAAGGGGGATATTCTTCCAGAAGCGCGAGACGTTCCTTTATGAGTTCCTTGTCGATGGATTCCGCGAGCTCTCGTCCTCCCGGGGTGGCGATTATACCGATTGGGGCTTGGGGGATGTGACGATAATCTCTTCCGAACACATGAGAAGTACTCATAAATCACTCGCGGTTTTTAGGGTTTAAGAGGATTGAACACACACGACATATGATACATTTTTGCCCCCTTCCTGTCAATTTAAGGCGCGTGTTCGGCTTCCCTCAGGATAAGCGTGTAAGTCCCAAGCTCATCCGTCCTCAGGACCTTGTAGCCAAGCTTTTCATATTTTTCCATAAGTCGCTTGTGCGGATGGCCATAGGGGTTAGGGCCGACGGAGAGAAGGGATATTTTAGGCCGCAGTTTGGCCAAAAAATACTCGTTTCCGGCCGAACTTGAACCGTGATGGGGGATCTTGTAGACGGCCACGGGCGTAAGACCGCCATCACGGCCCCTCAGAAGGTCAAATTCATAGGTTTTGGGCAGGTCGCCGGTCCACATAAGGGAATACCCCTTAAAGGGGGTCAGAAGGACTAGGGAGCGGGAATTGCTCGTGGGGGGAAGGGGGTCGGCAGGGGGCCAGAGTGCCTGAGAACCGCCGTATTTTTGGCCTTTCGTTAGGGTAACCCACTTTACGCCTAACTTTTCCGCCAGGCGCATGAGCTCCCAGCCGTTGGTCTCGAACGACATTACGGGCGGGGCGACGATCGTCTTCGTCCTGATACCGCTGATGATGTCCTTGGCCCCGCCCATATGGTCGTCGTCATAGTGCGAGATGTAGAGGCAGTCGATCTTCTGCACGCCCAGGTTGCGTAGGTAGGGGACGGCGACCGTTTCGCCCTTGGAGGAGTTTCCCATGGAACGCCCGCAGTCCATAACGAAGAGCGGGCCGAGGTCGGAACGCATCACGAAGCAGTCGCCCTGGCCGACGTCGAGCGCGGTCACCATGAGAGCGTCGTCGTAGACGGGAGGTTTGAAAACAATGACGCACAAGAGCAGAAGCAGGCAGAGGAATATATCCCGGTGCAGCCTTTCGCCTGTCTTGCAGTGCAGCGCGAAGAACGCGATGGCAAGATAATAGACGAGCACGCTGAAAACGGAAAAGGGAGGAATGTTGATCGTCAGCCAGGGCGTGTCACCGAACAGCGCGATGAGCGGCATGAGCTTTTCCCAAAGACAGAGCGCCTGGTCGTAGAATAAGGAGGAAACAGAAGCGGGCAGAAAATAGAAGGCCGCCAGCCGCCACAAGCCGGCGCTGAGCATTACGGCGCACAAGGGGATTATGACAACGTTCATAAGAAAACCGAAAGGCGTCACCATATGCAGCATGGCAAGGATGACGGGAAGCGTGAAGAGCGTGACGCAGAAAGTGATCTTCAGGCTCTGCAGAAAATACTCCTTAATAAAACGCGCGGCCTTTTCCCAAAAGTTTCTGTTCTCGTCTTTCGCACTGAATTGCGAAGCGATGCTCGGCAGAATGATCAGCAGCGCCGCGGTCGCAGAGAATGAGAGCAGCGAGGAATAGGAGAAGATCTGCTTCGGAGAGATCACGCCGTAGAGCCAGGCCGCCACCATAAGGAAATGCAAGGAGAGCGTCGCCTTGTTGAAGACTCTGCCGAGGACGATGAGCGTCATAAGGATGACGGCCCTCAGAACGGAAGGCCGGTCTCCCAAAAAAACCACGTATCCCCAGAGGAAAGGCAGAAGCGGAACTTCGAAGGCGAGCCTTGAGATCCCAAGCGTTCTAAGAAGCATGATCCAGACTCCGCTGATAAGTCCGATGTGCAATCCCGAGACCGCGAGGATGTGCGCGACGCCGCTCTTACGCAAGCCTTTCTCAATAGGGTCGGGCAGAGATTCCTCGCTGCCCAGAAGCATCAGCCTTAAAAGCAGGGCGGCGTTGGGATACTTTTCGCTTTGCAGCGCAGCAAACGCTTTCTCACGCAGTTTCCTCATCAGCCCCGGCTTTGCGCACGCGCTTCTGTCAAGCGTTATCTCATGCCCTTTGACCGTACCTTCGCGGTAGATGTTGCGCCGGGAGTAGTAGGCGCGCTTGTCGAAGCAGCCAGGGGCGTCCTTGCCTTTGATGGGCCTGAGCTTCACTTTCGCCTCGATCCTTGTCCCGGCTTCCATCTCGATCGGTTTGGCAGCGTAAATGGAAAGCAAAAGTTTTTCGCCTTCGCTTTTCACTTCCAGTCTCGCGTAATATTTCCGCCCGTCCTGCCCGCCCTGCCAGGAAGCGTCCCGCAGCAATTCGCAACGCAGGATCTTTTCCTCGGCGTTGCTGTTTGGGGACATGTCCACCGCCGCGTAGTTCACAAGCCCTCCGACCAGCCCGCCAAAGTAGATGGTAAGACATTGCCAGAATCTGCTTCTCCCTCTCAGCGCAATATAGCTCGCGAGGAAGAAGAGCAAAGCCAGCGCCAAAAGCAGCCACAGGGGAATGGGGGAGACGATCTCGGACAGCAGCGTTCCGGAAAGCGCACCCGTAAGTATGAACAAAAAAGGCGTTATCATGGCCCATTGTGGCAAAACCTGCCGCCCTTTGGCAAGCTTTTGACAAAACTCTACGTATTTCGCGCTGCGTTTGTCTCTTTTTCGCCTTACAAAGGGATCGGCCAATATGGTATAATCAAGCTATGTACGATATAGAGAAAAACCAACTGGCGGAGATCCGCGACCGCCTTACGCATCTTTTCGCGGGACTCGACCTGGACAGCAAGGAGAAGCGCCTTGCCGAACTGTCCGAACTTACTTCAGCCCAGGATCTCTGGAGCGATCCCGAGAAAGCCAGAACGCTCCTGCAGGAACAGGACTCTCTGAAGAGAGTGACGACGGAAGCGCGCTCCCTTGAGAAGCTGATGGTCGAGACGGAAGAATTTCTTCAGTTGGCCGACGCCGAGAAAGACGAATCGCTGGCCGACGACCTGAAAGCCGAGCTAGCGAAGCTGCAGAGCGGCTACGACGAATTCGAGTTCCATCAAACTTTGAACGGCGAGACCGACCACAACAACGCCTACCTTACGATCCACTCCGGCGCCGGCGGCACGGAAGCCTGCGACTGGTGCGCCATGCTAAAAAGGATGTACGAGCGCTGGGCCGAACGCCACGGTTTCAAATGCAAGATCCAGGACTCCCTGGACGGCGAGGAAGCCGGCTTCAAATCTGTTACGCTGCACATCGCCGGCGAGTACGCCTACGGCTACCTTAAGTCCGAGATCGGCGTCCACCGTCTTGTCCGCATCTCGCCCTTCGACGCCAACCAGAGAAGGCAGACCTCGTTCGCTTCCATCGACGTCACTCCTGAGATCGACGACGACATCGACATAACGATAGAGGAGAAAGATCTCCGCATCGACACCTACCGCAGCTCGGGCGCCGGCGGCCAGCACGTCAACAAGACGGAATCCGCCATCAGGATCACACACATTCCCACGGGCGTCGTGGTCAGCTGCCAGAACGAACGCTCGCAGTTCAAAAACAAGGCCGAAGCGATGAAGATGCTGAAAGCGAAACTCTATCAGCTGGAGATGAACGAACGCCTGAGTAAGCAGAACACCGCCTACGCCAACAAGCAGAAGATCGAATGGGGCAGCCAGATCAGGTCCTACGTCCTGCATCCTTACAACATGGTGAAAGACCTGAGGACCGACGTCGAGACCAGCAACACCGGCGCGGTCCTGGACGGCGAGATCGACATGTTCATAGAAGCGTATTTGAGAGCGACAGCCACGCTTTCCTAACAAATATAAATAAAAGGATCGAATATGAAAAAAGTCTTCGCGCTTATTTTATCCTTAGCGTTCACAGTGACGCTTTTCGCCGCCGAAGAGGCGGTCCTGAAGACCGACTATTATCCCAACGGCAACCTGCAGTACGCCGGCTACACCGTCGTAAAGGGCGAAGCCGGCCAGATACCCCACGGCTATTGGCAGTACTTCTATCCCAACGGCTATCTAAAGAGCGCCGGCTATTACAAGGAAGGCTACCGCACGAAGGTCTGGACCAATTTCTTCAACAACGGCAAGGTGGAATCCTTCGGACCTTACGATGACGGGAAGCAGGACGGCCGCTGGTACTTTTTCTATCCCGTAGGCACCAAGAAGGCGGAAGGCAAATTCAGCGACGGCCTCGCCAAGGGTTCCTGGACTTACTGGCACACCAACGGCGTAGTCGAGACGGAAGGCGACTTCAAGGAAGGCAAGCGCGTAGGCAAGAGAGCCTACTACGATGAGCGCGGAAACAAACTCTGGTACGGGCGCTTCAAGGACGACGAGAAGGACGGCGAATGGCGCCTTGATGAAAAGGACAAGACGACGATCGCCACTTACAAGGGAGGCGTCCTGCTCGGCCAGAGAGAGGAGACCTACTACGACGAGGATCATGACGACATCAAGACCAAGACGGAATTCGAAGTGGTGCACGGCAAACTGACCGGATCCCAGATCGTCACGACTTACGACGAGGACGAGAACATCACTTCGCAGGGCTTGCTCTTCAACAACACTCCCTACGGCGTCTGGCGCTACTACGAAGACAAGAACATGACGCAGCAGGAGAACGGCGCCGTTCCCGAAGCCTTGAAAGAGCGCCGCAGGGCCATCGAGGAAGAATACCAGATGAGGATCCAGCAGAAGGCCAAGGAAGAAGCCCTGAAGGCTCAGGGCATAGATCCCAGCAGCCAGCAGCAGGCTCAGTTCTACAACTCCGACGAGCCCTTCGAATACGGCCCCAGGAAATTCCAGGTCATCATGCAGGCGCCCAGCCAGCTCGATATGAACGTCACGACCGACTCCGGCCGCAGCATAGACCTTACCGAGAACCACTACGACGTCGTGAAAGAGAATCCCGGCAGCTTCGAATCATTGAAGCAGCAGGCTCTGCGCGCCCAGGCCGCCAAGATGACCGAGAACGTTGGGGAGGAAAAAGAGGAATGAACTGGAAAGCTGAGCTGGAAAAATTCTTCAAGGAGCATGAAGAGGAAGGCGTCGCTCTCCTGAAAGAGCTCGTCTCGAAGAACACCGTCAATCCTCCCGGCAACGAATATCTCGTCGCCGACGTCCTGAAAAAATATTTCGACGAACTGAAGATTCCTTACGAAACTTTCGAGAAGACTCCCAAGCGCACCAACCTCATCGCGAAAGTGGGGGAGGGACACCCTGTTCTCTTCGTTCCCTGCCACGCTGACGTCGTGCCGGTCAATCCTGACTGGGACCACGATCCCTTCACCGTGAAGATCGAAAACGGCACCGCCTACGGCAGAGGCGTGGGCGATGACAAGGGGCCTATGGTCTCCGCTTTCCTGCTCACCAAATTCTTGAAGCAGCATGAAGGCGAATTCAAAGGCACCTTCCTTTTCGCTTCCGTCGCCGATGAGGAAGTCGGCTCCACCGACGGTTTGGTCTGGCTTACCGAGACGGGCAAGATCAAAGCCGACTACGCTGTCGTTCCCGACACCGGCTCCGGTATCTATAAACTCTCTTACGGCGAGAAAGGACTGCTGCGTTTCCAGTACACCTTCCGCGGCAAGGCCGGACACGCGGCTTACCCTGACCACGGCGTCAACTCCATCTGGCCCGCCGTCGCATTCCTCAACTCCGTCAAGGAAAGCTACACGGAAAAGATCGGCTTCCTCAAGGAAAAAGATCAGCCCAACTTCAGCCCCACGACCTTCACCGTTTCCGGACTCGAAGCTGGCAGCGCTTACAACATTATTCCCAAGGAATGCAAAGTGAGGATGGACATCCGCTACACTCCGCAGAGAAATCTTGAGGAGATCAAAGCCTGGACCGACAGTCTTGCCAAAGCGGCCTGCGAACAATATCCCGGCACTTCCTTCACGGTCGAGATGCCGGATCACATGACAGCCTTCGAGATCGATCCCGAAGGCAAGCTTTGCAAAGCCGCCATGAAAGCCACCAAGGATCTCACAGGAAAAGATGCTGTGCTCTTCGGCATGAACGGCACGACCGTCTGCAAGCAGCTTCTCGCGGCCGGCATTCCTTCCCTTGGCTACAGCCAGGACGACGACGGCTCCGCGCACCAGACCGGCGAGCACATCAAGCTAAGCGAGATCCCGCTCTTCGGCATCGCGCTCGGCTTGCTCTTCGCCGAACTCGCCGATTAAAATAATCAGCGGAATAAAAAAAGCGCCCTCTCTTGCGAGGGGGCGCTTTTTTTATTGCAAGAAGTTAATTATTACTTCTTGGCGGCCGGCTTCTTGGCAGCGGGCTTTTTGGCCGGGGCCTTCTTGGCAGCGGGCTTCTTAGCAGCGGGCTTCTTGGCCGGAGCGGCTTTCTTGGCGGGGGCCTTCTTGGCCGGGGCTTTCTTCACAGCGGGCTTCTTAGCAGCGGGCTTCTTGGCCGGAGCGGCTTTCTTGGCAGGGGCCTTCTTGGCCGGGGCTTTCTTGGCCGGAGCGGCTTTCTTCACAGCGGGCTTCTTAGCAGCGGGCTTCTTGGCCGGGGCAGCTTTCTTGGCCGGGGCTTTCTTGGCAGCGGGTTTCTTAGCAGTAGGCATAGTGTTTCTCCTTATGTTTGGTTGAATAAAAAGCTGTCACTTGACAACTATTTTTTTATTGAGTTTTTTCTATGTTCTGACAGATCGTGATCGATCTGTTGTTTTCTTTCACTCCATCAACCAAGCGAAACCCGTTATTTTTCCTAGCATTTCCATCACTTCACATTCATCACTTCAAACATGAATAGCGGATAATTCACTTAATCTATATAAATTCTATCACATGTATTTTTAAAAATCAATTAGTATTTCCGTTGACCGCAAAATTTTTTTCTGTTAGAATGCAACCGAACATGAAATACTTCGATTTCCATACCCACGCGTTCGTCGATTCTCTTGCCGAAAGAGCGGTAGGACAGATAGCCGCATTGAGCGGAGACGTTCGTCCTCACACTGACGGAACGCTCAACGATCTTCTTCGCGCGATGCGCGACGACGGCGTCAACGCGAGCGTCATAGCTTCCATCGCGACCAAGGCGTCGCAGTTCGAACCGATATTGGAATGGTCGAAGCAAATTAAAAGCGAACACGTTTTTCCATTCGCTTCCGTTCATCCCGACGATCCCGATCCCGAGGGCAAAGTGCAGATGATAATCGACGCTGGGTTGAAGGGATTGAAGATCCATCCCTTCTATCAGAACGCCGCGGTCGACGATCCGAAATGGTTCCGTCTTTACGACGCCTGGCAGGATACCGGACTTCCTATTCTATTTCACACCGGCTTCGACGTCGCGTTCCCCGAGCTCGACATTTGCACACCATTGCGCTTCCGGAAGGTCTTCGACAACTTTCCGAAACTTGTTATAGTGATGGCGCACATGGGCGGTTGGATCTGCTACGAGGATTTTCTGATGTCGGACATGTGCGGCGAAAATGTTTTTATCGACACGAGCTGCTCGGCGAGATTCTGTCCCATAGACCTGGGAGCGGAGATCGTTAACAAGCACGGCGCGGAAAATATTCTCTTCGCGACCGACTGCCCCTGGGGTGTGCAAAGCGAACACATCGAGTTCGTCATGAAGATCTGTCCCGACGAACGCGGCCGGGAAGATATCTTCTATCGGAACGCGGAAAGAATATTGGGAATAAAAGTGACTGACAAGTTGCCGGAATAAAAAAAGCCCCCGATCACTACCGGGGGCTTTTTTGTTTTCGCCATTTCGCTTATTTGATGTCGGCGTGGTATTCCTGGATGCTCTTAAGAGGAGCGGAGCCGTGCAGGAAAGCCTTGATGCCGAGAGCCGCGTTGTGCGCCGCCGTCATGGTAGTGATGTAGGGGACCTTGTACTTGATGGCGGTCTTCCTGATGTAGGAGTCGTCGTCTTTGGAGCGGCAGCCGATCGGCGTGTTGACGACGAGATTTATTTCGCCGTTGGTGATGGCGTCGACCAAATTCGGTCTTCCTTCCAGACGCTTCAGCACAGGTTCGGCTTTGATGCCGTTTTCGTTTAGATAAGCGCAGGTGCCCTTGGTCGCGAGGATCTTGAAGCCGAGTTCCTTGAAGAGCGTGGCTGTCTCAAGCAGCATCTCGTCGTGATCGGCGACCGTCATCAGAACGGTGCCTTCCGTCGGGAGCTTCTGGTTGGCCGCGACCTGGGACTTGAAGTAAGCGAGCCCGGGGGAAGTGGAGATGCCAAGGACTTCGCCGGTGCTTCTCATTTCCGGGCCAAGCACGGGGTCGACTTCCGGGAACATGTTGAAGGGGAAGACGGCTTCCTTCACGCCGAAGTGCGGGATGGCCTTCTTCGTGATGCCGAGTTCCTTCAGAGTCTTTCCGAGCATGACCTGCGTCGCAATCCTCGCCATCGGGATGGAGCAGACCTTACTGACGAGAGGAACGGTTCTCGAGGCTCTGGGGTTCGCTTCCAGGATGTAGACGACGTCGTTGCAGATCGCGTACTGGACGTTCATCAATCCGACCACGTGCATTTCCAGCGCCAGTTCCTTCGTGTAGCGCTCGATCGTCTCGATGTGCTTTTTCGGAATGGTGACGGGCGGGATGAAGCAGGCGGAGTCGCCGGAGTGGATGCCGGCCTGCTCGATGTGCTCCATGATGGCGGGAACAAAAGCTTCCTTGCCGTCGCAGATAGCGTCGGCTTCCGTCTCGGTCGCGTTCTCAAGGAACTTGTCGATAAGGATGACGTTCTCGCCGGCGGCCTGCAAGGCGTTGTTCATATACTCGACCAGCATCTCGTCGTTGTGCACGACTTCCATGCCGCGTCCGCCGAGAACGAAGGAGGGACGGACCATCAAGGGGTAGCCTATCCTCTTGGCGGCTTCGAGGGCGTCCTCGACGCTGTGCGCCATGCCGGCTTCCGGCTGCGGAATGCCGAGCTTCTGCACGACTTCGTGGAAGAGCTCGCGGTCTTCCGCCAGCGCGATCGTCTTCGGCGAGGTGCCGAGGACCTTGACGCCGTTGGCTTCCAGGTCATGCGCCAGATTAAGGGGAGTCTGCCCGCCGAACTGCACGATGACGCCCAGCGGTTTTTCCTTGCGGTAGATGGCAAGCACGTCTTCCAGAGTCAGCGGTTCGAAGTAAAGCTTGTTGGAAGTGTCGTAGTCGGTCGAGACGGTCTCGGGGTTGCAGTTGACCATCACGGACTCGAGCCCGGCGTCGCGGATAGCGAAAGCGGCGTGCACGCAGCAGTAGTCGAATTCGATGCCCTGGCCGATGCGGTTCGGTCCGCCGCCCAAGACCATGATCTTGTCTTTGGGCGAGATCTCCGTTTCGTTCTTCGCGTTGTAAGTGGAGTAGTAGTAGCAGGCGTCCTTCACGCCGGAGACGGGAACGGCGAACCAGCTTTCTTCCATGCCGTCGGCTTCCCTCGCTTCCCTGACTTTGGTCTCGCTGACGCCTAAGATCTG
>Ga0265298_10003232_pt1 | contig 21782 bp, 21 predicted proteins | sample AusTroGonzalo_MG_3_FD_193486 | JGI IMG/M metagenome (GOLD analysis project Ga0265298, IMG submission 193486) | Bovine rumen microbial communities from tropical cattle in Woodstock, Queensland, Australia - Gonzalo_01 | ecosystem: Host-associated > Mammals > Digestive system > Stomach > Rumen ...
GCCGCGCTCCACGAGGAGCTGCAGCACATATTCGTCGTTGCTTGTCATGTCTGTCCGATAGTATACCGCAAATGCCCAAAAGTTTCAAGTGAACGTTTGTGAGGTTTGAGAGGTTTGAGAGGTGAACCGACGACTAGCCGCTAACCAGAAACATTCTTTGTCAGATTCTCCGCCGACCGTCGTATATCAGTATGCTCACAGCGAGCGTCCGGCAGAGAGAGCCCGGATAGGCCTTGCGGCGGAAGGACTCGCGCCGCGAAACCTCCGCCGCAGGCCTGATTCTAGCGTGTCCTCTTTTCCGGTGCCGACGCACCGACGTTTACTTCTGGAAGCCACATCCGCCATGCCCTGCGCCCAGCTGCTAGAACTTCATATTGCCCATAATGAAGCAATATGATACAATGCACGGGGTATGGACATATGCGGAAACTGGCGGCTCGACCGCGAAATCGGCCACGGCGCATACGGCGTCGTCTATGCCGCGACAAACGACAAGGGCGAACGTGCGGCGGTTAAGGTCTGCCGCCGCGATGTCATCGGCGCGAGCGCTCGATCTAGGCAGCGACTTTTGGGCTGAACAATCCATCCGCAAGGAAAGTCTGTCAGAATGACATATCGACACTTCAACCACGAATCGACGCGATCAAGCGTACTTAGGGCGGTAGCCGACACGGGTAACGACGCCGCGTGGCGCAGACTCTTCGACCTTTACGCTGGATTCGTCTTTTCGATCGCCAGGCGCAAAGGCCTCAACGACACGGACGCGGACGACATGGTGCAGATAGTCTTCGCCGACCTTGCGCGAAATCTGCCGACGTTCAAGTACGACCGCGAGAAAGGACGCTTCCGGTCGTATCTGGCGGGACTCGTGACCTGGCGCGTCATCGACAGGCTGAAGGCGTCAAAGCGCGACGCCGAACTAAAGGCCGACTTCTGGGAACATGCTCGGACCGCCGGCGGCGACGACGACTTCGCAGAGCGCGAATGGCAGTCCGCCGCGATGGAGGAGGCCCTGCGCCGGATGAAGCCGGACGTCCGCCCCGAGCACTACGCGGCGTTCGTGGCGAGCGCGGTGGAGGGCCAGGACTCAGAGGCCGTCATGAAGCTCTACGGAATCTCCCGCGACAACCTGTACCAGATCCGCAACCGCCTCACCGCCAAGCTGCGCGAGACGGTGGCGGCGGTCCTCGCCGAGATGGACGCTCCCGTAGCCATTGACAACGGCGCCGGAATATGAGATAATGACAATGTTTCGAAACACTGTTTTCCGCCAGAAAACAGTGTTTGCAAACATTGGAGGTGTTTTGTGGAAGACAAAGAGGTGATGCCGTTGATAGACCGCATGGACTACCTTGTAAACAGGGTATCCGCAGATTTCCATCGCTATCTGTTCGGCAAGGTCAAGTGCCGCCGCGAGACATTCTTCCTGAACCAGCTGCGGTCGGCGGGCCATGACGTTGTCTATCCGCCAAAAGGCGATTTTCTGGTAGATGGCCGCTGGCTTTTCGACGTTGGCGGCAAAGGCAAAGGATTCGGGCAAGTCAAGGACATCCCCGACAGCTTTGTTGTGAACGACGATGTCGAAATCGGCATTGACAACAAGATACCGCTATGGCTTTTTGGATTTCTGTATTAGAATGCGTCCAGATGGATTCTCCCGGTGCGCCCGGTCTTCGGCCTTGATCGCGTCTGCGACGAGAGTCGCGAGCCCGTTTTCGTTTTCCTCGTCGAGCCACGCCCACTGTCCGTTCGGGTTTAGCTCAAGGAACCAGAGCTCGCCGCCCTTCCTTATGAAGTCGAACCGTCCGAACCTGTAGCCGGTCTCGTCCATGAAACCTCTTATGGCGCGTTCTTCCGCCGGCGACAGCGGACACCGAGGCCATGATGATGGATTCACAAAGATTTGCTTTCTGGAATCCTCGCCGTCAAACGAATTTCGCAGGGCATTTGCCGCGTACGTCCTGCCGTCGATATAGACGACTGTCACTTCCTCCTCGCCTTCGATTCGCTCCTGCACAAACCATGGATAGTTCAGGTCGAGTGCCGAAGGATCAACTTCTTTGACTAAAAACACTTTCCCCTCGCCAATAGGCGTCTGCGTCATTGACTTCACAACCCACCTGCCGCGCTTCAACTCTTCTGGGAGTTCACCATGGAAGAAGTGCCACGATGCAACACGGAAGTATTTCTCTGCAACAAGCAACTGACGCAATTTGCCATACTTGTTGTTCTGGCTGCGCACTAGTGCCACTTGCCCTCTGCTCTGGCACTCGCGGAAGAAATCGTTGAAGAGTTCAGTTGTCTCCTCACGTCGCCAGTTCTCTACGCAACCATACTTTGGGACATCGATAAGATCGAAATACATGGGCTTGCGGAGGTAGAACGAGGTAAATGTCTTGTCGGTAATCTCCTTGCAGGAAACTTTATCTGCGACGCGAAATCCATTGCGGTAAAAATCCCATGCAAAATCATCAGGCTTGTCGATATTAAAGCGCAGGACATTGCTTGCATCAAGCTCTTTCATGACAATGTCAGTTGTGGTGTCTTGACTGCATGAGGAGATAAATATCATAGTATGCCCTTTGCGATCTCTGCGTTTTTTACGGCAGATGATAAGATTGTGGGAAAGGGGCTGGCAGTCGCCAGCCCCATGTTTTATCTGATTCTCAGACTCAATCCCACGAATTCTGGTCATCCGGGATGGAGCTGCCATTGCACCAGCAAAATGTCGGGTTTGTAGAGAAGTTAACGCTCCCCTCGCCGACAGGATTGAGACCAGAGATGCTGGTCGCGATTTCATTTGGTGTCATTTTTCTGTTTCTCCTTTGTTTTTGGTTAACCAATTGCAACGGACACCCGTCCGTCGCACACTTATATACGAAGCGTTTTCCGGAATCTGACAAAAAATCTTTTCATCGCACAAATCTATGATTGCGTCATCGTGGCTAACGAGCAAGACAACACGTCCGGGCGCGAGGGTGCGCAGGAGCTTCCCGAATGCCGCGCGCGCTTCCGCGTCAAGGTGGTTGGTGACCTCGTCCAGCACAAGCATGCTCGGATTTCGCACAAGCGCACGGGCAATCGCGAGACGCTGCTGCTCGCCTCCGGAGAGCGACTGACCGCGCAGTCCGATGCGCGTGTCGAGTCCGTCGGGCAGCCTTTCCACCACCTCGCCCAGTCCGCTGGCCTTGACCGCCCTTTCGACATCTTCCGCTCCAAACACCGGGTCGCGCAGGGTTATGTTGTCGCGAACCGTGCCGGTCACGAAAAGGCTGTCTTGGAAAACGATCCCCATTCCACGCCTGAAAGCGCCTTCGTTAAGAGACTTCATTGGCGTTCCGTTGACGAGAATCTCTCCCGCTTGCGGCTCTAGCGCAGCCGTAGCCAGTTTGAGAAGAGTAGTCTTGCCTGTGCCGTTGGCTCCGACAAGAGCGTAGATTCTGCCAGCGCGGAATGTCGCGGAGAAGTCCTTGACAATGGGGTTCGCCTCCGCGCCTGGATAGGCAAACGTCACGTTGCGGAACTCTATGGTCTTGACGGTTCCAGCCCTTTTGACGCCACGCCTTGGCGCAGGATGCGAAAATATTTCGTCGAGCGAGTCAACGCCCTCGCGCAAAGACGCGGTTTCGGGTAGCAGAGACACGATTCCCTGCACGGACTGCATCGCGGCGAGGAAGAGTAGCTGATAGACGACCACGTCGCCAACCGGGATGGCCCCCTTCGCGGCCAACGCGCCGGCGACGCCGAGCACCGCGATTTCGCCGACGACCAGAATCGCGCCAAGGATTGCGCCGAACACGACGGACAGGCGGTCCGTGGCGCAGTTCCCGTCCTTGAGGGCGCTTAGCGACTCTCGCGGAGCGTCGGCGAAGCGGCGCTCGGCGTCGAGCGTGCGGAGGAACGGTAGCGAATGCAAGAAGTCGAAAAGCGCGGAGAAAGCGCCGTCGCTTCTTGTGCGCACGGAATGGGAGTTCTCCGCGAACCGCCGAGCGAACGGAAAGAAGAGGACGATTGCGAGCGGGATGAACGCCATAAAGGAGATTCCCAGCGTCGGCGAGCGCGAATAGAGGGCCAGTCCCGCAGAGAGCATCGTGACGACGGCGACAACGAGGCGGGGATACAGTCCGCTGACGAATCCGCCGACGGCGTATGCGTCGCGAGTCAGCTTGGCCACCAGCTTGCCGTTGGCGAGCGTTGAAAGCTCGGCGGGGGAGAAGTCCATGACCGCGTCGAGTGCCCCGCTCTGGAGCTTCAGTTCGATTTTGCGCGAGCGGGAGAGGACGAGCCGCTGGAGGCACGGCGTCAGCACGGCTCTGACGAGCAAAAGCGCGGCCAGGACGGCGAACGGCCCGACTGGCGCGATTCCGCCCACAAGCGCGTCAATGAAGCGCCCGGTCGCGAACGGCACGGCGATTCCCGCGACAGTCTGCGCGACGAGGAGCGGCGAATACACGAAGACGACGGACGGCGACGACATGACCGTCCCCGCCAGAAACCTCGTACGCCTGAATCTTGCAGATGGCTTCTCTTTCCTTTCCATATCTACAACCTACATACGACGCTCCCAGCAAGATCTGACAAGCAAAATGTCTTGTCAGTTCTTTCGACCTGGTTTTATGGTAAAATACAAGGCGACATGAAGCCATTCTCGCTACTCGTGAAGCCCGTTGGCGGCGACTGCAACCTCAGGTGCCGCTACTGCTTCTACTCAGGGCACCCCGGGGGGCGCATCGACCCGGAGGCGCTTTCACGCGCGATCAGGTCGTATGAAGCTCTCCCCTTCAGCGGAAAGGCGGTGGCCCTCCAGGGCGGTGAGCCACTTCTCTGCGAACCGGCGGTGCTCGCCGCCGTGAACGGATGCAATGCCGAAAAGTCCGTGCAGACGAACGCAACGCTCGTCACTGACGAACTCGCCCGCTTGTTCGCCTCGAACGGATGGCTGGTCGGCGCGTCTCTCGACGGGCCGCGCGAGCTGAACTCGCCGCGAGGCGACTCCTTCGACGCCGCCGTGAGGGGAATACGCCGGCTTGAGGCGGCTGGCGCGGAATACAACCTCATGGTTGTCGTCTCGCGGGCAAACGTTGCGCATCCTGCCGAAGTTTACAGGTTCCTCAGGGACAACTTCTCGACGCGGTTCCACCAATACATCGAATGCACGGGGCCGGAGCTTGCCATAACGGGCGAAGAATGGGGACTCTTCCTCATCGGACTCTTCGACGAATGGATAAAGTCGGACGCGCACACGGTGTCGGTCAGGCTATTCGACTCGATCGTCTCGAAAATCGCGTTCGGGCACCCCACGCTCTGCTCGCTCTCGGAGGAATGCGGGCATCATCTCGTCCTGGAACACGACGGATCGGTGTATCCCTGCGACTTCTACGTCCGCCCGGAGCTGCGCCTCGGCAACGTCAACTCGGACACGTGGGAGGAGATGCTCGCTTCGCCGGCGTTCCTGGACTTCGCCGCCGGGAAGTCCGCGCGGCTGCCGCCGAGATGCCGCTGCTGCTGGCACATCGGATTCTGCATGGGGGACTGCCCCCGCAGCGGACAGCGGCTTTGCGCAGGGTGGACAATGTTCTTCGACCACGCGCTCCCGCGGCTCCGCGAACTGGCCGAAGATGCCCTCCGCGAGCGGGTCAGCGTTCGTTGAGGTCGCGGTCCTGGTGCGGGTCGGCCACGACGTCGTATCTGCGCCACGGGCTGCCTTCGCCGCCGGCGCGCAGCGTGACGACATTTCCTTCCCGGCGCATCTCCTGGTCGCCCCGCACAAGGCCACGCTTCCGCTCCGCGAACTCCGCGAAGTCGGGCTGTCCGCTCCAGCATCCGCGGTACGTCGTCGTTATCGTTGACGGCGTGGCGACGCCGCGTCCGGTCCATCGCGGCAGCAGCGAGACGCCGTCGCACGTCGCCGGCTTCTCCACGCCGGCGATGTCGGCGAACGTCGCCAGCCAGTCGGTCGAAATCGACGGCGAGGCGTCTTCCTTCGGGCCGCGCACTCCCCATGCGAACGTCGGCACCCGCATTCCCCCCTCATAGACGTCGCGCTTCAGGCCGTCGAATGGGCCGGCGGAAGAAAAGAACCTCGTGTCGGCCCCGTACTCGTCGGCGGGGCCGTTGTCGCTCGTGAACACCACGATGGTGTCGTCCGCCACGCCAAGGCGCTCGAGATGGCGCATGAGGTCCCCGATGGCGTCGTCAAGGCGCGATATCGCCGTCGCGTAGCGCCTCATGTTCTCGTTCCCGAGGTCGCGGTAGCGCGGATCTATCCAGGTGTTGCGCTGCTCCAGCGGTTCGGGGGCGAGCGGCCATGCGACGCCGTCCGCAGGATAGGGTCTTCCGGGCACGTGGAGCGGATGCCTGTTGGCGAGAGAATCGTCGCACAGCCCCGAACCGTGCACCGCGTTGACGGCGAGATACAGGAAGAACGGCTCCCCCTTGTGTCCGCGCACCGCGTTCTCGATCTCCATCTTCGCGCGCGCCGTGAAGAGATCGGTGGAGTAAACGCCTTTTGCGCCTTCCGTGGCCTTCTCGCGGTTCTCCCATACGCCCATGTACGCGCCGCGGACGTATCCGTCGTAGTGGTAGTAGGTGTGCCCGGCCATGTGGTCCATGAAGCCGTAGAAGGAGTCGAAGCCCCGGTCGAGAGGATGCGCCGTCACGGGAGTTCCCGACTCGCCGCCCCCGCCGACGCCCCATTTGCCGATCGCCATCGTGCGGTATCCGCCGCGCTTGAGCGTCGTGGCGATCGTGTCGCGCTCCGTGATCGGATGGTCGAACATGTTGTCGTGCACCGAGCACCCGCCCGGCTTCTGGAGGCGCCCCGTCAGGATGGAAGCCCTCGAAGGCGCGCACACCGGCGCGGCGCAGTAGTGCGACGAGAGCACCGTCCCCTCGGCGGCGAGACGGTCGAGGTTGGGCGTGTATATGCGCGCTTCTCCGACACGGCGGCGACCCTGCCACGTCCAGCCGACGTCGCCGTACCCAAGGTCGTCCGCCAGGATGAACACGATGTTGGGCTTTGCGTACGACGACGCGGCGGCGGCGATCGCCGCCGCCAGGACGGCGACCCTGACAAGACGCCAGGCGCGACCCCGAGTGGCGAAACTTTGTTTTCCGTTCATTGGCTGCAACCTCCGCCGATCATGCGTTCCCGACTTCGGGCCGCTACGTCAGGACGACGCGCTCCACGCGGCGTCCGAGCGAGCAGATCACGTCGTATGCGTGGGTGCCCTTCATCGCCGCCCAGTCGTCCGGCGTTATGGAGTCGTTCCCGCAGCGTCCGAGCAGGACGACCTCGTCGCCCGCCTTTACGCCAGGCGCGTCCGTGACGTCTATCGTGGTGTAGTCCATCGAGATCCGCCCCACGATCTGGCAGCGCCGCCCGCCCGCGAACGCGAAGCCCCTGTTCGTCAGCGCGAGCGGCAGCCCGTCCGCGTACCCCGCGCACACCGTCGCTATCTTCGACGGCCTGTTGAGGCACCACGTCCGCCCGTAGCCCAGCGTCGTACCGGGGGGAAGATCGCGGACCTGCGCGACCCTCGCCTTGAGGGTCAGCACGCTCTCCACGTCCAGTGCGCGGCGTCCGTTCGGGTCGAAGCTGCCGTGCAGGTTGATGCCGGTCCTCACCATCGTGAACGGAGGCTTCGCGGCCTCTGGAAAGTTGTTTATCGCGTCGCTCGCCGCCATGTGGACTTTCGGGAACTTGACGCCCTTCGCCGCCAGTTCCGCGACGATGCGCTTGAAGAGCGCGATCTGGTTCGGAGTGAACGGGTCCTTCGGCTCGTACGCCATGGGGCAGTGCGAGAATATCCCCTCGCAGTCCAGCCACGGCAGGGCGGCAGCCTCGCATACGACCTGGATGGCGTCCTTCGCGAGAATGCCGAGCCGCCCCATTCCCGTGTCTATCTTGAAATGCACCTTCGCCCTGCGCTTCAGCCGCGAAGCCGCCGCCGAGATCGCCCTGGCCTCCGCGGGCCCCGCTACGGGGAGCGCGACGCCGGCCTTCACCATCGGCGCGATTTCGTCCGGAAGGACGCTTGAAAGTATCTGTATCTCCGGCGCCGCGCCGCCCGCCGAGCGCGCGACTTTCGCAAGCTCCGCCGCCTCCCTCGGCTCCGCGACGCCGAAATGGCGGCAGCCCGCCCGCATCAGCGCCTTCGCGTAGTGCCCGACGCCGAGGCCGTAGGCGTTCGCCTTCAGGACGCAAAGGACGCCAAGGGGTCTGACGCGCTTCGCGATCTTCTCGTAGTTGCGGGCGAGGGCCCGCATGTCGATTTCGACGGTCACTCTTCTTTTCATCGTCCTCTACTCCCCTTTCGCGGACCCGCCCGTCGCCACCGAAAACGTCCGTCCGCACATGTGGCAGGTAACGTCTATCGTCGGCGGCAGGGCTTTCCGCTCGTCCTCGCCCAGCGCGGCGACCATTGCGGCGGCGCGTTCCGGCGAGCAGCGGCACGCGAATGAAATCGGCGTGGTCTTCCGCAACTCGGCGCGTTCCAAACCGAGCCGCCTCAGGATGTTCCTCGGGGCGACGGCGAGGGACTGCGCGCGCCCCCGCGCCTTCGGCTCCAGCGGGGCGACGCCCTCCGAGACGGACCAGTCGCCGTCCGGCATCGACTCGACCATGACGCCCCGCGCCTCGACGACCTCCACGTCGTCGCTCACGGCCGCCTCCAGGAATATCCGCGCCTTGCGCTGGAGCGAGCCCGCGAGATATCCGTCAAGCGAATTGGATATCCCCTGCGAAATGATGCGTCCGGGGACGGAGCGCGTGACCTGGATCTGCCTGTCGCCGACCACGCGCTTCGCGTCGGGCGTCCCCATCCCGTCGAAGTCTTCCAGCGTCTTCTTCTCCGTATAGCCGCGCAATGTCCCCGCTGCGGTGCATTCGACGTTGAATCCGCCGAGCGGGCCGGAGCACTTCATCTGGATCGACACGACTTCGTCATTCTCGCCGGTCTCAGCGCCGAGGAGCGCCGCCGCCGCGAGCGCCTCTGCGAGGAAGTGCGCGCTAGTCGGCCCGCAGAGGTGCCCTCTCGCGAGCGTCTGCGCCGCGCCCGTAACGTCAACAAACGTGACGGCGACCTTCTTCTCCTTGTCGTACCACTCTTCACGCTGGTCTTTCATCATACCGATCTGCCTTTGCATCGAATCTTCCGCAAATCCCATACGGCGTCCCTTGGACGCTTCACTGTCGGGAACGAGCAAACCGACCTTTCGCCATCCATGAGCGCAGCTATCCCATCTGCGACGCGGATCTCGTCGCCGCCCGCGGCGTTCGCTGCAAGAAGGCACTTTTCGAGGCCGTCGCCTGTTCCGAAGTTCCACGCCTCATCCGGCTGGGCGAGACGTGAAGCCCCGTCGTAGATCGACTCGTCGCCGAGCGCGGCGATCTCGTCGAGCGTCGCGTTCTTGGACACGGGGCACCGCTCCAGCGCGGCTTTCGCGAACGGCGCGTATTCCGTCTCGCCAAGCTCGTGTCCCGCATACGGCGCAAGCGCGGCGGAGCGGTTTTCGTCGCGCAACGCGTCAAGGCGCTGCGCCACTTCGCCATATCCCATTTCAGGCGTAAGACGCACGGGGCTTTCGGATGCGTCAAATTCGACGTGCGAAGCGTCAGGGAGGCGCGGTTCGACGTGCGTCCTCTCGGCTGCGCCGTCTGGCGGGACGAGAAACGCACGGAGCTTCTTCGTAAAGTCCGCGTATGCGGCTGGGCTGATGGTCGCCCTCGGATAGAGAAGGTGTATCCACCCAGTAGAATGAGAGACTATCGTGACGCGTTCGTGCTCCAATGCGCGACGGGCCTGCGCCGAGATATTTGTCCCGTTCGACCACATGGCCCGCGTGACAAGCCGTCTGTTGTTTGTGAGAATCCCGGTGTCGGCGTCGATGAAGTTCTGGGAATGAAGCGGCGTGGCCATCAAGTATATTGACTCGAGTGGCAGCCCGCAGACGACGAACGCCGCCGCCGCGTACAGTCCCGCAAGCGAGACGCACTCGCCCGCGCCGACGGCGTGGCCGCTCTTTCTGCGGAAGGCGTCCATCGCCTCCACGGTTTCCGTCTTCCAGTAGGGTATTACGTCGCCGCCGTACTTGTCGAGTCCGAAATGGCGGCGTATGTCGATGTCGTAGTAGTAAACGTCGCCCTGGTAGCCGAAGAGGGCGTTGGACTGTGCGACATCCTCTGGCGAAATGAACGGCGCGAAGCGCTCCAGCTCCCTCTTCTGCGTCGTCAGCCCCCACGTGTCGAGGTCGAGGTTGAACGTGTAATTGTCCATTATGTGCTGGCGCAGACGCTGCAGGCGCTTCTTCGGGCGCATCTCGCGGATTCCGTCAAACCATTCGAGGTCTCGCCACGCCCATATGCGCGGCGAGAGGATGTTCGCGAGAACGAGGGAGTACATCAGTTCCGGAAATACGAATATCTCCATGTCGGACAGCGTCGCCGCCGCCGACTTCTCCTCATCAGGTATTTCCGTCGCCACCACGCCTACGCCGCCGGCATCCTGAGCCTCGCGGCGAGCGCCTCCAGGGCCTTCATGTCGCCCGGCGCGCTCTTGAACGTCACCGGGGCGCCGGCCTTTCGCGGCACGATGTGGAAGTGGATGTGGTTCACGGTCTGGCCCGCCGCCGCGCCGTTGTTCTGGAGGATGTTGAACCCGTCGCAGGGGAGGACCGCCTTTATATGCGCGGCGATCTTCTTCACACGGGAGAGGAGCGCCGCGAGCACGGCGTCGTCCGTGTCGAGAAGACCCTTCGCGTGCGCCTTCGGTATCACGAGCGTGTGGCCCTCGGCGAACGGGTTGATGTCCAGATAGGCGAGCGCGACGTCGTCCTCGTAGATCTTGAACGAGGGAATCTCGCCCGCCGCGATGGCGCAGAAAACGCAGTCGTTTTTCATCGTCGTTGTCCTTGCCTTGCGCCGGCGCGTCAGCCGATCATGCCGCCGTTCACCGAGAGCACCTGCCCGGTAACGTAGGCGGACTCGTCGCCCGCCAGCCACGCGACGGCCTTGGCGATGTCCTGGACGGTGCCGAAGCGCTTCAGCGGAATCGTTTCCATGTACGCCTTGCGCACATCCTCGGATAGTACGTCCGTCATCTTCGACTGGATGAAGCCCGGCGCGACGGCGTTGCAGCGGATGTTGCGGCTCCCAAGCTCCTTCGCGGTCGTCTTCGTGAGGGCTATGACCCCGCCCTTCGAGGCCGTGTAGTTCGCCTGCCCGGCGTTGCCCATGATGCCGACGACGGACGCGATGTTGATTATCGACCCGCCGAGCTGGGTCCCGTCCGCCGCCTTGTTCTTCATCATGGGTCGGCACACGGCGCGCGTGAAGAGGAACGTGCCCTTCAGGTTCACGTCGAGGACGGCGTCCCAGTCGTCGTCGCTCATGCGCATGAGAAGCCCGTCCTTCGTGATCCCGGCGTTGTTGACCATGATGTCGATCTTGCCGAAGTCGGCGAGGACGGCCTTGACGCAGGCGTCCACCTCCGCCGAGACGGCGACATTGACGCCGTAGCCCTTCGCCTTGACTCCCTTCGCCTCCAGGGCGGCGACTGTGTCGGCGCACCACTCCTCCTTGAGGTCGCAGACCGCGACGGCGGCGCCGTCGTCCGCGAGCCTTGACGCTATCGCCGCGCCGATTCCGCGCGCGGCGCCCGTGACGACCGCGACTTTTCCTTCGAGGTTCTTCATGTCTTGTTCTCTCCTTGAGTTGGCAGATTGCGGTGAACTGCGGCCTTTAGCGCCCGACTGCGCGGCGGTAGCGCTCTATGAGCTGGTTGGTCGATGAATCGTGCTTCATGGCGGGCTTCTTCGCCGTGAGGTCGGCCAGGACGCCCTTCGCGAGGACCTTGCCGAGCTGCACGCCCCACTGGTCGTAGCTATAGACGTTCCAGATGACGCCCTGCACGAAGACCTTGTGCTCGTAGAGCGCGACGAGCGCGCCCAGCGTCTCGGGGGTGAGCTTGTCGCAGAGAAGCGTGTTCGTCGGCTTGTTGCCCTCGAACGTCTTGTACGGGACGAGCTTCTCCGGGACGCCCTCCTTGCGGCACTCTTCCGCGGTCTTGCCGAACGCGAGCGCCTCGGTCTGCGCGAAGAGGTTGGCCATGAGCTTGTCGTGGAGGTCGCCTATCGGGTTGTGCGTGTTCGCGCAGCCGATGAAGTCGCAGGGGATGAGGTGCGTCCCCTGGTGGATGAGCTGGTAGAACGAATGCTGCCCGTTCGTCCCCGGCTCGCCCCACTCTATCGGGCCGGTCGAATACGTCACGCGCTCGCCGTTCTTGTCCACGCACTTTCCGTTCGACTCCATGTCCATCTGCTGGAGGTACGCCGGGAAGCGCGAAAGGTACTGGTCGTACGGGAGGACGCAGTAGCTCTCCGCCCCGTATCCGTTGGAGTAGAGGATTCCCAAGAGCGCCATGATGACCGGCATGTTGCGCTCGAACCTGGCCGTCCTGAAGTGGCGGTCCATCTTGTAGTAGCCCTTCAGGAGCCTCTTGTAGTTGTTGCGCCCTATGGCGATCATGAGGGAGAGCCCGATCGCCGACGGCAGCGAGTACCTCCCGCCCACCCAGTCCCAGAAGCCGAACATGTTCTTCGTGTCGATGCCGAACGCGGCGACCTCGTCGGCGGCTGTGGAGACGGCGACGAAGTGCCTGGCGACGGCCTTCCTGTCGCCGAGGGCCTTCACGAGCCAGTCCTTCGCGGCCTCGGCGTTGGACATCGTCTCCTGGGTGGTGAACGTCTTGGAGGCGACGATGAAGAGCGTCTGGTCGGCCTTGACCTCGCGCAGCGTCTCCGCGAGATGCGTGGAGTCAACGTTCGAGACGAAGAAGAACTTCATGGAGCGCTTCGCGTACGGCGTGAGCGCGATGTTGGCCATTACGGGACCGAGGTCGCTGCCGCCGATGCCGATGTTGACGACGTATTTGATGCGCTTCCCGGTAAAGCCCTTCCATTCGCCGCGCCGGACCTTGTCGGAGAAGTCGCCCATCGCGGCGAGGACCTTGCGGACGCCCGGCATGACGTCCTTGCCGTCCACCTTTATCTTCGCGGACGGGTCGCAGTTGCGGAGCGCGGTGTGCAGGACGGCGCGTCCCTCCGTCTCGTTGATCTTCTTCCCCGTGAACATCTTCTCTATCTCGGCCTTGAGGCCCGACTTCTCGGCGAGCGAGACGAGCGCCTTCATCATGTCGCGGTCGATGTGGTTCTTGGAGTAGTCGAGAAACCAGCCGGCCGCCTCGACCGAGAACTTCTTCGCGCGGTCGGGGTCCTCCGCGAAGCGCTCGCGGAGCGTCTTGCCGTTGTCGCGGTCTATGAGGCCGTCGATCCTGTCCCATGCCTTTGCGTCCATCATTCTTTCCTTTGCCTTTCTGCCTGTGTTCTGTGGTCTTGTTGTTCCGGCAATGAAATATCGCGACTGCAACGGTAGGGCGGCGTGTTCTCACGCCGCCGCGGCGCGCCAGGGATAGCGCGCCCTACCAGAATCGAACCACTGCATTTCATTGCCGCCCGGATATTATATCACTACGCGCCACGCCCCCGCAAGTGGGGCGGCCTTCTCCACGCCGTCACTCGAGCATTATCGAGCGGAAGGCCGCGATCTCGTCAGCCGTCACGCCGCAGTCGAGCAGATAAAGCTCGATGCGCCTTTTCAGGCTGTCGCCCTCCTTGCCGTACTTCGAGAAGCCGTTGTCGAAATGCGATTCCCTGCACCAGTAGTTGGGGTCGGGGTTGGCGTCCGGGATGTTCGGGTAGAATGTCGACTCCCAGTCGGTCTCAAGGCCGCGGCGGTCCACGCCAAGCACCCCGTTGAGCACGTAGGCGAGCGAGCCCGTGCGGTCCGCGCCGCCGATGCAGTGGACGTAAACCGGGTAGTTCGTCGGGTTGCAGAGCAACCGGAAGTTCTCCGCCATGGTCTTCTTGCCCTTGTCCGAGAAGATGCCCACGTAGCTGGCCGACGAGTTGTTGACGAAATTGACGCCCGGCCCGAGCGGCGACTCCGCCATGTCGGCGATCTCGCCTTTGGAGCGCAGGTCCAGGTCGGTGCGGATGCCGAGCGTCCGCGTCAGGTATTTAAGGTCCTCTGCGGTCAGGCGGTTGCGCCCCGGCTTCTCGCCTGTCACGCTGTTGCTGTTTAGCCCGCGCCCCCTGAAGACCATCCCCTGGCGGACGCGGCGGCCGTCCGTCGTTCGCCAGCCGCCGAGGTCGCGGATGTTGCCGACGTCCCCGTTGATCTCGATCCAGCGCGGCGCGAAGTCTTCGGTGCGGAACGCCGCGATCTTCGAACATGCGTAGCGCTTGCTCTCCTTGCATCCGCAGCGCTGGCTGCAGTTGAACTTCTTGCACCGGCCGCGCGCCGAGACCCGCCAGTAGTAGCCGCGCGCGATCTCAAGGTTGGCCATGGGCACCGTGTACGACACCTCGCTGCGCTCCTGCTCCTTCTCCGCCTTGTCAGTGTCGCGTCCGCTCGCCTTGTCAACCTTGTTGACGCGGACGAACCAGACCCTTGCGTCCGACAGGTCTGGGGTGGTGCCGATCTCGACCTTCCACGGGCCCTTCTCCCCTTCCGTCGTCCGCCACTTCAGGACAAGCGGACGCGACTTGCGCCAGTACTTGTCGTGGCGGATGACCTTTCCGTGCGCCCTGTCCTCCGCAAACAGTTCGAGCCTTTCGGCAAGCGTCGGAAGGGACATGACCTTCTTCTGCGCGTCCGGCACAAGCGCAACCTCCGCCCCGCCGACGGGTTCGAGAAGCTCGATCGCCGCCGGGCACTGCAGCACGCACAGCGCCGCCAGCGCCGCCGCCGAAGCGGACAGGAACCCTCTGCAAAATTTCTTCATTCGACTCTTCCTCTTGTTTTTCCGTTTCAGGCCGTCCCGGCCTTCCTTAGTCGGATATTATACCATATCCTCGGCATAGCAGACGCAGCAAAACACCTTGGTTGAATTCAAAGTTGGGTTTTCTTTCGCCATTCCGTCGGGGAGAGGCCTGTTTCCTGGCGGAAGAACTTCCAAAGGGCGTTCGATGCCTTGAAGCCGCAGAAGTTGGCGATGGCGGAAACGTCCAGCGACGAATTCTTGAGCAGTTCCTTTGCCTTGTCGAGCCGCACTGCCTGTATTTCGTCAAGGATGGAGCGCCCGGCAATCTGGCGGAAGCGTATTTCCGCCATGCGACGCGAGCACTTGAAAGTAGCGACTACCTCGGCGGACGAGATGCCCTCGCAAGCGCGTCGCCTGATCAGCTCCATCGCCGCTGTCGCCTCCGGATCGTAGCGGCGGCAGATGCGCGTCGAGGCGCGCCGGACGATGCTTGCGGGGCCGAACGTAAGACGAGTCGCCTGACGAGACTTCCCCTGCGCAATCTCGCCGAGCGTCCGTGCCGCGAGTTCGCCCGCCATCAGGAAATCGGGCTGGACGCTCGTGAGCGTCGGCACGGTATGTTCGCAGATGGGCGCGAAGTTGTCCACGCCGCATACCGCGATTTCGCGAGGAACATCAAATCCCGTCTGAGCGGCGGCAATCAGCACTTCCGCCGCGACTGCGTCGTTGGCGGCGAAGATTCCGCATGGCTTGGAAAGGTGCTCGATCCAGCGGCGCAAGGACTTCTGCCATCTGACGCTCTGGAGCGTGCCATGCCCTACGCCGTCAAATGTCTCGCACTTCAGCCCGTTCAAGGCGAGGGCGTCTCTGAACCCGCGTTCGCGGTCGTCGCTCCAGAACCGTGGCTGCGGATAGGGGACGAACGCATAATTCGGGTGTCCGGCGACAAGCAGTTCCTTCGCGGCGAGCTGCCCTGTGGCGACTGAGTCGTGGCTCACGCATGAAGTGTCCGCCGGCATTGTGCGGGGATTGCGGTCGAGATAGACGGTCGGCAGTCCGGCAAAGAGGTCAGGCGGAATCTCCTGATAGCCGCCGCCGCATTCGACAATGGCGCCGAGCGGATGCCAGAACGAGACAAGCCCCGCAAGCGCTTTGGACGAGGGAATGCCGTCCACTACCTGCACATGCCAGTCGGCAACGGCGGCGTGCCGACGTACGCCCGCAATCTTGTCCGGGGCGCTCGTCTTCGACGGCGACTGGAAGTAGAGTATCGTCTCCATGGTTGTTCCTGACTTGAAATTATATCACCAACGGCCTCGCCGCCGCAACAACAAACTTCGCAAATGGAGATTTTTAGATGCGAAGCGTCCGAAAAACTGGATAGAAGCATTCGAACTGCTCAAAAATGGATTATCGCAAAGCCACGACAAGCGGAAATCGATATTCATTGACGAACTTCCATGGATGGACACCAGACGTTCGGGTTTTGTCAAAGCCATCGCATCCTTCTGGAACGGATGGGCAAGCGCCAGGAAGGACATCGTAATGGTCGTCTGCGGCAGCGCCGCAGCTTGGATGACCCAAAAGATCCTCCAGAACAGGGGAGGGCTTTTCAACCGTGCGAACCGCACAATATACCTCGAACCATTCACCCTCGCCGAGTGCGAAGAGTATATGGCGTCCAATGACATGCCGATGTCGCGCAAGGACATAACCGTGGGGCGATGCGGCGGTGTGAAATTCTTTATAGACCATAAACCCACTTGACGTGAAATGGGTTTATGGTTTATACTATGCGGCCAAGGGAATAAAAGGCATGAAGAAACTTTCCACAGAAGAACTGTCCTGCTACAAGGCAGAACTCGAGAAGTTGCCGATTGGCAGTATCTCGCGCAAGAAAATCGCCGGAAAGACGAGGTATTATCGCCAGTGGGTTGAGGACGGGCAGACTAAGAGTGTCTATTTGAAGGAGTCGGAAGTAGAAGACGTCCGTAGGCAGATAGAGAGACGACGTGAACTTGTCAAGTTGCTTCGCCCGTATGGTGCGGTCAAGAAGAGACTCGCCATTCGAGATTCGGCCATAAAGACTGGACGCGAATTGAGCGATTGGGCGGACTTCGTCTCTGGATGGGATTTTCGGGATGTGTTTTCGGACATTGTCAAGTTCCTGCGCTGGCCGGCCGAGAGCAAGGTGTTGATCGTTTTCGGAATTCGGCGTACGGGAAAGACGACAATGCTTCAACAGGCTGTTCGAGCCCTCACGCGCGAAGAGTTTGCGAAGGCCGCATACATAAAGGTCCAGGCGGGCGATACGCTTGAGTCGATGGACGACAGGCTTTCGCGTCTTCACGGCAAGGGAGTGCGCTATGTGTTCATCGACGAAGTCACTTTGATGGACGACTTCATTGACGGCGCCTCGCTTTTTTCAGATGTTTACGCGCCCATGGGAATGAAGATCGTCCTTTCCGGCACCGATTCGCTTGGCTTCAGGATGTCGATCGACCAGGAGCTGTTTGACCGGGCCTACATGCTTCACACGTCGTTCGTGCCGTTCCGGGAATATTCCCGCCTTCTCAAGATAGACGACATCGACGAATACATCAGCTATGGCGGACTTCTCAGGCGTGGCGAGAAAAATCTTGACGATCCGCTTGCCAACGAGCCTGACGCGTCGTTCCGCGACGAAGAATCCACCCGGCGCTATATCGACACTGCAATCGCCCGCAATATCCAGCATTCGCTGGCATGCTGCCACGACGGACGGTACTTCGGAGTGCTTCGGGAGCTGTACGAGAAAGACGAGCTGACCAATGCCATCAACCGCGTCATCGAGGACATGAACCACGAATTTCTTGCGAGTGTCCTGTCTCGACCATTCAAGTCTTCCGACCTCGGCATCGCTTCTCGCCAGTTGATGACAGACCGCATGGCTGAACGTCGCCGCCGACTTGACCGCATGTTGGACAAAGGCGCAGTGACGAAGGAACTGATGCGCTATCTGGACATCCGCAATTCGACGTCGCTCAGCGTCCGCGTATCGGACGAACATGCGGCGGCCATAAAGGCCTATCTCGGGAAACTCGACTTGATACGGGATTGCCCGGTGCGTAGATTTCGCGGCGATTCCGTGGAAGAAGGAGTTCGCGTCCTGTTCTCGCAGCCGGGCATGCGCTTTTGCCAGGCGGAGGCGCTGGTCCGCGCGATGATGAAGGACTCGTCTTTCGCGGCAGAGCCGCCTGGAGAGCAAGAGTACGTGACAGGTCGTGTTCTTGACGATGTTCGCGGGCGCATGCTGGAGGATATCGTCCTCATGGAGACTCTTGCGGTTACGCCGCGTCCGCGCGAGATATTCTCCGGCAGGGAAGTGTTCAAGTTGCAGTTTGAGAGCGGCGAGTTTGACATGGTGGTGCGCAACCTCGACACTCGGACGTGCGAACTCTTTGAAGTCAAGCATTCGAGGGAGCGTGCTGACGAGCAGTTTCGGCATTTGGTTGACGCCGATCTTGTCTCGCGCACTGAAAAGGCGTTCGGCAAGGTTTTGTCCCGAATCGTCCTCTACCGAGGTACGGACTTCGACCATCCAGATGGTGTTGCCTATCGGAATGTCGAGACTTATCTGAAGAATCTCCATCAGTGATCCGATTAGTTTTCGCAAGTGACCGTTGATGGCGTTGTCGTTAGGGCTGGCAAATCTGGTTTTGGCGGTGGAACGGGTGGGGGATGGGCTGATGAGCGGAGTGCTGGATTGTGGAGGCGGTGGTTTCAGTTGAAATGTGACTGTTTGGTTTTGTCACTTGTTGGCTATAGGTCGATTTGGCGGATGGTGTGTACATCAGATAGAGTTGGTTGGCTGCGGTGAAGTGCATTGCCTTGACGATGCCGTTTACGCTTTTGCTGTGGCGAAGCCGCCGCTGGACTTCGTTCATCCGAGCGTTGTTGATGGTCTTATGGGTCGTCGTGTCCGAGACTTGCGAGAAGCGCAGTTCCGCCATCCGTCGGAACAAAAGTCGCTTGTATTTCGTGATGAGTTGAGGAAAACTTGCTATGATTTCGTGATAAACGGCATAAAAGTCGCTATGATTTTGTGATGGACACTTGCTTTTCAACCTCATCATATGCTATAATTCTCGCCAAGTTCTTTGCAAGGAGTGGAATATGGTCTATCTTGAAAGGAAAATCGACAAGTTTCTTGCGGACTGGAAAAGCCGGCCAGACCGCAAACCGCTCATCGTAAAAGGGGCGCGGCAGATCGGCAAGACGGAATCAATCAAGCGTTTTGCCGAATCGGCCTATGGGAGTGTCGTTTACATAAACTTTCTTGAAAAGCCGATATTCGGCAAGATTGTTTCGGACGGGTATTCGCCAGATGACATAATCCGCAACATCACGCAGATAGATGGTTCGTTGCGCTTTGTGCCGCATGAGACAGTCATTGTGTTTGACGAAATACAGGAGTACCCTGACATAGCCACGTGTTTCAAGTTCTTCTGCATTGACGGGCGTTATGATGTCATTGCGTCCGGCTCGTTGCTCGGCATCCATTATCGCAAGATACACAGCGTAAGCGTAGGCTATCAGGAGACTTTCGAGATGGCGTCCTTTGATTTCGAGGAGTTTTTGCGGGTTGACAGCAAGGGTGCGGAATTTGTCGATATGCTCAAGTCGCATATGGTGGAGGGTCGGGCGTTGCCGGAGGTGACGATGGATGTGGCCGGACGTGCCTTCATGGACTATGCTACCATCGGGGGTATGCCCGCCGTCGTCGAACACTTTTCTGGAACGCACAACTTCTCCGGCATAACGTCTATGCAGAGGGAGATTGTTGCGGCGTATCGCGGCGACTGCGGAAAGTACTGCGAAGGTCTGGACGCGATGAAGATTCGCGCGGTGTTCGACAGCGTTCCGGGACAACTTGCCAAGGACTACAAGAAGTTCCAGTATTCAAAGGTGTCGAAGAACGCGCGCGCCCGCGAATATGAGGGATGCGTAGAGTGGCTTGTCGAAGCGGGGATTCTGAACAAATGCTGCAATATGGCGTTCCCAGAACTGCCCGTGAGGGGCAACACGCGGAGCGATGCATTCAAGCTGTACATGGCCGACACGGGATTGCTCCTGTCGATGCTTGATGACGAAGCCGCGCTTGACTTCAAGCTGAACCGCAACTTCAACACGTACAAAGGGGCGGTCGCCGAGAATGCGGTCGCGGAAGCGTTGCGCAAGGCCGGCAAAGACCTCGTCTATTTTAAAAGAGACGATTCCACTTTGGAGGAGGACTTCTTTTTGAGGACTGTAGATTCGCTTGTTCCTGTGGAAGTCAAGGCCAGAAGCGGCACGTCCAAGTCGCTTAAGACGCTCATATCGTCCGACCACTATCCCGACATTCGTTTCGGTGTCAAGCTCCATGCCGGGAATATCGGCTTTTCGGATGGGATATGGACGTTCCCGCTGTTCTGCGCATTTCTTCTGCCGGACGTACTTCCGCAGCTTCCTCGCCAATAGTGCCCGCCCATGTGCAGTCCGTATCTTGTTTGTGCTTGGGCTGGCAAAATCTGGTTTTGGTGGTGTGGCGGGTGGGGGATGGCTTGGCCGCTTCATGGTATTCAAGGACTGGGGGCTGAAGTTGTTGAACATTGAGATGAAATGTGTTATACTACTTGCGTTATACCAAAAGGTATAATAGGTGTAGTATAATTGAGGAGATGTCAAATGGAGCCATTCAGGTTTGGATGTATTGTCGGCGATGAGCACTACTGTGTTCGTCCGCAACTCGAAAAGGAGATGAAAAGGCATATCTCCGGCGGGCAGAATCTTGTCATACAGGGCGAACGGCGGAGGGGAAAGAGCTCTCTTGTCGTGAAGTGTGTCCGCGGCATTCGGGGGATGGGACTCCTCTATGTCGATCTGCTTGGGATCACGAGCGCATCCGACTTCTGCCGTCGCGTCGCTGACGGCATTGTTGTGCTCGACCGCAGCCGTTCGTTTCTGCAGAAGACGGCGGCGCTCCTTTCGTCCCTCCGCCCGCTTGTGGTGATAGACCGGGATACGGGGCTTCCCGCAATTTCAATTGATGCGAGAAGCGCATCCGATCCGTCAAGCGTGTTGACGGTCATGAACATGATCGCTGCACACACGAAGGAGCGGAGAATATGCGTGGTGTTTGACGAGTTTCAGGACATCCTTGACATACCCGATTCGAAACGGGTGCTGTCGGAATTGCGGTCGAAGATACAGTTCCTTGCCGATACGTCTTTTGTGTTTCTCGGAAGCGTAAGGAATCGGATGTCCGAGATATTCGCCCATCCCAAGAGCCCCTTTTTCAAGTCGGCGCTGGAGATGTCCATCGGTGAGATGTGCGACGATTCATTTGTGGATTTCCTTGTGGGCCGTTTCAAAGGCGCGAAGAGGTCTGTGGACGCAGAATTCGTTCAAAAGATCATACGCGATCTCGATGGAGTTCCCGGCGATGTGCAGGAACTTTGCGATGCGCTGTGGTCTGTCACGCAAAATGGGGAACGCATCGATGGCACGAAGCTTGACACCGCCTACAGGTACATCTTCGCCCATGAGGGGAGTTCATACGAAACATATATCCGGCTTTTGACCCTTCATCAGCGGAAAGTCCTTGGCGCACTTGCGGCTGTTGGCGGGGCACATGTAAGCGCAAACGACTTTCTTGATGCTGCGGGGTGTCACAACGCCTCTTCGGTCAAGAAGGCATTGGCCAGACTTGCCGATGCCGGTCATGTTTATCATTTCAAAGGGGAATGGAAGTTTGCAAGTCCGTTCTTCTGCGAATGGATGCGGCGCAGGGTTTGACTGTAGGCGATGGTTCATGGGGGGGGGGCTAAGCGCATGAGGCGATTTCAGCTGGCTCTGTCAGGGCTTGTTGGTGATGTCCATTGTTTATAACTATGAACATTGGTTGGGCGGACAAAATCTGGTTTTGGCGGTGTGGTGGGC
>Ga0265298_10003234_pt1 | contig 21772 bp, 17 predicted proteins | sample AusTroGonzalo_MG_3_FD_193486 | JGI IMG/M metagenome (GOLD analysis project Ga0265298, IMG submission 193486) | Bovine rumen microbial communities from tropical cattle in Woodstock, Queensland, Australia - Gonzalo_01 | ecosystem: Host-associated > Mammals > Digestive system > Stomach > Rumen ...
AAAACCTGATACAGATATCAAATTGCGGAATATCCTTCGTCTGGGCGCGTGCCAGATCCTGCTGGAAGACAGAATACCGGAAAGCGCAGCTACCAATCTGTGCGTTCAGCTTTGCGTGGAACTCGGCATGCCGGGACTGAAGGGCGTTTGCAACGGTATTTTACGCAACCTGGTTCGCAGGAAAGATGAACTGGTGTTTCCGGATCCCCGGAAGGAACCGGAGAAGGCGGCTTCCATCCGCCTGAGCATTCCGGAATGGCTGTATCGGCGCGTCAGAAATGACTGGGGAGATGAAGCTGAAAAGATTCTTACATTCAGGAATGAAGCGGAAGGATGGACAATCCGCCCGAATCTGACCAGGATGGATGACGAGGGTTTGAAACAAATCCTGGCAAAAAAGGTCTGGCACACGGAAAAGACGGATGTTCCTCATGCGTGGAAGATCACCGGGGCCATGGACATATCCCGTGACGCGGATTACCAGGCCGGCTGTTTTTCCATCCAGAGCGCCGGAAGCATGCTGGCCTGTCTTGCCATGAATGTTAAACGCGGACAGCAGGTGCTTGACTGCTGTGCCGCTCCAGGAGGCAAGACCTGTTACCTGGCTGAACTGATGGGCGGAACCGGCCGGATTCAGGCATGGGATATCCATGAACATCGGGTCAGCCTGATCGAAGCGCAGGCCAAAAGGCTCGGACTGGAAAACATCCGGCCCATGCTGCGGGATGCCGCAAAGCGAAGAGAGGATCTGCGGATGACGATGGATGCGGTGATTCTTGACGCGCCTTGCTCCGGTCTTGGTTTCCTGGCCCAGAAACCGGATATCAAACTCAGGGTGACCGAAGAAAGTATTCAGGAACTGACCGAGCTGCAGGCAAAACTGCTTGACACGGTCTGTGAATATGTCAAACCCGGCGGGACTTTCGTGTATTCCACCTGCTCGATCCTCAAGGCTGAAAACGAGCAGCAGGCAGAACGGTTTCTGCAGCGGCATCCGGAATTTGAGGAAACAGAACTGCCTGTCGTCATTCCGGAAGTATACAGGAAATACAAGGCACGCGGGCTTCAGCTGCTGGAATACCGCGATGGTATAGAAGGATTCTATTTGATCAGGATGAGGAGAAAACATGACTGAATTAACCGGGATGACCTGCGCTGAACTGACAGAATGGTTCAGGAAACAGGGATATCCCGCTTTCCGCGGAAAACAGGTTTTACGGTGGATCCATCAGGGCGCTGACTTTGATGAGATGACGAACCTTTCCAAAGAGATGCGTGAAACGCTGAAACAGACAGCGTGCGCTCAGCCTGTGAGAATCCGCCTGGAACGGAAAAGCAAGCTTGACGGAACCGTGAAATTCCTGTATGAACTGACGGACGGGAATTGTGTTGAAGGCGTACTGATGCATTACAAATACGGTGTCAGCCTTTGCATCTCCACGCAGGTGGGCTGCCGGATGGGTTGCAGATTCTGCGCTTCCACGCTTGAAGGCCTGGTCAGGAATCTGACTGCCGGTGAAATGCTCGGGGAAATCCTGTGTGCCAACCGGTATCTTGCACCCGAAGGAAAAACCGTCAGCCATGTAGTGTTGATGGGAAGCGGAGAACCGCTGGACAATTATGAACAGGTTATTCGTTTCCTGAAGCTGATGCGGGAAGAAGAAGGAATACGGCTGAGCCTGCGTAATGTGTCCCTGTCCACCTGCGGAATCGTACCGAAAATGATTGCGCTGGCAGAAGAGGAACTACCGGTTACCCTGTGTGTATCCCTGCATGCGCCGGACGATGAGATCCGCCGCATCACGATGCCGATAGCCAACACATACAGCATATCCGATATCCTGAAAGCATGCAGGAATTATATAGACCGAACGGGCAGGCGCGTGATTTTTGAATACGCCCTGTCCGACGGGATCAATGCCGAACCGGAACACGCGCGGAAGCTCGCCGGCCTGCTGCGGGGAATGCAGTGCCACGTGAACCTGATCCCGCTGAACACGGTTGCTGAAAGGAATCTGAAGGGCATTTCCGAGGAAAAGGTTCAGCAGTTTTTGTCCATACTGGACGAATACCATATTTCTGCAACGCGAAGGCGGGAAATGGGTGATGATATAGAAGGCGCATGCGGGCAGCTTCGAAGGAAAACAGTCGCACAGTCTGAGGGAGAGAATACAGATGCGTAAGTTCAACCTGAAAGGAACCGTGATACAGCGGATGAAAGGGATTCCAAGGGAAGAGGATACCGCTGTAAAAGACACGGAAAAATTACAGAAAGATCCGCAAACTGCCTGCCAGGCATCTTTTTCACAGGAACAGGGACAGTTTGAATGCGCCTGGAGAACAGATGTGGGAAGACTGCGCAGAAACAACCAGGACGCTGTCATTGTCGGAAACGGCCTGGCAGGTGTCGCGGACGGAATGGGCGGGCACAACGGAGGAGAAATTGCCTCTGCCGGCCTTCGTGACGGATTGCTTCGGGAGACAAAGGATTGTATGCCGGATCGCGAAAAGCTGGAGGAAGCGATCCGTAAAGTCAACCTGGAGTTGTGGGAACAGCAGGAAAAAGATGCTGCCCTGACCGGCATGGGAACAACACTGACTGTTTTATGGCCGACCGCATCCGAAATGATTATCGCACAGGTAGGGGACAGCCGCGCCTATCTGCTGCGTGAGGGTGAACTGAATCAGATTACCAATGATCACAGCATGGTGGCAGATATGGTGAGGAAAGGCGTACTGACGGAAGAGCAGGCGGCCTGCCATCCGATGCGCAATTATATCACGCGCGCTGTCGGTACAGATGATACCATTGAGCCTGATTTCATCATCCATGACAGACAAAAAGGCGATTGCTGGCTGATCTGTTCCGATGGTTTGCACGGCATGGTGAAAAAATCCGACCTGCTTGAAATGATTCATCCGGATGAACTTGAAGAATCAGCGGACAGGCTTCTGAAAGCGGCATTGGACAATGGCGGAAAAGACAATGTTACGCTTGTGCTGCTTCGTGATGATTCGGGTGAAAAAAAGATTCAGGAAAAAGCGGATATTCCTTCGGAAGAATCTGAAGCCGGGGAGGTGGAAGCCCGGTGAAGGAAAAAATTCTTGCGAATCGTTACCGCCTGACAGAACAAATCGGCATGGGCGGAATGGCTATTGTATACAGGGCGGTGGACCTTCGGACCGGCCACAATGTTGCTGTGAAGGTTCTGCGGCCTGAATTCAATGAAGACAGCGAATTTATCAGCCGTTTTCAGCGCGAGGCCGAAGCAGCCAGCAAAATGACGCACCATAATATTGTCAATCTTCTGGATGTCGGCATGGACGGTGAAAACCGCTATCTTGTCATGGAATATGTACAGGGTAAGACGCTGAAGGAAGTGATACAGGAACGCGGGAAACTCAGCGCACCGCTGGCCGGGCAGATCGCAATCCGAATTCTCAGCGCATTGGAGCATGCGCACCGGAACGGTATCGTTCACCGTGATATCAAGCCGCAGAATATTCTGGTACACGCGGACGGGCATATCAAGGTTGCTGATTTCGGTATTGCCCGTATTGCGAACAGTTCCACATTGACAAAAGGCGATAATGTCATGGGCTCTGTTCATTACTTTTCTCCGGAACAGGCAAGGGGAGAAGGCGCCAACGCAACAAGTGACATTTACTCCACCGGAATCGTTCTGTATGAAATGCTGACCGGAAAGGTCCCCTATGACGGAGACAATCCGGTTGCGGTTGCCATGCAGCATCTGCATGCCACCCCGGTTCCGATTCAGAACCTTGCTCCCGATGTCCCTCCGGCCATGGTACGGGTATGCATGAAAGCCATGGAAAAAAATCCTGCGCAGCGATATCAGAGCGCAAGGGATATGGCTTCTGATTTAAGGGTTGCACTTGAAAACCGCGATGAAAGAGAGGTTTATCCGGAAAGGGAGCTGCAGATACAGCAGCCTAAACCACAGTTCAGGGAAGAAAGCAAACTGGCAAATGATACAGGGAAAAACAAAATTCATGCTGTCAGTAAAAAAAGGATTTTCAATGCCTTGCTTACTACAGGACTTGGACTGATCCTTGCAGCCGGATTGTTTTTCGGAATTCGCGCCATCTATGATCAGGTGGTGACTACGGCGACGGTTCCGAATGTGGTTGACGAACTGCTGTCTGATGCGCAGGAGATGCTGACCAGTGAAGGGCTTAAGTATGAAGTGCTGTACGTCAACAATGAGAAAGTGAAAGTCAATACGGTATTCAAGCAGAAGCCTGATCCCGAAACCGTCCTTCGAAAGGGAGACAGTGTGATGCTGTCCGTTTCGAGCGGCCCTGCGCAGCTGCAGATGCCGGATCTGGTCGGCATGAATGTGGACGAGGCGGCTGCCCTTGTGAAAAGCATGGGATTTATACCGTCATATGAACGAGTTGTAAACGGTGACTATGCATTGGATACGGTTGTATCGCAGATCCCTTCTGCAGGCGAAAAGGTCTCCAGGGATTCAACCGTCAGCCTGATGGTCAGCGGCGGAAAAACAACGGTACCGTCCCTGAAAAACCTCACCATAGCCGAAGCAGAGGAGCTTCTGAGACAGAACGGCCTGAAAATGGGTACGGTCCTCAATTATGTTGACACGCGTAAAGCCAAGGAACACGGCACAGTTTCCGGGCAGACTCCGGCGGCGAATATTGATGTCATGCTTGATACTGAAGTATCCATCAACCTTTTCCGGTATCCGACAGACAAGGCTGAAACCGAGATTACCGTGACAATCCGGGAAACCGGTGAAGATGTCAATGTACGCATAACCCTGCAGGCTGCGGATTCCGAGGTCGAGTTTGAGGCGTTCCAGTATGTCTGTCCGAACGATAAAGCAAAAGAGCAGACGGTCAAGGTGAATCTCCCTGATAACAGGATTTATACCTGCAGGGTGTATCAGAACAATCAGCTGACCGATACATTTACGGTGGGTAACTGATCTTATGAGCACAGAAAACAGAAGGACTGATCACAGCGGGCTGAAGAGAGGAACCCTGATCCGTGGTGTCGGGAGCTTTTACACTGTTTCAGATGATGAACACACGGAGTATACGGTACGATGCAAAAAGAAATTCCGTCATCAGAAAATCACGCCGCTGGTAGGAGATGAAGTTCTTTTTTCGCCGGGAGAAGGCGAGGAACATGGCTGGCTGGAAGAGATTCTTGACAGAAAAACGGTATGCCTTCGGCCGCCGGTTGCCAATGTTACCATGCTCGTGATCGTCATTGCTCCTGTGCCCGAACCGGATCTCCTGCTGACGGACAGGCAGATTGCAAGAGCAGCGGGACAGGGCATCAAAGTGCTGCTTGTGGTGAACAAAAAAGACCTTGATCCGCTATACGCGGAAACAATCCGCAAAGAGTTTGCCGGCAGCGGGATCCCCGTACTGAATGTCAGCGCACTGGAGAAAACAGGCCTGGAAACACTCAGGGAAACACTCACCGGTGAATTGTGCTGCTTTACCGGACAAAGCGGAGCAGGGAAAAGCACACTGCTGAATGCCTTGCTTGACCTGGACCTGGAAACAGGGGATATTTCCCGCAGGATTTCCAGAGGAAAAAACACAACGCGGCACTCGGTTCTCATTGAAAGAAACGGAATCCGGGTAATGGATACAGCGGGTTTTAACCTGCTTGAACCGGAAAACGAACTGGAACCTGAACAGCTTAAGGACAGATATCATGAGTTTGCCGCATATGAAGGACAATGCAGGTTCCGTGAATGTATGCACGACAGGGAACCCGGATGCGCTGTCAGGCAGGCGGCAGAAGCGGGTAAGATCAGTGCCGGAAGGCTGAGGCGTTATCAGTTGCTGCTGAAGGAAATCAGGGAAGCATGGAGGGAACGATATGATTAAAATTGCACCGAGCATTCTTGCGGCTGACCCGCTGAACCTGGAGAAAGAAATCCGCAGGGCTGAAAAAGCGGGATGCGACTGGATCCATGTGGATGTGATGGACGCCCATTTCGTTCCGAATCTTGCCTATAATGCCGAAGTGGTACGACACCTGAAATCAATCACAAATCTCCCTCTTGACGTGCATCTGATGATGGACAATCCGGAAACCATGCTGGAGGCTTTTATGGATGCCGGTGCTTCCTGTGTCACGGTTCATGCGGAAATTGAAGCGGATGTTCCCGCTCTTCTTTCCGGGATCAGGAAGAGGGGGCGAATGGCCGGTGTTGCGCTGAAACCGGGAACTTCGCTGGATATAATCCTTCCTTATCTGGACAAAACGGACCTTGTCCTGATGATGACAGTTGAGCCCGGATTCGGGGGGCAGAAACTGGACGCCGGCGTGATCGCGAAAATAAGCGCGCTGAAGAATACCGGTTATAACGGTGAGATAGAAGCGGACGGAGGGATCCGGGAAGACAACATCGGTATGCTGAAGGCGAACGGCCTGACTGTTGCTGTTATGGGTACGGCTCTGTTCGGCAACGAAGATATGGGCGGCTGCATCCGGCGGCTGCATAAACTTAAATGAAAGACCGGAACATAAAATGACGATGAGCAGCAATGAAACAATCGCGGCGATTGCGACCCCGCCGGGGACAGGCGGCATCGGTATCATCCGCATCAGCGGGCCTGAAGCCGAAAATATCATGAAAAAGGTATTCCGGCCGTCCGGGCGTGAAATCGACTCGTATCAATCCCATCAGATGGTTTACGGCAGACTGGCCGAGGGGGATGAAACGATCGATGAATGCATGGCTGTCCTGATGCGCGCTCCCAGGAGCTATACCCGGGAGGATGTTGCGGAAATTCATGTACATGGCGGATACCATATCCTGAACAGGGCCCTTTCCGTTTGCCTGAAACAGGGAGCTCGGCTTGCCGAAGCAGGGGAGTTTACCCGACGGGCATTTTTGAACGGACGGATCGACCTGAGCCAGGCGGAAGCCGTGATGGACCTGATCTCATCAAAGGGTGAACAGGAGCGCAAAGCGGCGATCCGGCAGCTGAACGGTGGTGCCGCCTCCTTTGTAAGAACTTTTTCGGATCAGCTTTATCTCCTGCAGGCCGGCCTTGCAGCCTGTATTGATTATCCGGAAGAAATTTCTGAAGAAGAAGGCGCGAATGCCCTTCGGGATGGATTGGAAAGCCTGACGCGTCAACTTGAGGATGCGATAGACGAACATTCTTCACGGTTGATCCACCAGGGCCTGCGGGTTGCCCTGATCGGCCGTCCCAATGTAGGGAAAAGCAGTCTGCTGAACGCACTGCTGGGTGAAGAAAGAGCGATTGTCACCGATGTTCCGGGCACCACACGGGATACGATCCAGGGTGAAATGATGCTGAACGGTTTCCGTGTTATCCTGACAGATACGGCCGGCATCCATGAAACAAATGATCCTGTTGAGAAAATCGGAGTTGAGCGGTCGGAGAAAACGATGTCAGAGGCGGATGTTTCCCTGCTTCTGATTGATGCATCGGTACCGATGGATGAATCAGACCATGATCTGCTGATCCGGTTCAACCGCGCAGGCGCGGTAGTGCTGAACAAATCAGATCTGCCACCTCTTATCACGGAAGATGATATCCGCTCGATTCGGCCCGACGCTGAGCTTCTGACAGTTTCCGCGATGCATAAGGACAGCCTGAAGACAATCACCGGATATCTCAGCAGGTTTGTCAGGATTTCAGACCGTGTTACCCTGACACAGCCCCGGCATCTGGAGGCAGCCAGAAGGGCGGTGTCTCACCTGAAGGACGCGCTGAAAACCATTGACACGTATTCACCGGATGTATGCGCAACTGATCTGCAGGCGGCTCAGGCGGCATTGAGTGAGATCACCGGTGACAATGCGGATGAAAAACTGCTGGATACCGTTTTTTCAACATTCTGTGTCGGAAAATAATAAGATAAAAGGCAGGGGAACAGGAATGAATGAATATCAGAAAATGATAAGCGGCAGGGGGAGTATCGGCAAGGTCTGTGCCATGATGGAAAAACTCGGCATCACCAGGCCGATGATCGTAGGCCTGGAACCGCTGACCGGAATGCTGCTGAAGAAAAATCCCGCATTGCTTGCCTTTCCCGTGTTTTCGACTTTTCATCCGAACCCTGATCTTGCCGATACGGAAGCCGGCGCGGATATGTATCAGAAAGGCAAATGTGACGGCCTCATTTCCATTGGCGGCGGATCGAGCATTGATACGGCCAAAGCGATCAAAGCACGGCTGAAGACCGACAATGAGCATGACCTTGTACACAGCAGGCTGAAAGATGAAGGAACCATTCCGCACATTGCGATTCCCGGAACGGCCGGTACCGGGTCAGAAGCCACACAGTTTGCTGTGGTTTATGTAAACGACACAAAAGTCAGCCTGAATCATCCGTCCCTTCGCCCGGATGGCGTGATCCTGGACGCCTCACTGCTTGATTCGCTGCCTGCATACCACAAAAAGTCCTGCGCGCTGGACGCGCTTTCCCAGGGAATTGAAAGTTACTGGAGCAGGCGATCCGGTGATGACAGCAAAGTTCATGCTTATCTTGCGATTTTGGGCGTGCTGGATAATCTGAAAGCCTACCTGCAAGGTGATTCCCATGCTGCGGATGAAATGCTTGAAGCCAGCTATCAGAGCGGAAAAGCAATCAATATGACGACAACCACTGCCGCACACGCCATGTCTTATATGCTGACAAAAAAACTGGGCCTTGCTCATGGACATGCCTGCATGGTGACGCTTCCGACGTTGTGGGAAATGATGTATGAACATACGGAAATGAGGGACCTTCTTGCGGACCTGAGCCAAAAGATGAGGCTGGGAGATCCCCGGATGGCTCCGAAACTCCTGAAAGGCATCATGATTGATCTGGACATGAGTATTCCTTCAATACCGGATGATGCACTGCTTGCTGAACTGGCCGAATCTGTCAACGCAGAGCGGCTGGGCAATCATCCCGTTGTAATGACAGGCGATGATGTCAAAGAAGCTTACCGGAAATCAATGACACCTTTGTGTGAGGCGGAAAGACAGGCATGCCTCGATATCTGGAGATATTACGGGAGGGAATGATCCATGGCGGAAAATGTTCATACAGGACATCGCGAAAAGATGAGGAACCGTTTCATCCGCGATAAGGGATTTGAGAATTTTGAAGACCACCAGATTCTTGAGCTCCTGCTCTTCTATGCGAACGCGAGAGGCGACACCAATCCTGTGGCCCATAGGCTGATTGATACATTCGGCAGCCTGAAAGGCGTACTGGAAGCCCGCCCCGAACAGCTGATGGCTGTGGAAGGCATCGGAAAGCAGGCTGCTACCCTGATCAGTATGGTCGTTCCGCTGACTCGGGTCTGGCATCGATGCGCGATGGAGGTGCCGGATCGCATCGGCAACAGCCGGGAAGCTGAAAATTATTGCCTTTCCATTCTGGCAGGGGAAAGGACAGAGCGGTTCTATGTTGTTTCCCTGAACGCGAAGTGCAATGTTCTCGGACGAAGAAAGATTTCCGAAGGATCATTGAGTGAAGTTTCAGCATATCCCAGAATGGTCATGGAAACCGCGCTGAACTATAACGCCCACAGTGTTCTGCTTTGCCATAATCATCCGGGCGGTACATGCGCGCCTTCTCCTGAGGATATTTCCTCCACGATCCAGCTGCAGCGCCTGCTGAACGGCGTGGGTATCCTGGTGCTGGATCATATCATCGTTGCCGGAGACAGGACGTACAGCATGATTCAGCATGGAGACATAGACTACAGAATCAAGGGCAGGTAAAACGGTATGAAGCATCTGATACCCAGGCCGATAAGGCTGATCCTGAAATTTGTGATGATTGCGGCAGTCCTTTATGCTGCGGTGGTTATATTTTTATGTATCCGCGAAGGGAGTGTTAATAAGACGGTGCCATCTGCAGACAATTATGATGCCATTATTGTTCTCGGCGCTCAGGTTTACGCTGACGGTACGCCGAGCGTCCAGCTGAGCTGGCGCCTGGACGCGGCCTGTGAAGCATACAGGCAGAAAGCCGTTCCGGTAGTGGTATGCGGCGCACAGGGGAAAGATGAACCGATGACTGAAGCGGAAGCAATGAAAAAATATCTTGTGAACAAGGGAATCCCTGAAAAAGATATCCTGACAGATCCGGATTCATTCAATACGCGCCAGAATCTTACCAATGCATCCGGATTGCTGAAAAACAGGACAGATATCCAAAAAGTCCTGATCGTTACCAGCGATTATCATGTTCCAAGATCCATGGCGCTGGCAAAGGACCTGGGATTTACTGCCTGCGGGCTTGGCAGTCCCTGTAAACCCGAATACTGGCTGAAAAACCATGCCAGGGAAGCGTTGGCCTGGATCAAATACTGGGGTGTCAAATATCTTCGTCTGCCGCTGGAGTAACAGATGAACGCAAATGATATTCGTAAAAGACTGGAAATCAATGAAATCCCGTTTCCGGAAAAACTGCCTGACAAACTCGAAGTTTATATGTCCATGCTGAAGGAATGGAACCGAAAGATGGATCTGACGGCTGTAACAGATGATGAAGAGACACTGGACAAGCATTTCATCGACAGCCTGACAGTGCTGAAGACCGGACTGATCACACCCGCTTCCGCCCTGATCGATGTGGGAACAGGAGCCGGATTTCCGGGGCTTGTGCTCGCTATGGCAAGACCTGATATTACAGTAACTTTGCTGGATGCCCAGCAAAAGAGGCTTTCTTTTCTGGATGAAACAGCAAAATCGACCGAAACGGTGAATGTTGCCATCATCCATGAAAGAGCAGAGGATGGGGCCCGGAAAAAAGAACTGCGTGAACAATTCGATTATGCCGTTGCAAGAGCACTCGCGCCTCTGAATGTTCTGTGCGAATACCTGCTTCCTTATGTTAAGCCGGATGGATATGCCCTGTGCTGGAAAGGGCCGGCGCTGAAGCAAGAACTGGAAAGCGGCAGGAGAGCGGCTCATCTGTTGGGCGGCAGGCTGGAAATGCCTGTTTCCTGCACAGTCAAAAACAGGGAATGGGAACATCTGATTTTACCGATCAGAAAAATACAACCCACGCCCAAAGCTTATCCGCGAAAGGCCGGAACGCCAAAGCAGAAGCCACTGGGAGACTGAAAAAACGCTGACCCTTGACGCTGTTTTCCCGGCGGTGATATACTAACCGCGATGCGGTTGTGGTGGAATGGCAGACACCGGGGACTTAAAATCCCCTGCCCTCAAAAGCGTGCGGGTTCGAGTCCCGCCAACCGCACTGAATACCCGTGCAGTGACAGATACTGCACGGGTGTATTCATTTACGTGACTGCATATCTTGTGGAGTGTGGCGTGTTTTTGTTCAATATCATGTATTGACATCCACGGAATAAGACGTTATAATACATTTGGTTCTGTGGTTTCAGAATCGAATTACTGAATGGGTCGAAGGAGGAATATCATGGGCAGATATTTCGGAACAGACGGATTCCGCGGTAAAGCGGGTGTGGTACTGACGGCTGAACATGCATTCAAAACCGGCCGTTATCTCGGCTGGTATTACAGCAAAAAGCATCTTGATGACAGGGCCCGTATCGTGATCGGAAAGGATACACGGCGCTCTTCCTACATGTATGAAAACGCTTTGGCGGCCGGTATTACTTCTTCCGGTGCTGACGTTTACCTGCTGCACGTAACAACAACGCCCTGTGTCAGTTATATTACCAGGACGGAAAACTTTGACTGCGGCGTGATGATATCCGCCAGCCACAATCCCTTTTATGACAACGGCATTAAACTTCTGAACGGCAAAGGTGAAAAAATGGATGACGATCTTCAGGATGCTGTCGAGGACTATATTGACGGCAAGACTGAAGAATTACCTTTTGCTTCAGAAGATAAGATCGGCTGCACGGTTGACTTTTATACCGGCAGGAACCGTTATATCGGTTATCTCACAAATCTGGCCACTCGTCCGTTTGATGATCACAAAATTGCGCTGGACTGCTCCAACGGAAGCAGCTGGATGATCGGCCCGGCGGTTTTCAACGCCTTGGGTGCCAAAACCTACGTGATTCACGATAAACCTGACGGACTGAATATCAACAAAGGCTGCGGCAGTACCCACATAGAAAGCCTGAAAGAATATGTCAAAGAAAACAAACTGGATGTGGGCTTCGCTTTTGACGGAGACGCAGACCGCTGTCTGGCTGTGGATGAGAACGGCAATGAGGTAAACGGAGACATGATCATGTATATCTGTGCCAAATACCTCAAAGGCAAGGGACAGCTGCCGAGCAACACAGTGGTAACCACCATCATGAGCAACTTTGGCCTGTACAAGGCACTGGACGCTGCCGGAATCAATTATGAAAAAACAGCAGTCGGTGACCGCTATGTATATGAAAACATGAAAGCTTATGATCATCTGATCGGCGGTGAACAGAGCGGACATATCATCTTTCGCAAGCATGCCCGCACAGGAGACGGATTGATCACAGCCATCATGCTGATGGAGGTCATGATTGCAACGCAGCTGCCGCTGTCCGTGCTGGCAGAACCCTGCAAGATGTATCCGCAAGTCCTGAAAAATGTAGTTGTTGATGACAAAGACGGAACGCTTGCGGAGCAGGCGGTTATGGACGCTGTGAATTACTGCACGGAAGAATTGGGAGACAAGGGCCGTGTGCTGCTGCGCAAAAGCGGCACGGAACCTGTGCTCCGGGTCATGTCTGAAGCGACAACGCACGAAGACTGTGAGAAGTATGTTGATTACATTATCAATTCCATGAAAGAAAGCGGACATCTGATTGAGGTGAAGAAATAATGCTGAAGACAAAAGATTTGTTTGACCTGAGCCATACGAAGGCCGCGCCGATTCTGGAAAATACCGAATATCCCTGGGAAGCGCTCGATAAAATCAAGGATTTCATCATTGAACTGGGGAAGACCCTGCCCAAGGATGAATATGATGAAGTAAGCGAAAACGTTTGGATCGCAAAAGACGCGAAAATATATCCGAATAACTATATCGGAGCACCGGCAATCATCGGGCATGAGACGGAAGTGCGTCCGGGCGCTTTTATCCGCGGAAGCGCGCTGGTAGGTGATCACTGTGTGGTCGGGAACAGTACAGAGCTGAAAAACGTGATTCTGTTTGACAACGTACAGGTACCGCATTACAACTATGTTGGGGACAGTATCCTCGGATACAAGAGTCATATGGGCGCCGGTTCCATTACATCCAACGTGAAGAGCGACAAACTGCCTGTGGTTGTGAAAAACGGGGAAGAAAAGATTGAAACCGGCCGCAAGAAGATCGGAGCGATGCTTGGTGACCGTGTGGAAGTCGGATGCAACAGTGTGCTGAATCCGGGAACGGTCATCGGACGGGATTCCAATATTTATCCCACATCCTGCGTACGCGGTACTGTTCCGGAGAAAAGTATCTGGAAAAACAACGGCACGATCGTTGTGAAAATATATCAATTATGAAAAGAAAATCATTACAAGGGGGTAATGAAAAATGAAGGTTATCATCGCGAAGGATTATGAAGACGGAGCCCGCAAGGCAGCAGACATCATTGAGAAAATCGTCAGGGACAACCCTGAATGTACACTGGGCCTGGCTACCGGTTCCAGCCCTGTCGGCATGTACAGGGAACTTGCCCGCCGCTGCAGGGAAGAAGGCCTGGACTTCAGCAGGATACACAGTGTGAACCTGGATGAGTATGTGGGACTGGAAGGTACTCATGACCAGAGTTACCGTTACTTTATGAACGATAACCTGTTCAACCATATCAATATTGACAAGGCGAATACCTATGTGGCCAAGGGAACCGGCGATGTTGCCGCAAACCTGAAGGAATTCAACGATATCCTCGACAGGACGGATATCGAGATCCAGGTGCTGGGCGTTGGCCCGGACGGCCATCTTGGATTCAATGAACCCGGCGAAACCCTGTATGACGGTGCCCATGAAGAAACGCTTGATGATTCCACTATTGAAGCAAACAAACGGTTCTTCGCTTCCAAGGAAGACGTACCTACCCACGCGGTGACGATGGGTATGGGAAACATCATGCGGGCGAAACGCCTGCTCATGATCATCAGCGGCAACAAGCAGGAAGCTGCAACAAAACTGCTGATTGAAGACAAGATTGACCCGAAATGCCCCTGTACATTCATGCGGATGCATCGGGATGCCACGGTCGTGATTGAGCAGAAACTGGCGGATGAGATCGGATACAAGGGATAAAGCAAACAGCAAATCCTGCGGGCAGGCATTCTGAAAGCCTGCCCGTTTTCCTGTGTTTCATTGACATACAGGATGAGGAAACATATAATAACCGCAACATATGGGATCCGACGGGATATAAATCAGACCGTTCTGCATGACAGGGGTCCCGCGAAATCAATAACTTTATACCGGAGAAGATAAAAAATGTTTACAGTCAGTCAGGTTACACCGGAAGTCAGTCATATCAAAGACGCAATGGGCGTGAACTTCACCCTGATCGAAGGAACTGAGCGGGCAATCCTTTTTGATACGGGATACGGTACGGAAGATGTGCATTCTTTTATCCGGACGCTGACAGAAAAACCGGTAACGGTGATATTGTCTCACGGACACCACGATCATATGCTTGGGGCCAGATGGTTTGAAAAGACCTGGCTTTGTACGGAAGATTTTGAAGAATTTACTGAAAGAACCGGGAAAAAACAGCGGGATAAAGTGATGAAACAGGCGGAAGATCTGGGAGTGTCCCTGCCTGGAGATTTTATGACTGCGGAAATCCGAATGCCTGAAGCCATCCGCTTTACGGAAAAAACCGGCCCCTATGAAAGCCGGACGGAAGAGCTGGGCGGACTGACGGTGAAAGTCATCCATGTGCCGGGACATACACCGGGAAGCATTGTCATGTATCTGCCGGAAGAAAAAATACTGCTGACCGGAGACAACTGGAATCCCTGTACATGGATGTGGTTCCCGACTTCAGAAGCCGCAAATCTCTGGCGGGATCGGATGAAGGTCCTTATTCAGACACTGGAAAGCGATTTCGGTTCCCCGATAGGTACAGTTGTTTGCTCCCACCAGCCGATGCCGAGGGAAGGCGCGGAGATCAAATCTTTTCTGGAATATATGACGGATGAACAGATGAAAAAAGCGCCCGCGGTTGACATGGGCGCTCCGATTGACACACATCAGGTGGTAAAGGGAGATTGGGTATTGTTGTTTGATCAGGCTAAGATCAGATGCTGAACAGAAGCTCGTTATAGGTCGGGAAAGGCCAGTAATTTCTGTCGGTAAGCGTTTCGAGCGTGTCGGCGGATTTCCGCAGGTTCTCCATGGCGGGAATCACATGATCATGCATATAACGGGCATCTGTAAGGGGGTCATCTTCAGAAGGACGGGCAGAGATGACAGATTCAAGGTTCTGCAGATCCCGGCTGAGCTGATCGGTGGTTGTTGTGAGGGAAGCGATCAGTTCAAAACCGCTGGCACATTCTCCGCCGATATCCCGAATGTGTCCGGCGGCGTCAGCGATATCTCCCGTGAACCGCAGGACAGCCGGCAGAATCTGACGACGGGTCATCATAATCATTGTTTTGGCTTCGATCGCTGTGATTTTGGCATAGGAATCCAGCCCGATGTCACGGCGGGAGCGAAGCTCTGAAGCAGAAAGAACTTTATGGGTTTCAAACAGACGAATATTTTTATCAGCGGTATAACAGGGCAGGGCGTCTACGGTTGAATCCAGACGGGTCAGGCCGCGGGATTCCGCTTCCTCTATCCATTCATCCGTATAATTGTTGCCATTGAATATGATCCGCTTATGGTCATGGATCGTACGGACAATCAGATCATGAAGGGCGGTTCGGAAATCATCCGCCTGTTCCAGTTCATCTGCAAAAACACGAAGGCTTTCGGCGACGATGGTATTCAGGACAACATTGGCATCGGAAATGGAATCCGAGGAACCAAGGGAGCGGAACTCGAACTTATTGCCGGTAAAGGCGAACGGGGAAGTACGGTTCCGGTCAGTCGTATCTTTGGGGAATTTCGGAAGCATATGAACACCGACCGTCATATCGATCTTTTCGCGGCCGTCGTAATGGGAACCGGCTTCAATGGATTCCAGGATTTCTGTAAGCTCATCACCCAGGAAGATACTGATGATCGCAGGAGGTGCTTCACAGCCGCCGAGACGGTGGTCATTACCGGCTGAAGCAACGGAAGCACGGAGCAGATCCTGATAATCATCAACAGCCTTGATAACGGCAGTAAGAAAAAGTAAAAACTGGGCGCTTTCATGCGGGCTGTCTCCTGGCTCAAGAAGATTGTAGCCGGTGTTGGTCAGCATGGACCAGTTGTTATGTTTGCCGCTGCCGTTGACACCGGCAAAAGGTTTTTCGGAAAGCAGACAATGGAGGCCGTGACGGCGCGCAACTTTCTTCATAATCTCCATCGTAAGCTGATTATGGTCGCAGGCCACGTTGACAATGGAGTGGATGGGTGCCATCTCATGCTGAGCCGGAGCCGTTTCGTTATGCTCGGTTTTTGCCAGGACACCGACTTTCCACAATTCCTCGTTGAGCTCGGTCATAAAAGCCTGAACGCGTGTTTTAATGGTACCGAAGAAATGATCTCCCAGTTCCTGCCCTTTCGGCGCGGGTGCGCCGAAAAGCGTCCGGCCGGCAAAAATCAGGTCGCTGCGGCGGTCATACAGTTCCTTTTCAATCAGAAAATACTCCTGTTCGGGGCCGACAGTAGGCGTTACACGGGTGGCGTCCATGCGGCCGAAAAGATGCAGGACGCGGACAGCCTGTTTGTTCAGCGCTTCCATGGAACGCAGAAGGGGCGTCTTTTTATCAAGGGCTTCACCGCCGTAAGAACAATAAGCTGTGGGAATGCAGAGCACATGATCCTTGATAAAGGCATAGGAAGTCGGATCCCAGGCAGTATACCCGCGGGCTTCAAAGGTGGAACGGAGACCGCCGCTGGGAAGAGAGGAGGCGTCTGCCTCACCGCGAACCAGTTCCTTGCCGGAGAATTCCTGGATAACACGGCCGCCGTCCACAGGAGAAATAAAGGCATCGTGTTTTTCGGCGGTTACGGAATTCAGGGGCTGGAACCAATGGGTATAATGAGTGGCACCGTGCTCAAGCGCCCAGTCTTTCATGGCATTTGCGACTACGCTGGCCACCTGGGGATCCAGACGGCGCCCTTCATCAATTGTTTTATGCAGGGTTCTGTACGTTTCTTTCGGCAGACGCTGACGCATGACGGAATCATTAAACACATTGATGCCGAAATTCTCTTCAACAAATGCCATCGAAAGCGCCTTCTTTCCAATCACAAAAATTTAATAAATAGTTTAGAAAAGAATCGGCTGAATGTCAAGTTTTTTCAAGGAACAGAGCAGAGACGCAAAAAAGGGCGTTCATTGAATCGAAACAAAAATATGATATGATATAGTCGTACGCTAAAGCGTGAAATCAAGCGGGAAGTGATAAGATTGTTTGAGCCCAAAGTGAAGAATCACCAGACAGATATGCTGATGAAGGCGATCCTTTCCCTGAAAAACGAAGAGGACGCTTATCGCTTTTTTGAGGATCTGTGCACGATTCCGGAAATCAAGAGCATCAGCCAGCGGCTGGAGGTTGCTTATCTGCTGGACAGGAAAGAAACATACCAGAAGATTGCTGATGATACCGGAGCATCCAGCGCAACCATCTCCCGGGTTAACCGTGCCCTGACATACGGTTCTGACGGATACCGCAGAGTCCTTGAAGCGATAGGAGAAGAAGCCTGAAAATGGATCTGAGTGCATTAAACCCTGAACAGAGGCGCGCTGCGGAAACGCTGGATGGACCTGTGCTGATTCTTGCCGGCGCGGGAAGCGGAAAAACACGCGCGCTGACTTACCGGGTGGCCAACCTGATTGACCACGGCATATCGGCCTGGTCTGTACTGGCGCTGACTTTTACAAATAAAGCAGCCAGGGAAATGAAGGAACGGGTACAGAAACTGATAGGCGAAGAAAAAGCGGAAGAAGCCTGGATCAGCACCTTCCATTCCACCTGCGCGAGGATCCTCCGCCGGGATATCGAAAAACTTGGGTACAGCCGATCTTTCACGATCTACGATGATGATGATCAGCAGAGACTGCTGAAAGATATCTTCAAACAGCTGAATATCGATGATAAATATCTGCCTGTACGCGAAGTGAAGGCGAAGATCAGTGATGCCAAGAACAGGATCATGTCTCCGGATGAATGGTTCGCTCAATCCGGCCGTGACAGGCGTGCTTCCCTGGTCCACGATGTAATGACGGTGTACGAGCAGAAGCTTAAGCTTCTGAACGCGCTTGATTTTGACGATCTGCTGCTCAAAACACTGGAATTGCTTGCGGATCATCCTCCGGTTCTGGAAACATACCGCCGGCGGTTCCGGTATGTGCTTGTGGATGAATATCAGGACACAAATAAGGCTCAGTATGAACTGGTAAGACTGCTGACCGCGGAAAGCAGGAACCTGTGTGTTGTAGGTGATGATGACCAGAGCATATACGGCTGGCGCGGGGCAGATATCAGCAATATCCTTGATTTTGAAAAAGACTATCCTGACGCTGTTGTGATCAAACTGGAACAGAATTACCGGTCAACCGGAATCATCCTGGACGCGGCAAACCAGGTGATTGCCCACAATGAAAAGCGGAAGGATAAAAAACTCTGGACCGATAAAGGTGACGGGGAAAAGATCCTGCTTTACTGCGCAAAGGATGAAAGGGAAGAAGCAGCCTGGATCATCCGGCATATCGATTTGCTCAGGCGTCAGGGAGCCCTTCTGGGTGATATTGCGGTGCTGTACCGAACAAACGCACAGAGCCGTATTCCCGAAGAAAGCATGATGCAGAGCGGAACCCCGTACAGGGTCTTCGGCGGCCAGAAATTCTATGAACGCAAGGAAATCAAAGACATTATCGCTTATCTGCGGGTTATTGCAAATCCGGCAGATGACCTTTCGCTGACGCGGATCATGAATGTGCCCAGGCGGTCGATCGGCGACAGTACGGTTCAGCAACTGACTGATGAGGCTGCCCGGAAAGGTTTGCCGCTTTTTGCGGTGCTGGCGGATCTGCCTGAAGGAATGGGGAGCCGCGCGAAAAACAGTGTGACCGCATTTTTCGGAATGATGTCGCTGCTGATGGCACAAAAGGAAATGATGAGCCTGGAAGAGTTTGTGGAAACACTTATACACAACACAGGGCTTGAAGAACAGTATGTAAAGGAAGATACGGATGAAGCGGCCGGCAGGATTGAGAATATGCACGAATTTCTTGGATCTGTCCATGAATTCGCGATGAATGCCGATGATCCGACACTGGAAAACTATCTTGAAAATATATCGCTTGTGACGGACCTGGACCGGGCTGATGACCGGAGCGGATATGTTACGCTGATGACACTCCATTCCGCCAAAGGGCTTGAATATGATTATGTGTTCATTCCGGGAATGGAGGAAGGGATCTTCCCGTCTTTCCGGAGTATTGAAGAAGACAACCGGCTGGAAGAAGAAAGGCGCCTGATGTACGTCGGCATCACACGGGCCAGGAAAAAGCTTTTTCTTTCCCGGGCCTCAGAACGCATCCTGTATAACCAGTACAGCCATAATGCACCCAGCCGTTTCCTGGATGAGATCCCGGAAAGGCTGATCAGGGAAGAATACAGTCCTTCGGCACGGAACGGATACGGCAGCAAACAAACGCGCAAACGATATGATGAAGATGATTTCGGATGGAACAGCCCGTTTTCTGATGAACCGGTCAGAACCAAAAGGCAGGCACAGGACCTGGGCCAGCCGAAACTGAAGCTGAACGGAAAGGATCTTAACAGCATTCCCGGCGTATCCAAAGGTTTCATAAGCAGCAAAGCAAACGCGTTTTCGGACAAGGCGACGGTCAAGTTGTTTTCGGCCGGGGACAGGGTACGGCATCCGAAATTCGGATATGGAGAAGTATTGGATGTAACCGGAAGCGGAGCAGGCGCACGCATCAGGGTCCGTTTTGATACTGCGGGAGAAAAGGAACTGGCACTGGCCATCGCGCCGATTGTCAGGGTGGAGGAAAAGAAATGACAGCCGAGGAAAAAATACGCGCGCTTGTTCAAAAACTGAACGAAACGGCATATGCGTATTATGTACTGGATGACCCGCTGATCTCCGATATGCAGTGGGACCGGATGTATGATGAGCTGAAAAAGCTTGAATCAGAAACAGGAATCATACTGCCTGATTCACCGACCCAAAAGGTCGGCGGTGAACCGCTTAAGGCTTTTGAGGAACACAGGCATATTAACCGGCTTTGGTCCATGGACAAAGTACAAAGCATGGAAGAGCTTGAGGCGTGGATTCTGCGAACTGAAAAACTGGCGGAAAAAACAGATCTCCAGTATTATCTTGAATACAAGTTTGACGGACTGACGCTGAACCTGACATACCGGAACGGGAAACTGATCCAGGCTGCGACACGGGGAAACGGCATAGTGGGCGAGGCGATTCTGCCGCAGGCAAGTACAATCCATACCGTGCCCAAAGAGATTCCGTACAAGGGACTTCTGGAAGTGCAGGGCGAATGTATTATGCGCCTGAGCACACTGGAAAAATACAACAAAACAGCGAAGGAACCTCTGAAGAATGCGCGCAATGCCGCAGCCGGAGCGCTTCGGAACCTGGATCCCGCGGTAACCGCTTCACGGCATCTTGACGCCTTCTTCTACCAGGTGGGAACGATTGAAAACCCGCCGTACAACAGTCAGCCGGGAATGCTTGATTTCCTGAGGGAAAACGGATTCCAGGTGAGTCCTTATCTGGGAAGCAGCAAAGGCCGGGAAGCGCTGGAAAAATGCATCCTTGATATTGAGGAACAGCGCAGCAGCCTGGACTGGCTCATTGACGGCGTTGTAATCAAGGTTGGTGATTATGAATTACGCGAACGGATGGGATTCACGGAAAAGTTTCCGAGATGGGCCGTGGCATATAAATTCAAGGCCGAGGAATGTGTCACAAAATTGCTGGATGTGACCTGGGAACTGGGCCGTACCGGCAAACTGACACCGCTGGCCCATGTGGAGCCGGTGGATTTCTACGGTGTGACAGTGCGAAAAGCCACCCTGAACAATATGGGCGATATCCGGAGGAAAAATGTGGCAATCGGCTGCGATGTGTGGATCCGGCGTAGCAACGATGTGATTCCGGAAATTATGGGACGGGCGGGAGAACAGAAAACGGAAGAGAAACAGATTGAAAAACCGGCGGTTTGCCCGGCGTGCGGAAAACCTCTGATTGAAAGAGGCGCCAACCTGTTCTGTATGAACCGGGAGACCTGCCGTCCGCAGGCTGTAGCCAGGCTTGCTCATTTTGCGGGACGTGAAGCTATGGATATTAACGGATTCAGTGAAAAAACGGCCGGGCAGCTGTATGATCAGATGGGCATTCGACAACCCGCGGATCTTTATACATTGACCCCCATGGATCTGCTGATGCTGGATGGCTTTAAGGAAAAGAAAGCCGGTAACCTGTCAGATGCCCTGGAAAACAGCAAACACTGTGAACTGGATACATTCCTGTTTGCCCTCGGAATACCGAATGTCGGACGCAAGACGGCCAGGGACCTGGCGCAGCGGTTCGGCTCACTGGATAAGCTGATGGCGGCGGACGAAGAAACGCTCACGGCAATTCCCGATGTCGGGCCGGTTGTGGCAGGAAGTATTACGGAATACTTCAGTTTCCCGGAAAACA
>Ga0265298_10003235_pt1 | contig 21765 bp, 31 predicted proteins | sample AusTroGonzalo_MG_3_FD_193486 | JGI IMG/M metagenome (GOLD analysis project Ga0265298, IMG submission 193486) | Bovine rumen microbial communities from tropical cattle in Woodstock, Queensland, Australia - Gonzalo_01 | ecosystem: Host-associated > Mammals > Digestive system > Stomach > Rumen ...
GCCTATCGGAAATATAGAATTCGCTTTTGTTATATGCTGGATAAGATCCATTAGTATCTCACAAAGATTTTTCCGTTCCATATCAACGAACCAAGCCGGAAATTCGGACTGAAATTCCTTGTTAGGCTTCACATCATATTTGGCGAATATGGCGTCAACGGCTGCCTTGTCTTCTTCGGTTATATCCTTTACAACCTGATTGACTGATTTGACATTCCGCTTTGTGTTAAAATCTTTTAAAAGCCAAATTGTGATATTCTTCCGGATCTCGATAGCCGTCCGATAGAATTCCATTTCTGACAAAGATCTTAAATGCTTCAATACTGCCATTTCTATTTTCTCCGATATAGCCCCGCCGCATGAAGCGGCGGGATAAAAGATTCAAGATATAAGGAAGCGCGGACGAACCCCAAAAACACCGGTAGCAGTATTATTGCCGGAACCACCAATCCAGCCCACATCCGCAAACATGGAACCTGTAACCACATCTTTCAGCCACCAAGAAGTCTGTGCGTCGCGATCCCAAAGCGCTTCAGGCCAATGCCTGAAAAGCGGAAGCTGCGTCATAGCTGAACCAATATCAAATCCGGTGGATCCGAATGAAACAGATCCGTAAGCTTCGATTTCAGAAAGCAGAACAGACTTGACCTGTTGCCAACCCCAGCCGGTGGAAGCGCCGGCAGCTGATCCATATTTAGCCCAAGCCGTTGAATTGTTAGCATTAGAAAGCAGTTCCCAAGTGCTTTTCAAGTGTGTGCTGAAAATAGCATTAAGCTGCGAATCAATATTCGTCAGGATTGTCGTCTTCATCTTGCTGCCGTTATAGCCGCCTGTAAACGGTGTCGAAGCATACATCTGACCGTCGCCGAAGCAAAGCGCAGTCTTGCCTTTTCCGGCGATCATAACAAGGTGATCATAATTGACATAATCTGTCGTAATTGCGGCAGAATTATAGCCGCGCTTCATCATTGTATTGATTCCGGCGACTGTTATCCAGCTTGTTCCAAGATTTGTGGTGCTGCCGGAAGCCCTGACTGTTGTTCCCATGTCAAAATAATCGCCGACATAGATATCCTGAAATTTCTTGTAGCCGTCAGTTCCATGAATACGCTTCCAAAGGCTTCCGTCGGTGAAATAAACCGTAATGTCCTTCGGCTCGATACGCGGGATATTATGATCTTTGTCGTCCTCAATATCCCAATAAGTTCCGGTGAACATAAGGCGTCTTATCTCTCCGGCTGCCAGTTTGTCAGTAACTGTGCCGCCGTCTGCGTCAAAAGTCAGGCTGACTGCGTTTTTAGCGTAAATTGTAGCCATTACCCCAGCAGTTACATTCGTTCCAAGTGTGATTGTCTTTGAATCGGCAGTCATCACATAGAAGACCGGAATTGCCGGATTAGCCGTTATATCATCTGAAAGGATTATCGGCTTGATATCCGGTACAATGACAATCTGACCAGCCTTTCCCGCCGGATCGTAAGTAGACTTATCCAAGACCGGAAATTTGCTTTTGGTTTCATCAAATCCATATATAGGCATATATACCCCCCTTTTTTAAAGCAGCTGGTCTTCTGCCAGCTTCTGCCTTAATTCCATTTCTTGTTTCTTGAAATTGAACGAATCCCAAGAATCCTTCCAATTATCCCTGTCAAGGTTTTTCAAAAGTAAATGTATGGCGGCAATATTGCCGTCCAGTTCTTTAGTAGTGATCTCTGTATATTGCGTCTTGTGTCCTGTTTCAAGGTCTATCTTTACATAGGATTTTTTTGTTTCAAGCGTCCGCTTGAAGCATTGGCGGGCAAGTTCCCCCCGAAGTTCAAGGACGAAACCTTCGACAGAATATTTTATCGCTTCCGCGACTTCCGGATTCTCCTTGATATATTTGTACCAAGAAGTCTTCTTGATTCCCAGCTGCTGACATATCTGTTCGTCGGTAGCGCCCATGCGCTTCCATTTCTTGATCTGCTCTAAATTCTCCAACACCCTGTCAAGCTTTGATTTCATAATAATAATTATATATTGTCAGGCGCTTTCCGGTCAAGTCAGATAAAAGCTTGTAAAAATTCAATCATATTGATCCGGTTTTCCGGTTACAGATTTTTACATATTGATTCAATTTTCCGGTTACAGATTGCCGGTTACAGATGATTTTTTTCATAAATCATTATCCTGTAAATATTTAATAGTAAAAAGTTACAGATGGTTACAGATGGTTACAGATGATTTTCGGGAAGTGTAACCGCGTAACTTATTCTATTATAATGATTTACAAATCCGGTTACAGATGGTTACAGATAAATGGATATATATTTATATCTTTTTACCTTAAAAAAACATATAAAAATTCAGGTAATATTTCATATATTTTATACCCCCTATATATAAAGAAATAGAAATCAAGTGTAGAAGTGTAACCTGATTTTTTAATTACTTATATAGTAAAGAATTAACAAGGTTACAGATTGAATTTTCATCTGTAACCGAAGTGTAGAAAGTGTAACCGAAGCTATTTTGATATAATTCATTATATAGCAATAAATTACATCATTTTGACCCGATAAACTTTTTAAAATTAACTTTGAAAAATCAAAAACATATTTTTTGCCATAAAACAATATTTTAAGCTTCAAAAACTGTTTTCAATGTCAGATTCCTGAATAAAAAAGCGGCTCTTTTTACGGAAGCCGCTTTATTTTTATTAAAGTAAACTTTGAAAAATATGATACGAATTTCCACCGCTGCGGCTGAAATCAGCCCAGCTTATCCCAATATTCCTTCTCCCATTTCTGCCGGATCTTCGGTGTCGCTATCCTCTCGCCGGTCTTCCTTTCAGCTGCATAAAGCTTGCTATAATATGAAGCAATGTTGGCCAGTCTGTATTTCTTCATATATTCTTCCCTTGTAAGAACCTGAAGGTCAAGGATCCATTGGTTTTCATAATAAGGCTTCTTCAGCTGCACCGAAGGAACATTCTTGTAGATCTGAATGAAGGCTTTAGCGGCAGAATAGCTTTTGCCCCATTCGGCCATGCACTTCTCTATATCCCAGCCGACTGAAGCGGCGTATTCCAGCCGCCTGTTGATCACCGCAAGGGAAAGCTTCATCTTGTCTTTCCCGCTTCTTCTATGGAAAGATTCATGGCTTCTGCCTTCAGCTTTTCAGCCTTTTCCAGCCATACTTCCCTGATTTCTTCATTCTGTGCCTTTCTTGCCGCGCTGACGCACCGGTCAGACTTGGTGATTAAATACTCATAATTTGTCATTTTTTTCTTTCTCCTTCTATATTATTGTTATCGGTAGCTTTGATTGTAACTTTAGCATGACATTTCAGATCTTCTATTAATTTTTCTTTAATGCTTATCATTACAACTTCCAGCGCCCAATCCAAATTGAATATGAAGATATCCAGTTTTTCAGGTGATATCTTCTTTATCTTCAGGCATTCTGCAAGCTTGATAAGGTCTTTGACCGGATATCCCATACAGGTTTCAAGTATCGGCTTTCCGCAATACGGACATTTTGACAGTTTTTCTTTTTCAAACATTTTTATTCCTTGAAAAACATTTCAGAAAGATATCCGATTTTAAGAACATTTATCATTCTGTTGAAGAAATCTTCCGTTACACCGAATCCGCTGGATATGCCGGACAGATATCCCTTCTCTTTCCAGCCGGCAAGAATAGATCGTTCTTCCGGTGTGATTTTTGAAGGTTCAAGGTTCATGTTGTCTAAAAGGCAATAGACCATGTAAGGCATAAGCCGCAATTCCCTGACATTCCCTTCAAATCCGTTTTCAATCATTACTTTCCTGACTTCTTCTGTTAATACTCCACGCATTTTTCTTTTCTCCTTTCTATTTTATTTTCAGCTGATACCCAGCTTTTTATAAACTTCATATCCGAATTGTGTCGTCCGGATAATCTCATTTCGTGATATTGTGTCATAAAGCACCCAGCAATAAAGCGAATTGACTTTGCGCCATTCATATCTGCTTTTCATTGATTTTCTCCTTCTTCTCTCTCTATCTTCAGATCTGCTTTTATAATCTGCTTCGCTTCTTCCAGCGGGATATTCTGAAATGTGGAAAGCGCCGCTGCCCTTGCTCTTATGAATTCCCTGACATGGGATTCCTGATCAGATTCAAAGATATAGCCCTTCAGATTCTTGGAATAAACTCTAAACATTTTTATTCTCCTTTATTCCAGTAGTTTCTCTGATATTTGGCAATCAAATTTAATTCCCTTCTCAATCTCTTGATATCATCTATCACTACATAAGGCTTGAATTCTTCCTTTTGCTGAATTCAACAGTTTATCCATTAAAACTTTGCAAAACGATAAACCCTTTACGGCATTGTTCTTTCTTTCATCAAAACTATCCATTGTTTTATTCTCCTTTTATCTCCATTCTATCACATGATTGGTTTCTTTGATTCTATCCCATGTTTTGGAAGTGTCAATTTGAAGCCAGCCTTTGGCTTTGATAAAACACAAATCAAGATCCGGCGAATAATAGACGACCCTTTCACCTATGCCGGCCATGTTTACATATTGATTGGTTTTATATAATCTACAAAGCATATTTCATTCCTATATATCGGCCGGCTTCGCGCCGGCCTTTGATTCATTTTTCAAAAGGCCAGCGGCCGCCGTCTTCTTCTTTGTAAAGTCTTTCGACGCGCTTCCGGACAATCTCAATCACTCTTTCTTTTCCGATAAATCTGATATGCTTCGGTTCCAGCATAAGGCCGCATTCAAGCCGAATGTTTCTTTTTGCCTTCAGCAGATCGTCTGAAATTTCTTCAATCAGATTTTCGACTGTAAGTGTACCTTCGACGCAGCCGTTGTCTGAATACTCATTTATCCAGCCGCCGACAATCCAATGATACCGGTCTGTTGCGTAGCGCCTGATCATCTGTTCTTCAAAGCTTAACTTCTTTTCCATTTCTTTTCTCCTTATGGCCTTATCTTAATGGATATAAAAAAACTTGTCAAGTATTACTTGACAAGTCTTTGAAAGATTTTTTCTATTTATTTATAGATTAATGATTTAAGAAAATATAGAAATATCCGTTGTAGCCTTGATATGGTCTTTAATGGAAAGGCCAAGCCGTCTTTCGCCGTACTGCTTTCTTATGCCGGCATAATGCAGCCAAAAAGGAATTGCCGGAACAATATCGTTTCTGTAACAGGTGGAATGAATCCGGTTCTTGCCTATGATCTTTTCTGCGAATTCAATATATTTCTTTGTGCCGGCGTTGGCTGGATCCACGCCGCCGACCTCGACTTCATATTGCAGCTGAAGGACAAGGCTGACGCCGATTATCAGCGCTTCTGCGCCGCCCTTGCTTCTTCCGGCTATTATGACGCCGTTCTGTTCTGCCGCTTTCTTCAGGTCAGGTGTTTCTTTTATCATCTTGAAGAATTTGTCGCGGCATAAATCCCATTCCTTATAATAGCCGGAATGCGCGCCCATAGCATTAGGCAGCGCGACAAGATTTATTAGCCAGTCAATCCAGCCATGTGAAGCCTTCAGGCAGATAGCCATTCTTCCGTCGTCTGCGATTCCGAATTCAACATCAATTGCCTTGCTGAATGAATGTTTAATCAGCCTTTTGTAGCCTTTTTTAAAGGCAATTTCAATATATTTTTCCATGCTTAAATTTTACCACTTCCAAGCCATTTGTCAATGACTGCGCATATCTGAATAGCTTCAGCTGCGGCATTAAAAGCCCCTTCTCTTATGTGGATAAGATTTATAAAATTATCTTCTTTATATCTTATACCATGCCAAGCTTTATTGAAGGCTTCTTTGGCATTGTCAAGCGCTTCCTGTGCTTCTTCAAGTTCTTCCTGTAAGACGGAATGCGCTTCATGATCAGAATGGAAGCTTTCCCCATGATTTTTTCTTGCATTCTTCAGTTCTTCTTTAATTGCTTGACTTATAATCTTTGGCGTCATTATGCTGAACATTTTTCTTTATTTCCTTTATTTATTTTATTTGCTTTATTTACTAAAATTTCAATAATCCGGCAGCTGCTTTTTCAGCTTCTGCTATTCTTTTTTCTGCATATCTGAAATATTCAGGAACAATTTCTATTCCTATGAAATTTCTGTTATTCATAACGGCTGCGACCCCTGTTGTCCCGCTTCCTAAAAACGGATCAAGGACAATATCTTCCGGATTACTCCAAGACATGATATTGTCAGCTGCTAATCTTTCCGGAAAAGGCGCTGGGTGTCCTGATCTGTTATTTTTTTCTTCCGGAATCTCCCAAACATTGAATCTTGATCCGTATTCTTTACAGACTGATTCCTTCCAAGTTTCTGACCGATTGTGCATTTTGCCATCTTTAGTCCTGAATGTACCATGAATCTGCATTCCAGCATATTTATTTTTTCTGTCGCATATCGGATTGAATGTTTTTGGCTTTCCCTTGCTTAATATGAACATATATTCAAATATCTGCGGATATCTGATTTTATCCGGAAAGCTGGAAGAAGATTTTTTCCAAATCATTGTATCATGTAGGTTCATCTTGCAATTATCCTTGAAATAAAGCGCTTGTCGGAAGCTGCTTCCTGTTTCGCTGCCATTTATAACCGCGTCGGCGACTACCCAAACAATTACCCCCCCCGCTTCAGAATTCGGCATAATTCGCCGGCAATGGCCTTGAATTTATCAAAATTCCATTGATCGCCGGCGCCTTCATATTTCCTTAAATTATCATAAGGCGGCGAAGTTACAACAAGGTCTATCGATTCAGCCGGTACCTGTTTTAAAGCAATAAGACAATCTGAATTGAATAATTTCATATTGCCCCCTGAAAATCTAAAAAAAGAGAATCAGCGCTTTCTTGTGTTTTAATATTATTTTCCGCTTTAAAATAAACTGACCAGCGCGTCTTGCTTCGCCTGTCGCCAAAAAGCGGCTTCCCTATTAATTTCTGAATATCATTGAATGATATCTGTTCTTCGTTCCATTTGACGATTAAAGATCCATTTTTCTTTAAAACTCGCATACATTCATTGAATCCCTTTTTTAATTGTTCTTGCCAGTTCTTCTTCAAGGTTCCATATTTCTGCGCAAGCCAGCTATCTTGACCGGCGTAAATTAAATGCGGCGGGTCAAAAACCACCAAATAAAAGCTTTCATCAGGAAATGGAATATTCTGAAAATCTGCTATGATATCCGGTTCAATAATAAACTGTCTTCCGTCGCATAGCTGGATAGAATCTTTTCTTATATCCATGTAGATAGTATTTTCATTCTTCTTGTCATACCAAAAGCTTCGGCCGCCGCAGCATACATCAAGGATCTTTTTCATAAAAAGACCCTTTCGCTTTTGCCGTCGGCCTTTGTTACCTTGATATCAAGCTTGTAGAATTTCTTTATCTGCTTGCTGAATTCTATGTTGGAAAGCTGCTGATAATTATTGCTGATACAGAATTCCGCATATCTCTGATATACGACCTTTGTTTTTTGGCCGGCAATATCAAGCCGGTCATTTTCGGCAAAGAAAAGAAGAATCGGATTGTTTTGTTCTTCGTATTCCTTTAGGCTGGATATGACCTGATCAGTAACGGTGAAGCCCTGATTATCAAGTACGCGCTTCAGGCCTTTGATTCCCAGCTGGACTAAATATTCCATGACTTCTTCTGTCTGAAGCTTATATTTAATATATGGATCATATTCCGCAGAACCTTTGCTGAATGTTGCGTTGAACGGAACGATTATCAGCCGGTCAATGACCGCGCCGGATTTATCCTTGATTCGTGGAATCGCATTCGCGCTGAACAGTAATTTGGCGTAGGAAGTGAAGTCAAAAGGATCCTTGCCTTTCCGTTCTGCATTCACTCTGTCGCCTGATACAACCTTCTTGAATATCGCCGGATTAGGAATAAATTCGTCGCCGATATCGTCGCCGATATTCGCAAGCTTGCCGAAAAGTTCAGCCGTCTTGAATCTGTCCCCTAATTCTCCAAGATCCAGCGCAGACACATTTTCGCCGCCAAGAAGATAAGTGATCATGTTCAGGAATGTTGACTTTCCGTTTGCCTTGTCGCCGGTAAGAATGAACGCCTTTCTTAACTCATTCCGGCGATAAAAAGTGTAGCCGATAGTTTCTTCAAGCAATGTCCTGATATCCTTGTCATGACAGGCCAGCCGGTCAAGCGTCTGATCCGCAATAGCGCTATATGCTTTGTCATTAAAATTATGCGGAATGCAATTTGTTATTATGATATCAGGATCAAAGCTTCCGAAGCTGCCGTTGTCAAGGTCATATATTCCATTCTTGAATGCTATATATCTTGCGCCTATCGGCTTTGAATCTTTCCTGACCAAGATATCAATATAAGCCAGCACTTCTGACCGCTTCTGCCGGTTCAGATATGGGATATGCTCTATCATCTTGCTTTGGATAGCTTCAAGCCCTTCTTTATATACCCCATTATCGTAGATATGCAGCTGCTTGTTTATCTTGATTATTCGGTATTTTTCAATCAGGAATCGGCTGAATGCGTCAAATTTGAATGCGCCGTTGGAAGTGAAGAAATCTTCTTCAGCTTTCTTCTTCGGAAAAGCTTCGTCGCGCAGAATCACATTCAATTCAGATTCCGGAAGCGGCTTCGGAAGAATGAATCTGTTTATCAGGCTGATAGTTTTCTTGATATCAGCTTTATCCATTACCTTCTGCAATGTAAGGATATAATTGAAGAATGCTTGATTCCGTCCCTTACCTTCCCCAAGACCGGCAAAATCAATGTCAGATTTCACCGGCAGAAGAAAAGCCGGAAGCTTTGACAATTCATCTGAATCCCATTCAATGAATCTTTCTTTGCCTTTGAATTTGATCACTTCATAAGAATTCTTGCTGCCTATCTTGATATCAGCAGTAAGCCCGATTGCAAGCCTTGTGTGTGTGCTGCATTTATTGACGCCGGCATTCCTGAAAAGGAAATGCTTCCCCCTTGTCGTCTGATAGACGCGGCAGTCAATCTGCTGGTCTTCTATTATATCCATAAGCTTTTCGGCTTCCTTGCCGTCGTCAATGTCTATCAGAATCACATCTTCAGCCAATATGCCGGCGTATTCTTCGGAATTCTTGACTTCATCTAAAGTCAGAAGTTTTGCATTACCTGAAAATTTTATAAGAGATTTTTTGTTTCTTGTCGGTACATATCCGCGATAAATGTCTTTCATTCAAAAAGCCCCTTTTCTTCAAAATCACCGAAGCCAAAATCTGTTATACGCTTTTTGGCCAGTTCTATATAATAGCGCCGGTCAAGCTTTTCCGGTATCTCCTTGCCGTTAATATCCGAATTGTCAATGAATGTATGTTCAGGACAATTGGCGACTTTCTCCTTCTTGTTGTCTTTGACCATTTGAACAACGGTGTCAGAAACATCTTTGGACGAAAAGATCCTATGTGTCCGGTCAAAATTCGCCTTATTGTTATGGTAAATATGACTGTAATCACGCGGAAGCCTGATAATGCGCTGAAATGCTTTGAAATCCGTACATTCTTTGATTGTATCTTCCGGCCTGATATCTTCAGTAATATATCTAAAGACTGCTTCGTTGACAATTGCAAGGTCATTTTCGGTTTCTCCGGTTTCCTTGACCGAAGCGCCGCGCCTGATATATTCGCCTTCTTCTGTCTTTGCTATATAATTATTGACATCTTTCTGCCAAATTTCAGTATAATATTCAAAATCCAGCTTCAGACCTGTCCGTTCTTCCCATTCAAAGCATATATCGTCTATCTTGTCAAAGTCAGCTTCATCTGCCTTGATTATCAAGCCGTCGGTGTTGCTTTGTATCAGCTGACAGACCGGTTCCAAGTGTTCTATCAGATCCAAAAGCAGCAGCTGGCCATTGACTGTTACATTATTTGCCATAAGTGGATCATACATAGCTGAATGAATATCCTTCATGCAGCCGAATACTTTATTTATTATAGCTTTATAGATCTGTTTTTTCTGCCGATCTTCTTCTGTCATTTTGTTATTATAGATAGACCGATAGACCGCCTTGTTTTTTGCATTGCGCGGAAGGAATTTATATTTAAGCATGATTGAAGGATAGAAGGAAGCGGCGTCAATATGAATGAAGAAGCCTTTATCGTGATATTTTTTCAAGCCGCCATGTACGCCGCCCCAGCGGAATGTATGTTCGACACCGGCGACATCTATCTTCAGGAAATCATTATCACTTGCATTCAAGACCGATTTGAACCATTCGATAACCTGTGCATATTTGGTTATCTTCAAGGAATCTATAAAAGATACCTTGAAATCGTCATAGAATAATTCCTTCTTGAATGCGCCTAATATATGACAGACAAGACCACTTGTGCTTTTGCTGACATATTCAAGCGGAAGATTGAATTGTTTTATCATGCCTATATGTATCAGGAATTTATCCTGATTAAGCATGAAAAGTTTCATTGTTTCTTCAACATCATGCTGACAGTAATCAGCTATTTCTTCCAGCTGCGATTTGGTAAGACTTTCCGGATAATCAAAAGGAATGCTGCTTTCAATTATGGAATCACCGAACCACCCTTCAAAGCGCTTCAGGCTTCTGTCTTTTTCAAATAAGTCATAATTCAGCAGCTTCGGCTCTCTGAAAAGTTCTGAATACTTCCAGCCGGCCTGTTTTTCCTTAATAATAAAATCGTTCACCTTCTTTGGATCTTCACCCCAAAGAAGCGCTTTAAATATATATTGATCGTAATTTGACGAATTATATCCAATGTAATATTCTTTCTGTCTTGCGACATAATAATCAGCCAGCTTCCGCCGGTCATTTATTATTCTTGTTATGCTTTTTTCGGCCGGATTGATAAAGACAACCAGCCAGTCCTTTTCAAAAACTTCAAAATCGTAAAAATTAAGCATTTCTTTTCTCTTTCAACAAATTATTCCAACGCATTCCAACGCATTCCAACGCATTCCAACGCATTTGAAAATCTCCCGCCGAAGCGGGAGAAGAAAAATCATATCTCACATTCAAAAATATCGGTGATCTTGAAGGTGGAAAATCCTTTGGAAGTTTCGCCATATTCAAGCCCGAATTCCACCGCGTCAGCGTCAATCTTCTCTGCAATATCCAGCAAAAGCTGATTATATTGACTGAAGGATTCAAACTTGATATCAATTCCGGTGCCAAGTGATTTCAGGAAATTATTCATCAGGTGGATCTGAAAGCCCTGTGTGATAAGCTGATTATAGAATATCAGTCTGTTGGCATATTCGCCTGATACGACCTTGAACCAAATAACGACCATAGGATCGCCTTTCTTGCTTTCTGCCAGTTCCATTTTATTGACAGATACTTCATATTTGCCGAATGGAACGGATTCAAAGTTTCCTGAATTTTTGGAAGCTTCTTCTGTGTCTTTCTTCAATGCTGCAAGATCAAACTGTTTGTCGAATTTTGAAAAATCCATTTTTATCTCCTTTGTTTTCTGCAACTTGCCGGCAAGTTACCGGCAAGTTAAAATTTTATTGATTTTCTCTTACTCTGCGGCGGCGTCTTACAGGCGCTTCAGCCGGTGCTTCAGCTGGCGCTTCAGCTTTGGCTTCATCTGCCAGCTTTTCTTCTGACATTGTTATTTGAAGGCCTTCTTCCGGTTTTTTTTCCGGCTCTTTTTCTGCCTTGACCGGCTCTGAATCTTTTTTTACTTCCGGATAGATAGCCAAGAAATCTTCCAATGTAGTAGGAATTTCAAGCTTGCTGATATTAAGCCGGCCGCCGCCGAAGACAACTTCATTGGATTTGAAGCTGATTGTCCGGTTTCCGTCGTCATTCAGACATCTGCCGACAATGTCGACCATTCCGGCAATCTTCAGCGCTATTCTGTCGGTAATATTAGGCTTGATTGAAGTTACCTTGTCGCCGCTGCGCTTTGTTACATCTTTGGAAGTGTCTTCATGGCTTATCAGGATTATATTATAATCAAGATTCATAAGACGCTTGATCGTGGAAAGAAATTCTGTCCTGACAAAATCCCAAGCCTTGAAGGAATTGTCTGATTCATGCTCAATTCCCAAGTGATCATAACACCAAAGCCGGCAATATTCGTAGGTGTCTTCAAGAAGGTCAACGACGATTGTTTCAAAGTCATTCTGCTTCTTTTCCAATTCGGTGATTATCTCTTTGAAGATTTCCCAAGCAAAGACGCGCTTTGTCATTCGTCCTTCGACTGTAACCTTATCGGCAATCCGCATTACAGGCGCGTCAATGGCCTTTGTGTTTCCGTCGGTGTTAAGCATTAGAACATTCTTCCATTTGTTTGCAAAGAATGTCTTCCCGCTGAAAGGCAGTCCATAAATCCAAACCTTCTTGAATCTGAAGCCTTCCGCATTCTTTCTTTCGTTTTTAGGCAATAACATATACTTTTCTCCTTTTTGACAGAAGTCAAAATATTCGCACCATTTGCATAGGCGCATAGAACCGATTTCAAGGCGCGGATTCTCGTTGATTTCCCGCGCGGCAGACAGAAATTCCTTCACTTTGTCTTCATCATAATCGACGGCTAAAAGCTGCGGATCTTCCTGTCTTTCAATTTCTTTCTTCAGGCGAAGCCGGAAAACATCTGTGCTTTCGTCTTTCTTGCGTCTTATGCTGATTTTTGGCGCAAGAAGGAAATACAGATTTCTTACTTTCTTGCCTTCTGCTTTCTCCAAGAAATATTTATATTCTGAAAGCTGGCCGCTTGTCCTGTACCTGTTGATAGCGTTTGAATATTTGAAGTCAAATATATCATAGGTGTTTTCTGCGACCGGCAGAAGGTAATCAATATAGCCTACAAATTCGCCATATTCGATTTTATGTTCAAATTCGCCCCCTTCCGGAAGAATTTTACGGCATTTATCAATCAGCGCTGAAAGCTTCATCATTCCTTCAATATGCTGATCGGTAATCTGCGGGAAGAAAGCGGCGTATTCTGCCAGCGCTTCCTTCTCGTTCCGTTCTATTCCGGAATGCAGCGCAATTCCAAGAACAAGCGGATTGTCAGGATCATAATTCGGTAAGGTCTTCAATCCGTCGATATAGCGGAATTTGAATTGTCGGCCGCAATTCTTGTAGGTTTCAATCTTTGAATGTGATATCATTCTTGTTTCCCCTTCAAAAATATCTGCTTTTCAATTGCATCGGCCAGCTTCTTGTTTCCGGCAAGCAGCGCTTCAATCAAAGTCTTGAAGTCTTCAAATCCGTCCGGATACAACAGGACATGAATCCCGCCGGCCTGAAGGATCTTTGTCATTTGGTAGAATTGAAGCTTTGACATCTTCCCATTCTCTGCCTTCACTTCCACCGCGACAAACCAGCCGTTCACGCAAGCCAAGATATCAGGCACCCCGACGGAAGTCATTCTGTTGGCGAAGAATTTCACCAGCCAGCAGCCTTTGTCCTGAAGATACTTCTTGATTTTGTTCTCAAACTGTTTTTCTGCTGCCATTTATTTTACCTGAATCCTGATATATCCTTCGCGCTTTGTTATCTTCGGATAATCAGCCAGTAATTCAAGATAAAGGCCGTTTTCCTTCTGTTCCAGCGCCTTGACATCAATCGTCCTTGATTCTGTCGGTTCTATCCTTGTGATTGTTACGACATCATTCTTGAAGGATTTGATATCATATTCAGTCATAGCTGCTTCTATGGCAGCCTTCAGCTTCTTTTCTTCAGCGTCCATTTTCTCCCTGACCAGCTTATATTCTGCAAGCCGATTGAAGAAAGCCAGCGCCTTTTGCTCAAATAAGACAATATTATTTTCCATTTTCTTCTCCGTCAAAGTCCAGCTGCTCTTTTTTAAAGCGCTTCTGTTCTGCCAGTCTTTTTTCTGTTTTCTCCCGCCATTCCTTGAACATATTGATTATTGAATACCAGCCGCGTACAAAGAAAATATCGTTTGAAGATTTGGCGCCGAAGAAAAGCCATTCCTTCTTCCGGTCAATCCGGTCTTTGATTATCTTCTCTGCTTCCCTGTTCCATTCCTTATAGAATATGTCAAAATAAGCGCAAAGTCTTGTCAGAACAGGAATATTGTCGGTGAAGTTATACCATTCCCTTTCGTCTTTTTCTTCGTGAAGCCTGAAGTATTCCTGATAATCTTCGCGTTTCTGCGTCCATTCCAAGACGGTATGGTCTTCGATAATGAAGCGGAATTGTTCATATCCTTCGAATTGCCCTTGCATGAAAATAATGTTCTTCATGCTTTTTTCTTCCTTGATTTTTTCAGCTATCCGATCCATGTAATAGTTCAGGAAGCTTATGAAAAAATCAGCTGCGACCTGTGCATCAGGTGTCTTTTCTCTTGCCATTTTCTCTTTCTCCTTTGTTTTCTGCCTTGAACAAGGCGTCTGTATAATCTTTCCGTTCCGCAAGGACGGCATAGATCCTTTCTTCAATGCTTCCGGCAGTTATCAGCCGGTAATAGATACATCTGCTATTCTGTCCGATCCGGTGAATGCGCTTCTTGCTCTGCTCGTATTTGATACTTTCAAGCGGCGGGCTGAAATATACGGCGACATTGGCCTTCTGAAGATTCAATCCCATGCTTCCGGCCTGATATTGGACGGCGACAACCGAATTGTCAAAATCTTCATAGGCGCCAAGATCCCGCCCGCTTCCATTCACATAGGCGAAAGGCCTTCCGACTTTATCTGAATAGCTTTTTATCGCGTCATATTCCAGCTTGAAATTGTAGAATATTATTATCCGACCGTCGGTGGAATTGAATATATCTTCCAGCGCTTCATATTTGGCCATATTGAACGCGCCGGCAAGCATTCGGAGATATAATATCTCTTTAAGGACAGAATCGCCTACAAGCGCCTTTTTCTCGCCCTGTGCGTCAATCTCTATCAGCCGGTCTTTCCTGAATATTGAATATTCTTTGGATCTTGCGACTTTGATATCAATAAAGACCTGTTCCGGAAGTTCAAAGACATCTTCAGTCTTCAGGAATATGCAGCCATAAGCCGCCATTTTGGCTTTAAGCCGGTCAACATTCTTATAGCCGTCAATGATAAGAAGCGGAAAACCTTCCCTATCTTCATAATGATAAGCTATAAACTGCGACCAAAAAAGTTCTTTTGATATCTTCCACCCAAGAAGGTGCAGCTGCGACCAAAGCCGTTCATATCTGCCGCCGGTAGGTGTGCCGGAAAGCAGAACAACGCTTTTATAATCCAGCTTCTTGATAAAGCGGAATCTTTTTGTCTGCTCATTCTGTATCTCTGAAGATTCGTCCAGCAGAAGGCCGATATTACGCAACGACAACAGGCCTTTGCGCCTGAAAGCCAATTCGTAATTTATGACACCGATTATCGGCTCTCCGCTTCTTTCAGCTTCATCATAGAATCTTCTTTCTTCTTTAGGATCTGTCAGATCATAAGCGTCAAGCATTTGACTATTGTTATAATTAATAAAGAAATGGTCAATCCAGTCTTGTATTTTGGATTTCTGACAGATAAGCAGATTGATTGTGTTACCAAGCCGGACAATCTTCTCCGCGCCGACAAAAGTCTTTCCAAGACCCATGTCAAGATAATAGGCGCAAGAATTAAAGCTTTCGGTCTTTTTCAGACAGTCTTCTTGAAATTCATACAGTTTCATAAAGGCGTTTCCAGTCTATCTTCAGTTCTTTTGCAATCTTCATTGCCGTCTTGACCGACGGATCGCATTGATTCAATTCAATCAGCGACAAGGCTTGTCTTGTGATTCCGACGCGCCTTGCAAGTTCTGACTGTTGAATACCAGCTTTTTCCCGATAGAATTTAACCTGATTCATTTTCTCTCTCTTTCCTTTGGTAAGTCTGATTATAAAACTGTCAAGTAAAACTTGTCAATATCTTTTTTGAAAAAAAATAGCCGGATATTGCTATCCGGCAAATAGAAAGAGAAAAGACATGAAATGAACGCCCCAAGTCTATGTAAATTATAGATTTAGACTGCTATTTTGTCAATATTTCTATATTTTTTTCGGTTTCTATGACATAATTCTCAATCTGTTTCCAATAAGAATAAGGCATTGAAACGATATTTGTCGCTTTATCCCTTGTTACTATGCCTATCGGACTGGGAAAGGTAGCCCAAACCAGCTGGTCAACCTTACTTTCTTTGTGAATACTTGTGCAGCTGCTGAAGGCCAGCGTCAAAATCAGAATCATCATCACCAGTATTGACAGTCTTCTTGATTTCTGCTGCTTTTTTCTCTGCTTCATATTTCTTTTCCTCTTTTTTCTCAATTTCCTTGATTTCTTTCTTCTGATCCTTGACCTGTTTTTTTGTCTTAAAAAGCGATTTCAGGACAAGCAGAAGAATACTTCCAAGCGCCACAATTCCGGCGATTAAATATCCTGTCATTTTTCTTCTCCTTCAGATATAACGGCATTAACTTTGCGGGAAAACTTTTCAGCCAGCAGATTGATATAGACCGGTGAAAAATTTATCGTGATAGACCAGCCGAAATAAATTATGATCATTGGATCAAGCGCCGCTATATTCTTGATTATATAGTAAGCGCCGAAAGCCATAGTCCATAAAGCGCCTATGATTTGGCCTATAAGTGATACCTCTTTTGCGCCGCCTTTCATTTTGCTTCTCCATTGTAAGCATAAATGATTGAATACTCAATCTTTATAGCTTTCGGCGCTGGATCGTAAGGATCAAAAATGACCTTGCCGTCATAATTCACAATGCGGAAATGTGTGTTTTTATTGGCAGTCTGAATCTTCTGAATGTAATATTTTGGCCTTTTCTTCATTGTTTCAGAAACGCCTTTGTAATAATTCATCTTGCCCCTGAATGTGCCTATCTCATAAACCTTTCCGGTGCCGCCCAATACCTGAAGCGCCCTGTTTATGATAGGCGCGGAAGCCTTGATTTCGTCCTTCAAGTCAATAAAGCCGTTATGCTTTCCCCAATCCCAAAGCTGATTGATCTGTTCAGCTGACAATTCCTGTCCGGTTATGAATTCAGCGACACCGCCGCAGCTTCGGCAGAAGCAGCCGACCCGCTGGATTACCGGATAACATTTGACATGATTCTGTTTAATCATTTATGCTCTCCCTAAAATTTATTTTGCCTTCCATAAGAAGACCCATTTTAACATTTAATGAAACAATCTGATCATTAATCGACATAAGGATTTTATCTGTGGAATTCTGCATTTTTTTTATGCTCTCGATATCTGACACATACTGCCTTTTGATATCGTTCACCTTGTCTTCCAAAGTGCTTACCCTTGCCTTGAACATTCCGATAGCTATTCCCCAAATCAGGATATTAGCGCCAAGTGTTAAATACTGATAAATTGTCATATCCCGCCCCCATTACGGATTGATTGTGTTTGCCTTTATTACCTCGAAGCAGATTTCTGTTCCGGCTATAACTCCGCTTGTTAATGTTATGAAGTCAAAATCGTTGATTGTGTATTCTGTATCAGGATTAAGTCGCAGACCGTTGACATAGACATTCAGGACATCTGTTTCAACGACATACTGCGAAATATCAATCGGAATATATGTTTCACCTTCTGTCGGTGTAACATAGGTAGATCGGTAAACTTGAAGCTGCGCAAGTGCGCCGACTTCTTCCTTGATATGGTCAAACCAAGTATTCCAAGCGTCCTGAAATCCTGACCATATAGAAGCCAAATCAGGCTGCTGAACAAGGGAAGTGATAAATCCACATTCAGCGCTGGCTCTTGTGTCTTCAATCAAGCTTTGTGTGATTACAGTAGCATTGGCAGCAATTGTGATATTTGCCAGTCTGTACTGATATATTGTAGAAGTTCTTGTTATTGCCGGCGCAGAAGGATTGCTGGCCGGTGTACCCTTCAGAAGCTTTACGCTTCCGGCTCTTACTCCAACGGTGGTGTCAATCTCGACAACAACAGAATCAATTCTTGTATATGTCGGATCTGCGACATCAAGGTTTATAAGTTCATCTGCGTCCAGTTCAGCCCATTTGTCGAAGAAGATTCCTTCACCGGCCTTGACTGTTACAGTCATGTTGTTATTTGCGACAACCTGAAAATCAATTGAAGGCGATCCGTCCGGCGCAGCAAAGACGCCGTTGGAAACAAGCCGCCGATATGGCCGACACATATCTTCGGCATTGTATTTTCTGTCTTCTCCTACCGAATTATAAAATCCTGTCTTGAATGCCATTTTTATTTCTCCTTTATTTTAATTCAAACCCCAATGTTGTAATGTTAATATATCACTATTTACAAAGCCTTTTGCTCTACAATATGTCCTAAAGTATATTATATCCAAAGTCGCTATATATACTTTTGGAGAAGTAAAAAACCAAAAATCTGCTTTTGTCGTTGGATTGCCAGTAGCGCTTTTACCCGAATAATAATAATATTCAGGCGTTTCAGGTGCCGCCATAGTTACCGCGCTCAAATAATCAATTTCAAACCAATCATAAGAATTCTGAACCTTTCTTGTCCATTGTGCTATTGGCAGCTTCTTAACCTCTACGCTTCCGCTTGAACCAACTGCACTTTTTGCATAACCTTCGCGATAAGCAATAGCTTTAACAGTAACGCCAGCAGTAGCATAATTGATAAAATAACTGCTTCCGGCAGTCTTGCCGCTATCCGGTGTTGTTCCGTCTGTTGTATAATACAAAGTAGCGCCGGCAGTAGAAGTAGAAAATTTAACGCGCTTCCCGCCCCAATCATTTTCAATAGTAAATGTCGGTGTAGCAACTCGCAAGATCTCGACATTGCGCAAGGCAACGGCTGACCGCTGCTGCCCTTTAACTGCAATGACCTGAATTGTATAAATTCCGGCAGATTCCAAATCAATATATCTTGCAGTAGGCGAAGATTCTGTCGGCGTTGTTCCGTCTGTTGTGTAATGAAAATCAACGCCCCTGTCAGGTGAAGTGAAAGTTACGCGCTTTCCTGTGGCAATATCTGTCAAGCTGATTGTCGGTGTCTGAAGAAGTTCTCCGGCAATAGTAAGTTCATCAAAAGCCGGCGTTATGGAATAACCTTCATTGTCCCAAGTTTCAACGACCTCGACAATGCGCGCATTAGATCCGATATCATATTCATTCTTGATTGTTACAATATCCCCAAGCGCGTAATCTACACCATACTTATAGAATGAAATATCGACATCACCTTCAAAGCTGGTGGTTATTTCTGACTTTGCCAACGATTCCCTTCCTTTGGCCAGTAAAGCTTCATAATAATTTGTCTGCGACATCTGACCGCCTTCAGTATTTGAAGAAACACTTTTGGCGTCAACAAAGTCTTCAAAACGATCAAGGCCTTTTGCCAGTTCTCCAATCATTCTGAATTTACGGCTTGCGCCGTCGCCTTCGCCGCCGATCAGGATTGTATTCTTATAATTACCGGCGTCAAGTGTATATTTTGAATTCGATAAAGTTTCAAACTGCGGCGAAAAAATGACAGGTTTCGGAACGCCTGAACCTTCCGACCGGTCAGTTCCCTTATACAGATCTAAATAAAATATGCCGTTCTCATAAGTTACCTTCCAGCCCCAGCCATATATTTTACAGGTGTCTGATATAAACTGCGCAAGATTGTTATATGTCGTCTGCTCTATAACGCTATCCTGTGTCAGATCCCTGAAAGGCTTCAGCTGGAAATTATCTATCTTTCTGTTTGCCGGAAGATAAGCAGAAGGATCAGGAGAAGAAGAAGGATTAATGATAGAATCAGTTACAAGCGCCCGAATATGTTCTTCAGCCGTTCCGGTCAGGAATGTATTAAGTGTCCAAATAATACGCTGCGAAAGAATCTTCTGACAGTCAAAGCCGCCGACAATAAGGAAGTTTCCGTCTTCGCTGGCTGTATCTATTTCAAGCGCTTCAATCCGCATGATAGAATAATCATCAGGTCTTGTCAGGTAATTCCCGCGCTTCAGAAGATTGATATTGTCAGTAGTAGCTTCAATCTTCATATCAAAAGCGCCGATATCATAATAACGGCGCGCCCACATCAAAGAAACATAACCGTCAACAACACCGGCTTTGGTAAAATCAGGATTCAGGACTGTAAGTTCAAGCGCTTCTTTCATTCAGACCCCTTCATACATTTCTACAACTTCAAATATCACGCTGGCCAAATCCGGATTCGCGTCAGCAGTATAGCTGAAAGTATTATCACCAGCTAATAAAGTAAGCCAGTTAGAACCGGCGCCGATAACATTGAAAGCGCTTTCTCCGTTGATAGTTATGTTCTTCTCGCCCTTATACGAATTTATTCTTACTACATCACCGGCGTTCAAAGTAGTTTCAATAATAAAATAATCTCCGGTATTCTCCTGAACAAGCTTCAGGTTTTCAATTCCGTTTCCGTTTGCCGTTATTTCAATGATAACGCCGGATTCAACATTTCCCTTGTTGACAATTGATACAATCCGGTCATTGTCAATTGTACTGAATGGAATTCCGGCCGCTTCGATAGCAAAAGGAAAAGTGAATCCGTCAACTATCTGCGATACATCATAATATAATGTCGTCGCAGCCTTCCAATACGGCTGCGGACAAAGAATAGAAAGCTGGATCTGCTCTGAAATACTGAAAGGATTATTGTCGATATTCTCGATATAACCGTCAACATAAACAGAACGGCTTCCATTTTCATAATATACGCGTATAAATCCACCGATCCGGCAGATAGAATAAAGAAGCAGCCGGTTAGCTTCAACTGCGCCATTCAAGCGGATAATAATGACTACATTCCGCATTTGCACCTTTGAAGATTTATATTTGCCGCCGTCCATGAATGCGATAGGTGTAGTATATACTTCAGCAGTAGGCGGATTCAGGCCGCTTATATTAACTATCTGATAATTGGATTCATTCTGCGTCAGCTTTATCGACGCGCCTATGTTATTGACAAGCCGTAACGAATACATAACTTACCCCTTCAAAGACAACAGATTCTTGCTATCCCGATATATTTCCTTTCTTGAAAGCGGAACAGGTGAATTGATTGTCTGATAGTAATAATTATTAATAACCCTACCACCACCGGCGCCGGCATAAGCCATTCCACCGGCAACGGAAATATCTTTATCCATGATTTCTTTCAGCTTTTCTGCCAGCTGCGCAATCCAGCCGGTGTTATTTTCCAGCGGAACAACGGCTTCTTTTCCGGCTTCTCCGACAACTGCCAAAGTAGGTTTATCAACGATACCGCCCTTTGCCAAAGCGCTTACATACTGCTGCTTCGATATGGCGGCAACCTGAAGCGCAGTTATGCCGGCCTGTATTCCGGCATTGATAGCGCCGCCGATTGGGCCCAGCTGCGCAAAACCTTTGATTATGGCATTAGCACCATTTATCAAGGCTTCTGCAATGGCATTCTTCTTGTTGGCTTCAAACTGTTTGCGCGCTATTTCGTCCTTCTTCTCGTTCAGCTTTCTTTCTTCTTCTGCTGCCTGTTCATTGCGCTGCTTCTCAAATTCATCATATTGCGCCTGAATCTCCTGTTTGCGCGCGTTATATTCTTCTTCACTTATCAGCTGACTATTGTAAAGTTCGTCAAGTTCTGCCTGTTTCTGATCTGTCGCGGCTTTTTCCGCTTCAATATCAGCCTGACGCGCTTCATCAAGCGCCTTCATTTCTTCATCAATCTTGCGCTTCCGGCTTTCCAGTTCTGCATTATAATATTCGCCGATAGCAGAAGTAAGACCGCCGACCCTGTTCCTTACTTCGTCGAACACATCACCAATTTGCGATATATATTTGCCTGTGCCTT
>Ga0265298_10003236_pt1 | contig 21760 bp, 25 predicted proteins | sample AusTroGonzalo_MG_3_FD_193486 | JGI IMG/M metagenome (GOLD analysis project Ga0265298, IMG submission 193486) | Bovine rumen microbial communities from tropical cattle in Woodstock, Queensland, Australia - Gonzalo_01 | ecosystem: Host-associated > Mammals > Digestive system > Stomach > Rumen ...
CAACGTTTTTCAGGGTAAGACACCCACATTCGTGGCCCCAATGATGATCATTACGATGATTCGTTTCCAAAGACCAATCTGGGTTTATCGCATTGAATTCTCGAGAGAATGCAATGCCGTAAGCACACGTTAGGATGCCTAAGTGGCTCTCCGCTGCCAGATTCTCTCAAGAATTCACCCGTCAAGTGCGCTCTGGTCTCCCGCCGCATGGTCATGCCACCCGTCCCGTGCCTGTGGTTGAAATTGGGATAATGAGAATAATGAAAGACACTGAAGGCGTCTCCTCTCAATAGCCGGGGCGTGCGGAGCACCCCCGGATTGTTGACGTGCGGAAAGGTATCGACCCCAAAGGGGTCGCCCATACCCGAATACCGCCTCTCACTACCACAATGGGCGACCCCGTCGGGGTCGATACCATGCCACGCTCTTCCATCCGGGGGTGCTCGCTGCGCTCGTACCCTCGGCTACTGAAAGGAGACGCTTTCAGCGTCTTACCCCTGAGTCATTCCTGTCACCCTTCTGTCACCCCTGACAGTCCCAGAAAAGGGTGCAAACGCCCTGTACATCGGCGTTCTGTCACCCTGACACCCTTAAACAAGAAAATCCACCTGTACGGTTGAAAGAAATACCGATAAAAGATTGTTGAAAGAAATGTGAATAATGAGAATAATTTTGCCTACGCACCTCTCGCGCCAGCCAATTATTCCCATTATTCACATTTCTTTCAATAAAAAGCCATTTCTTTCTTTTGCGAACGCTCCCACAGGTGCCGCCGAGACGGCCGCGCTCCCCTGAGTCATTCCTGTCACCCTTCTGTCACCCCTGACGCCCAGGAAAAAGGGTGCAAACGCCCTGTACATCGGCGTTCTGGCACCCTTGCACCCTTAAATAAGAAAATCCACCTGTGCGATTGAAAGAAATACCCATAAAAGATTGTTGAAAGAAATTCGAATGATGAGAATAATTTTGCCTACGACACCTCTCGCACAAGCCATGGTTACGACACTAACGACCATCACTACGTGGGCTTAGGTGTGGAAAAACGGGGGTTAAAAGGACATTTTCTTCATTATATTCGTTTATATGAAAAAATATTTGTAATTTTGCAGCCGTTTTCTCGTAGACCGAGGAACGTATACGGCACGAAAGCCCGCAATGAACACATTGTCTAATGTGAAAACTCGTGGAGGCGAGGAACTACCTCCAAGCGTCAGGCCTACCCCTGATGCGCTCCCCGAAGCCAAGAGCTTACAAACAGGGGTGTCGGTGAGGTTTGTGCCTTCGGCAGACAAGAGCTGGTATGTGTTCCGTGCCTCATACGGCCGGGTAGACAGGGCCTCAGACTATCTGGTAGAAGACGGCACCTATACTTATATAGCCAAGCGCTATGCAGAGAAGTATGTGGGCGGCCGACGGAAGCGTGTGCTTGAGCCGCTCATTCCTAACCTGCTGTTTGCCTACGCCACCAAAGAGAAGGCCGAGGAGTATATCAAGTCGACGCCCGAGCTCTCGTTCCTGTCCTACTACTACAATCACTTCGAGGTTGACGAAGACCAGAAGAATCCGCCGCTGACGGTTCCTCAGGGCGAGATGGTAAACTTCATCAGGGCGACCATCAGCCGTAACAAGCACCTGTTGTTCGTCGATCCGTCGCAGTGCCACTACAAGAGCGGTGAGACGGTGAAGGTGACCGACGGTTTGTTCAAGGGAGTGGAGGGCAAGGTAGCACGGGTGGCAGGCCAGCAGCGCGTCATCGTCACGCTGTCGAAGGTGGGGCTGATCTCTACGGCGTATATCCCCACGGCGTTTATAGAAAAAGACTGATTGAAAATTAGAAAATTAAAAAATTAAAAGATTAGAAAATTAAAAGATTAAAGAGGTATCATGAAATATGCACTTGTTACTGGCGGGTCCAGAGGTTTGGGAAGAGCAATCTGCTTAGAGATTGCAGGTATGGATATTCCCGTTATCATTAACTATCAGTCGAATGAGTCGGCCGCCCAGGAGGTGAAAGCAGCCATTGAGGCGCGCGGCGGCCGTGCCGAGCTGATGCGGTTCGACGTGGGTAACGCGCAGGACGTGGAGACAGCTCTTGAGGCATGGGCAGACAACCATCCCGACGACTATATTGCCTATTTGGTGAACAATGCCGGCATCCGCCGCGACAATGTGATGTTTATGATGCCCGACGCCGACTGGCACGCCGTCATCAACACCTCCCTGAACGGTTTCTTCTATGTTACGCGGAAGCTGCTTCCCAAGATGATGCAGCGTAAGCACGGCGGAAGAATCGTGAACATGTCGTCGCTCTCCGGCCTGAAGGGTATGCAGGGCCAGGCGAACTACAGCGCAGCCAAGGCCGCCCTTATCGGCGCCACGAAGGCACTGGCATTAGAGACTGCCGCCCGTGGCGTGACCGTGAATGCCGTGGCGCCGGGATTCATCGACACCGATATGACGAAGGAGCTGCCGCAGGACGAGCTGAGAGAGCTGGTGCCCATGAAGCGCTTCGGCAAGCCCGAAGAGGTGGCGGCCCTGGTGAAGTTTCTCCTTTCCGACGCAGCCGCCTACATCACGGGCGAAGTGATTTCAATCAATGGCGGACTGTATACATGATCGAAGTTAACGAAGTTAACGGAGTTATCGAAGTTAGAGAAGTTATCGAAGTTAACGGAGTTATCGAAGTTAGAGAAGTTATCGAAGTTAAAGAAGTTAGAGAAGAGATAAAAAATGAGCAGAAGGGTTGTTATTACCGGCATGGGCATCTGGTCCTGTCTGGGCACAAGTATTGAAGAGGTAAAGGAATCATTATACACGGGCCGTTCGGGCATCGGCATAGACCAAGACCGGATAGACTACGGTTTCCGTTCTGGACTGACCGGCATTGTGAAGCGCCCGCAACTGAAGGGAGTGTTAGACCGTCGCACCCGCATGGGCTTGTCGGAAGAGGCCGAATATGCCTTTATGTCGAGCAAGCATGCCTTCGAAATGGCTGGCATCGACGAGCAGTACCTGCTGGCCCATGAGGTAGGCGTGATTTTCGGAAACGACTCATCGTCGAAGGCCGTTGTCGAGTCGGCAGAGATCATGGCCGAGAAACACGACTCTGCGATGATTGGCTCTGGCCTGATTTTCCAAGGGATGAACTCCACGGTGAACATGAACATGAACACCATCTTCCACCTGCGTGGCGTCAACTTCTCTGTCAGCTCAGCCTGCGCCAGCGGCTCCCATGCCATTGGCCTGGCCTATCTGCTCATCAAGCAGGGCTTACAGGAGATGATACTGTGTGGCGGCGCACAGGAGGTGAACAAATACGCCATGTCGTCGTTCGATGCACTGAACGCATTCTCTATCCGCATGGATGCTCCGACAAAGGCCAGCCGTCCCTTCGACCGCGACCGCGACGGCCTGGTACCCAGCGGCGGCGCCGCCTCATTGGTGCTCGAAGACTACGACCATGCTGTGGCACGCGGTGCGCACATCCTGGCCGAGGTGACGGGCTACGGCTTCTCGAGCAACGGCGGCGGCATCTCCGAGCCGAGCGACGAGGGAAGCTTTATCGCCATGTCGCGCGCCATCAACGACGCCGGCATCGCCTTAGACGACATCGACTACATCAACGCCCACGCCACGTCTACCCATCAGGGCGACATGTACGAGGCCATGGCCCTCAACCGCCTGTTCCACGGACAGCGCGCCCTCATCAGTTCCACCAAGTCGATGACGGGCCATGAATGCTGGATGGCAGGCGCGTCGGAAGTGGTGTACAGCATCATTATGATGCACAACAACTTCGTGGCGCCCAACATCAACTTCGAGACGCCCGACGAGTATTCGGAGCCGCTGAACCTGACGGCCAAGACCATAGAGACAGAGGTGAACACCGTACTGAGCAATTCCTTCGGCTTCGGAGGTACCAACAGCGCCTTAGTGATCAAAAAAGCATAAATGTCGAGCAAACGACCGGACGGCACTACCTACGGTAATGCATGGATGTACAAGATGTTGATCAGCCTGCTGAGGCACGTCAACATCAGGGTGCTCTATGTGTTCAGCGCGCTGTTCGTCATTCCCGTTTCATTGATTATCAGCCGTGGCGCCCGCCTTACCTGGCACTATTTCCGCCAGCGTAGAGGCTATGGGTGGTGGAAGGCGCTGCGCGCCACCTACCTCAACCATTACCTGTTCGGGCAGACGGTCATCGACAAGTTTGCCATGTATGCCGGCCATAAGTTTCAGATGCACTACCACGGCAAGGAGCACTTCGACAAGGTTTATTGCCGTCCGGAAGCATTTATCCAACTCAGTGCCCACATTGGCTGCTGCGAAATCCTGGGCTACTCGCTCTACTTGGAAAAGCCATGCAACGTGTTGGTCTACGGCGGAGAGAAGCAGTCGCTGATGAGCTATCGGAAGGCGTCGTTCGGCCAGTCGAACATCAAGATGATACCTGTTGGCACCGACACGTCACACAGCGAAGACATTGTAGCTGCCTTCGACAACGGAGAGATGATGTGCGCCTTTGCCGACCGGTTTATGAATAATAAGAAGGTGGTGGTGTCTACCCTCCACGGCTATCAGGTGAACTTAGCGAAGGGTCCCTTCTCGCTGGCCACGACGCGGGGCATCGACGTAATCATGGCCAGCGCGATGAAGGAGAAAGGCAACTCGTATGCCGTCTACTTCACACCGCTGCACTACGACAAGACACTGCCAAAGAGCCAGCAGCGCCAGCAAATAGCCGATGCCTACACAGCCGAGATCGAGCGGCTTCTCAGCCGCTATCCACTGCAATGGTTTAACTACTCCAACCTTTGGGCGGAGTAACCCAATAGTAATCAAGCTTATCTTAAAAGACAGAAATAATATGAAAAAAACAATGATGGTTCTGATGGCCATAATGATGACGCTATCAGTAAGTGCAAAAGACGACAAAGTGAGTGTGATTTCCGGCAACGGAAAAGCCCTGACCGAGAGCGGCAAGACGGCAACCGTGGAGTTCGACTACAAGAATACCGTTGTAGAAGAAGGCGAGAAACTGATGGACTACCTGAAAAAACGCGGCGAGGAAAACGTGAAGGACTGGCCTGAGGTGGCCGCCTATGCCAAAGGCCGTTTCATCGAGTCGTTCAATAAGAAGAACAAGAAGGGCGTACAGGTAGTGGATGCCGACAAGGCAGACCTGAAGATGAAAATCATTATCGAAAAGATAGACTTCGGCAACACCGGTGTCTCCGTGGTGTTTGGCGGCTTGGGCAGTGCCGGCGGTGCCGAGATTACAGGCAAGCTGATTGTCACAGACAAAGGCGGCAAGAAGCTGGCAGAATACGAGCTCCACCAGATTCGCGGTGGCGGCGCTACCGACTTCACCGAGCCCAAGCGCTTAGGCTCATGCTACGAGAACTTAGCCAAGATGATTGTCAAAGCATCAAATTAGCAGAATCATGAATCTCTCTCCTGCCTTGCAAAAGGCATATACCAAAGACCAGCTGAAAGCGCCTGACGCACAGCGTCTGGCCGAATTCATTGCCTGGGGGCCTGTGGTCTTCCAAGCCTCACGGCTGATGGTGAAGTTTGGAATCTTAGAAAAACTGCTGGACTCCAAGAATGGGCTGACCCGCCAAGAACTTGTCGAGGCCACGGGCCTTTCCGACTATGCCGTGAAGTGCCTGTTGGAAGCCTCGCTCTGTATTGGAACGGTGCTTGTAGACCCTGAGACAGACAGGTTTAACATTTCCAAGACCGGCTGGTTTCTGTTGAACGACCCAGCAACCCGTGTCAACATCGACTTCAACCACGATGTGAACTACGAAGGCTGGTTCCGTTTAGAAGAGTCGCTGACGAACGGCAAACCTGAAGGTCTGAAGCATTTCGGTCCCTGGCCGACCGTGTATGAGGGGTTGTCGAGCCTTCCGCCGCAGGTGCAAAAGAGCTGGTTTGGCTTCGACCACTTCTATAGCGACTCGTCGTTCCCTGAGGCGCTGAAGATTATCTTCGACGAGCACCACGTCAAGTCGCTTTACGACGTTGGCGGCAATACCGGCAAGTGGGCCTTGCAGTGCGTGGGCTACGACAAGGACGTGGAAGTAACCATACTCGACCTGCCCCAGCAAATCGGCATGATGAAGGAGAACGTGAAAGGCAAGGAAGGGGCGGAGCGCATTTCCGGCTATGGCATCAACCTGCTCGACGTGAGCGCCGCCTTCCCCAAGCGTGAAGGCGGTTTGGACGCCATCTGGATGAGCCAGTTCCTCGACTGTTTCAGCATGGAAGAGATTGTAGGCATTCTCAAGCGTGCCAAGGAGGCCATGACCTCGCAGACGCGCGTATATATTATGGAGACGCTATGGGACCGCCAGCGCTTTGAGCCAGCCGCCCTATGCCTGACGATGACCAGCCTGTACTTTACCGCCATCGCCAATGGCAACTCGAAAATGTATAACACCGAAGACATGGAGTCCTGCATCAAGGAGGCAGGACTGGAAATAGAGCAAATCCATGACCATCTGGGGCAGGGACACTCTATTATCGTATGCAGGAAAACAGCATAACATATCAGTGGACAGGAACCACCTACGGTAACGGATGGATGCACAAGTGGCTCGTCCGCATACTGCGGTGGACGGACGTGAGAATCATCTATGCATTCACGGCCGTGTTCATTGTGCCCGTCTGCCTGGTGCTCAACGAAAGCCGTAGCATTATCTATCGGTACTTCCGCCAGAGACAGGGCTACGGGGTGTGGCGCTCGGTCTGGCATACGTTTGTGAACCATTTCCTGTTCAGCCAGATAGTCATCGACAGGTTCGCCATGTATGCCGGCAAGAAGTTCAACGTGGAGATGGAAGGCTACGACCACTTCCTTCAGTTAGCCAAGCAGGAGCCCGGGTTCATTCAGCTCAGCTCGCATATCGGCAACTACGAGATTGCCGGCTATACGCTGGTGGCAGAGTACAAGCCGTTCAACGCCCTGGTGTACTATGGCGAGAAGGAGTCGGTGATGCACGGTCGGGAGCAGATGTTCTCCGACACAAACATCAAGATGATCCCCGTGAGCAACGACATGAGCCACCTGTTCATGATTGACAATGCCCTACAGAACGGCGAAACGGTGAGCTTGCCCGCCGACCGCATCTTCGGTTCGCAGAAAACCATCTCCGTGCCCTTCCTCGGCAAACCAGCCGACTTCCCGCTGGGTCCGTTCAGCGTAGCCACGATGAGAGGGCTCGACACGCTGGCGGTGAACGTGATGAAGACCTCGCTGAAAGGATATAAGATCTATATCACGCCGCTCCACTACAGCAAGGAAGCTCCCAGGAAGCAGCAGATGGAAGAGCTGGCCACGGCCTACGTCAAGGAACTGGAACGCATGGTCAAGCGCTATCCCGACCAGTGGTATAACTTCTTTGACTTCTGGAAGGAGAATGTATAGAAAGACAATAATCATCAAATAAACCAGAGAAAGAATTATGACAAGAACAGAAATTGAAGAAAAGGTACAAGCATTTCTTATCGACGACCTCGAGATAGAAGAGGAAAACATCTTCCCCGATGCCAAACTGAAGGAGGACATGGGCATTGACAGCCTGGACTATGTAGATATCGTGGTCATCGTGGAAAAGAATTTCGGTTTTAAGATTAATCCGCAGGAAATGACAACGGTGAAGACCCTCTCGCAGTTCTATGACTATATAGAATCGAAGGTGGGCTAAACCCCTGTCATCATCAAAAACCACATCGTATCTACGGATTGTACGTCTCGTATGGACTGGCAGACTATTCCCATCACGAGCCTCATTCCCCAGCGTCCGCCATTCGTGATGGTGGACAGGATTCTGAGCTGCGACGACACCAAGGCCGTCACGGAATTCGTTGTCCGCGAAGACAACATCTTCCTCGACGACATGAAGCTGTCGCCGGCCGGAATCATAGAAAACATGGCACAGTCGTGTGCTGCCAGAATGGGGTGTATCAGCAGAAAGCGCAGTGAATCGATAAAGATTGGCTTTATCGGTGATATCCGTGGTTGCACCATCATCAGGCAGCCAAACTGTCATGAGACATTGCTAACCACGGTCGACATCATAGAAGAAGTGTTCAACCTGACATTGGCCAGCGTGGTCACCAAGGTGGGCGACGAGGTCGTTGCCACATCGACAATGAAGATTGCGCTCACCGATTAGAAGCGAATGGAGAAGAGCAACAAAATGGCAGAACAGACGAAGACGCTGAAGGCGACGATGGGCTTCAAAATCAGGTTCAGCGAGGTTGACGCCATGAGAGTGGTGTGGCATGGGTCGTACGCCAAGTATTTCGAGGACGCCAGAGAATACTTCGGACAGCAGTACGACTTAGGCTACGAGCTGATAGAGACCAGCGGCTACTATGCCCCCATCGTCGATTTGTCGTTTCAGTATAAACTGCCGCTGAGATACGGTATGCAGCCGCAGATTACCATCATCTACCGCCCTACAGAGGCGGCAAAGATTGTTTTCGACTACGAGATACACAATCCCGACGACGGTTCCCTGATGGCTACCGGGCATTCCGTGCAGGTGTTCATGGACAAAGACTATCAGCTGATGTGGGAATCGCCCGCGTTCTACGAAACGTGGAAGAAACGGTGGAACGTATAATATATAAGGTATAAGAAGATGGTCTACCGGATAGCAGACAATATCCTGTCGCCCTTAGGCGAGACAACGGCAGAGAACTACCAGGCCGTCAAGTCCGGGTGCTCGGCATTGCGCCGCTACGAGCATCATTGGAATATACCTGAGCCGTTCACCGCCTCACTCTTCACCGACGGGCAGAACGAGGCCATGGCCGTGGCGGGGCTCACCCGCTTCGAGTCGCTTGCCTACACCTCGGCAAAGAAGGCGATAGCGTCGTCGGGCATAGATGTATCGGCAGCGAATGTCGTGTTTATCCTGAGCACCACGAAGGCAAACATTGAACTGATATTCGACCCATCGGCCACCGACGCATCCATCTATCCCGGAACGGCGGCAATGCACATTGCAACGAAGTTGGGCATCAAGACCAGTCCTATTACCGTGTGCAATGCCTGCATTTCCGGCGTATCGGCCATCGTCCTTGCGCTGAGGCTCTTAGAAGCGAAGTGTTACGACTATGCCATTGTCTGTGGTGCCGACGTACAGAACAAGTTCACCGTCTCCGGCTTCCAGTCGCTTAAGGCCATGTCGGAAAACGCATGCAAGCCTTTCGACATCGAGCGCGTGGGCCTGAACCTCGGCGAGGCAGCGGCCACCCTTGTACTGACGCGACACCCCATGAGCAACAGCTGGGCAATAACACGCGGAGCCATCAGCAATGACGCGTTCCACATCAGCTCTCCCTCCAAGAACGGAGAAGGTGCGTGGCTTGCACTCTCGGCGGTTACCAAAGGAACCGACGCCAGCCGCCTCGCGTTTATCAATGCCCATGGCACCGCCACCATGTTCAACGACCAGATGGAATCGGTGGCCATTGAGCGGGCCGGACTGAACACCGTTCCCGTCAATGCGTACAAAGGCTATTTCGGTCATACCCTCGGCGCTGCCGGGGTCATTGAGACGGTGCTGTCGATGGCAGCTGCCGACGACCATACCATTCTTGCTACAAGAGGGTTTGAAGAGATTGGCGTATCGGGAAAGATCAGCCTTTCGCCGCAGCACATCAGCACAGACAACAGCAGTTTCATAAAGATGATTTCCGGTTTCGGAGGATGCAATGGAGCCATCTACGTTTCTAAGGAACAGACGGAGCAGACCGTAACAGCAACTGTCTCCGGCTCGTTGACCAAGAAGCATCATGTCTGCATTACCCCCACTACACTGCTGGTAGACGGACGTCAGCTGGCTTACGAAGGGACGGGAAAGGCACAGATTACCGACATCTACAAGCGCTATGTAGACGACTATCCGAAGTTCTACAAGATGGATGCACTTGCGCGCTTAGGGTTCGTTGCCACCGAACTGCTGCTGAAGGCAGAGGGGAACCGCAGAAACGAGCCCACCTTAGACAGGGCGGTGATCTTGTTCAACCGTTCCTCGTCGATTCTTGCCGACAGGAAGTATCTTGAGTCGATAGCCAACGCCGACGACTATTTCCCCAGTCCCTCGGTGTTTGTCTACACATTGCCGAACATCGTTACAGGCGAGATTGCCATGCGCAATCTCTATCATGGAGAGACTTCGTTCTATATTGTCGCCGAGCGCAATGATGAGCAAATCAACCAGACGCTCCTTGCCTCGTTTCAAGACCCACAAACCCATAGTATCATCGGCGGATGGATTGACTATCAGGATGACAGCCATTACGAAGCCGACCTTTTTATCACGGAATTAACAAATCAATAAAGATATGGAAGAATTAGTAACTGAATTAAAGAAAGAGATCATTGAAGCCCTTAACTTAGAGGACATTACCCCTGAAGACATCGATGCCGATGCTCCGCTGTTTGGCAGCGGCCTCGGCCTGGATTCTATCGACGCATTGGAACTGATTGTGCTGATAGAAAAGAAATATGGTATCAAGCTGAAAGATCCAAGCAAGAGCAAGGACGTGTTCAAGTCGGTCAATGTGATGGCTCAGTTCATTGCCGAAAACCGTACGAAATAATCTTATCGGAAAGATGGAGCCGATATACATTACTGGGGCGGGCATCGTGTCGGCTATTGGTATTGGCAAGACAGAGACGCTGGCTTCGCTTCTGGCTGCCAGGACAGGCGTCCGTGAGATGAAGTATCTGCCCTCCTGCCACCGCGAACTCCCTGTAGGCGAGGTACAGCTCAGCAATGCAGAGATGATGCGGACGCTGGGCGTAGACAATGACCCGCGCTATACACGCACGGCACTCATCGGCAGGCTTGCCCTGAAAGAAGCGCTCGAAGAAGCCCGCCTGACAACCCAGTCCGAAGAGCTCAAGAAGATTCACTTCATTTCTGCAACCACCGTCGGCGGAATGGACCGTCGGGAGATGCTTCATGGCAAGGAACCGGACAACAACCTGCTCCATGCCATCATTGCCACACACAACGGTGCCGACTGCACGGAGATGATTGCCGACTATTTTGGCGATTTCGCGTCGCTGTCGACGGTCTCTACCGCCTGTTCCTCAGCCATCAATGCCATCATTACCGGCGCAAACATGATGCGCTGTGGTTTGGCAGACATTGTTGTCGTGGGTGGAGCGGAATGCCTGACGCTGTTCCACTTGAATGGCTTTAACACACTGATGATTCTCGACCATGAGCAGTGTAAGCCCTTCGACAGAGACCGGGCTGGCCTGAACCTTGGCGAAGGAGCAGCCTATCTGGTGATGGAGACGGAGGCGTCGGTCAGCAGTCGCCGCGTCACGCCATTGGCCATACTCAGTGGTTACGGCAATGCGTGCGATGCCTATCACCAGACGGCGTCGTCGCCCGACGGCGAGGGTGCTTTCAGAGCCATGCAGGAGGCGTTGGCGCTGGCAGCGATGAGCCCCGCTGACATTCAGTATATCAATGCGCACGGTACAGGCACCCCCAACAACGACGAGAGCGAGAGCCACGCCATCAGGCGTGTCTTCGGCGACAGCCTGCCACCGGTTTCTTCGACAAAGTCGTTTACCGGCCATACCACCAGTGCCTCGGGAAGCATCGAAGCCGTCATTTGCCTGCTGGCCCTGCAACATCAGTTCCTGCCTGTGAACATCAACTGGCATACGCCGATGGAGAATGGCATCGTTCCTGTAACCAACGCCAAGACGGAGAAAGAAATCCGCCATATTCTCAGTAACGCTTTCGGCTTTGGCGGCAATGACTCGTCGCTCATTCTATCAAAATATGACAGCTGACATGGAAAAGAAAAGACTATACATACAAGCTGCCGAGCAGGTATCCATTCAGCAGCCCCTGTCAGAGCAGTGGATGGAAGACCCCGTCTGTTACCAGGACACTTTCGTGAGGGCAATCAATCCATCGTTCCGTGATTACATCCCGGCCAACGAGGTACGCCGCATGGGGAACATCATGAAGCGGGCGCTGGTCACAGGCCTCAAAGTGCTCAACGACACGGGCATAGCCCATCCCGATGCCATTATCACCGGTACGGGCATGGGGTGTATGGACTATACGGTGAGATTTCTTGATACGCTGGTGGAAAACGGAGAGCAGACTCTCAGTCCCACTTATTTCATGCAGTCTACCCATAACACTGTCAGTTCTGCGCTGGCCATCTATACCAAGACGCATGGCTATAACGTCACCTACTCACATGGCGGTCTGAGCTTTGAACAGGCACTCTTCGACGCCTGGATGCAAATGCAGTTAGGCACCATCTCCACCGCATTGGTGGGTGGCCACGACGAGATGGTGGAGTCTCATTTCGAGCTCCTTCAGAAGACGGGATATATCGGCGTTGAAGGCATGGTGCCCTGCGGCGAGGTCGCGATGTCGATGCTGCTCAACAGCGACAACAGTCAAGACTGCCTATGTGAGCTGGCAGGCATCAGCATCTGCCACAAGCCCACCATGGACGGGCTGAAGAGACAAGTGGAGAGACTGGTCCATGAGGCAGGCATGACGATGGGCGATGTCAGTGCTGTGATGACGGGCGTTAATGGAAAGGCGGCCAACGACGACTATTATATGTCTGTGGCCGATACGCTTTTCCCCAATGTCCCACTCTTGCGTTACAAGCATATCTTCGGTGAGAACTATACTGTCTCGGCATTAGGGATGTATGCTGCAGCCCATTGCCTGAAGAGAAACGCTGTGCCGCCATTCATGTACGACACCAGTCGGTCGCTTTCCTGCGACACATTGCGCAGTATTCTCATACTCAGCCATACGGAAGGTAAGGAATATGCGTTGATGCTGCTGAAAAGACCATGATACTGAAGCTGCTTCCTGTCTCCATCCTGCAGTGCCTGCTCCTCACCGGAGGACAGGTTCTCATGAAATACGGACTGACACAGGTAGGAGCATTCTCGTTTTCCTGGGATTACTTCTTCCGGCTGTTCACCAACTGGCAGTTCGTCTGCTGCGGTTTGTGCTACGGTGCAGGCTCCATCCTGTGGATGTACATCATCAAGCACTTTCCCTTCAGCATGGCGTATCCGATGGTCAGCATGAGCTACGTCATGGGCATGTTTGCGGCCATCATCTTCTTTCATGAACAAATTCCCATGACCCGCTGGATTGGGGTTTTCCTGATTATGTCGGGTTGTGTACTTATCGCAAAATAGAATATGAAACGATTGACCATTACGATGCTGCTGGCTTCCATGCTGTCGCTCCATGTATGGGGACAGACAAAGCTGACCGCTCAGCAGCAGAACCAGATCTTGGAAAAGATTGAGAAGGCTGCGTCGGCGTCAACGAGCATGCAATGCGACTTTACGCAGACCAAGAGCATGAAACTGCTGAGCAAGGAGATGCAGTCGAAGGGCATGATGTACTTCAAACAGCCCAACAAGCTGCGCTGGCAGTACACGTCGCCCTACGACTATACCTTCATCATGAACGGCGACAAGGTGACGATGAAGTCGTCGAAGTCTACTCAGAACATAGACGTTCAAGGAAATAAGATTTTCCGCCAGATCACGAAGATCATCCTGAACTGCATCACTGGCGGAGGCCTGAGAAGTGCCGCCGACTTCCAGGTTGAGGTCTATAAGTCGGATAACGGCTACTTTGCCAAGCTGTATCCAAAGAAGAAAGAGCTGAAGCAGTTGTACCAAGTGATAGAAATAACCTTCAACCAGCAGCTGACGATGGTCAGCGGGGTGAAGATGGTAGAGAAGACCGGCGACGTGACCACGGTGAAGCTTCTGAACGTCAAGAACAATCCGTCTATCAATGAAAGCACGTTTGCTGTTCGTTAATCTGCTGTTGTTTTGCTGTCTGGTCTCCTGTTTCGCCCAGGACGTCAGCAGCAAGGACTATAACCTGTTTATGCAAATCAGGGGCAGAGAGATAACGGCACTGTGTGTGATGGAAGTGAAGGCCGACAGCACCATCGTGGGGACTGTAGTCAATGAGTTTGGCGTGAAAGCCTTTGACTTTTCCTTTGCCAACGGCAAGGCCAAGGTGTTCAATATGATTGCCTTCCTTGACAAGTGGTATATCCGGAAAGTGCTGCGCGGCGATTTCTCTTTCATCCTGTCGAACATCGGCAGTGGCAGAGATGCCGTCAAGAAGAAGAGGCGGCTAACCGTGCTGTCCAATGGTGACATCTGTGTCAGTAACGACAGATATAATATACATTACACATTTACCCCAATGTCAAGCAAACCATGAAGCTGATTAATGATCTATACCATATTGTTGCCACCGAGTCTGCCGACGACAATTACCTGTGCAGGGTAAAGCTGAACGCCCAGCATGACTTCTACCGTGTACACTTCCCCGGCAATCCTGTCACACCGGGCGTATGCCTTGTGCAGATGGCGACAGAAATCCTTGAGCAGAAATACCATCAGGTTTTCATGCTCAATGCTGCTGGCAGCATCAAGTTCAAGAAACCGGTAGGGCCAAACGAAACGCCGCTGTTCGTCTTCACCAAGATGGCATTTGAGGGTAATCAGCTCAGTGTCCGCGTCAGCATTGAAGACAACGACACGCAGTTCGTAAAGATGTCGTTGCAGTACACAGCCGTCAATTGACAACAAGACAGTTTCCGACGAATGGGAAGAATGGTCTACCTCATCAGGCAAACAGCCTACACCGTGTTCTCTTTCTGCTATTTCATCGGCATGGCCATAGAGATGACGGTGCGGGGTTTCTTCCTCATCACCGTGGGTGGTGCCACGGACGAGAATAAGCTGAAGTACCACCAGATTCTCCAGCGCCGTTCCCGCTTCGTAATCAGTCATGTTCCCGGTACAACGTTCACGTATAGCAACTCCCATGGAGAGACGTTCGAGAAACCGTCGGTCATCATCAGCAATCACCAGGCACATCTCGACCTGATGGGCATCATGATGCTTACACCAAAGCTCATTATCCTGACCAAGAACTGGGTGTGGCACAACCCCTTCTACGGAATCATTATCCGCTATGCAGACTACTTTCCCATTAGCGACACAGGGGAGATGACAGAGGCCATTACAGAAAAAGTGAAGAAGGGTTACTCGGTTATGATTTTCCCCGAGGGTACGAGGTCGGAAGACTGCCGTATCCAGCGCTTCCATCGCGGTGCATTCTATCTTGCGGAGCAGCTCTCACTCGACATTGTTCCTGTTTTCATCAGTGGTTTTGGCGAAGTGCTTCCAAAGAAGTCGTTCCATCTGCACCCTGGCAAGATGTCGGTAGAGGTGATGCCGCGCATTCACCGCGATGATCCTGCCTGGGCTTGCGACTACCGGGACATGGCCAGACGACTGCACACCATCTACTTGAACAAGAATGAAGAAGTGCGTAATCATAGGTAGCGGATTAGGGGGACTGGCATGTGGCAGCATCCTGTCGAAGAACGGCTATGAAGTAACTGTTCTCGAACAGGGTAGCCAGACAGGCGGCTGTCTGCAATGCTTCCGACGTGGCAATGCTGTCTTCGAAACAGGCATGCACTATATTGGCAGTGGCGCCCCCGGCCAGACGCTTGACACGATGTTGCGCTATATGGATGTGGAGCCCGGCATCACGCTTTCCAGACTGAACCCTGAAGGCTACGACATCGTCTCGTGGATGGGCACACACTACAGTCTTGCCAACGGAAGGGAGCAATTCGTCAATGCATTAGCAGAGCACTTTCCTAATAGCCGCGACGAACTGTTCCGTTACTACGACCTCGTCAAGCAGGTGGCAGCCTCATCGCCTATCCATTCTCTGAACAGGAACGCCTCCATAGACACCTACGCCCAATACCTGACGTGCAGCGTTAACGAGGTGATCGACAGGCTCATCTCCGACCCTGCCTTGAGGCAGGTTCTCGTAGGAACTCTTCTTCTCTATGCCGGAGAAAAAGACAAAACGCCGTTCGCCGTACATGCACTGATTACCGACTCCTACGACCAAAGTGCCTACCGTATTGTGGGGGGCAGCAGCAGTGTGGCCGACGCCCTTTCCAACGCCATCCGCAACAGGGATGGGAAGGTACTGGTACGGCAGCAGGTGGTAGGCATCGACTGCGACGAGACGAAGGCCACTGCAGTCATTACTGCCAATGGCGAGCGTTTTCCGGCAGACCTTGTCATCAGCGACATCCACCCTGCCAAGACCGTGGCAATGGTTAACAGCCGACTGCTCCGCCCTGCTTACCGCCGACGCATATCAAGCTACCGCAATACCACATCCGTCTTTACGGTATATCTTAAGTTCCGCAAAAACCGCGTGAAGTATATGAACAGCAACCTCTATTATCATCGGGGAGACACCATCTGGGGCAGTGAGGACTACGACGACAGGTCGTGGCCCAAGAGCCTGATCTACATGCACTGCTGTCACGACGAGAACCAGGAGTATGCGGAGACTGGCGAGATACTGACCTACATGAGCTTCAACGATGTGGAGCAGTGGCAGGGTACACAGGTAGGGCGGCGCGGCAATGACTACGAAGACTTCAAGAGACAGAAGGCCGAAACGCTACTTCATTGTTTAGAAGAAGAAGTTCCCGGTATTCTTGACGATATAGAATCGTATTACACCTCTTCACCCCTGACCTATCTCGACTATACGGGAACACCCGAAGGAGCGATGTATGGCATAGCGAGAGACGTCAATGTTGTTGGTACAGGGAACGTGGCTTGCAGAACCAATGTTCCGAACCTCCTGCTGACAGGGCAAAGCGTAACGCTTCATGGCATGATGGGCGTACTGGCTGGGAGTCTGGTCACTTGCTCAGAAGTCTTGACTTTCAACGAGGTATTTAAACAGTTAAAGAAGCACCAACACAAAGGTATCCAAGTATGAAAACAGCGGTGTTCTACTATACCCAAAGCGGACAGGCACTACATGTTGCCAAGGCCATCTGCCAACCGATGGAACAGTCGGCCGACACGCCGGAAAACAGTGTGGTCTACAAGCAGATTACTCCCCGGCAGCACTATCCCTTCCCTTGGAACAAGTATGAGTTCTTCGACACTTTCCCTGAGTCGCGATTAGGGCTGCCTCCATCGGGCATCATGCCGATAGACTTCTCCGACATCGGCGATGCCAGCTTAGTGATCATCGTTGGACAGTCTTGGTTTCTCTCTCCCTCGCTTCCCCTCCAGTCGTTCTTCACCGACGAGCAGGTGAGCGCCTATCTGAAGGGGCGCAAGGTGGTGTTCGTGAATGCCTGCCGGAACATGTGGCTGATGACCAGCCGCAAGATAAAAGCCTATCTCAGCGATACCGGCGCCACCTTGGTGGGACATATCGTTCTGCAGGACGACACACCAAACCTAATCAGCGTCATCACCATCATCCGCTGGCTGCTGTACGGAAAGAAAGAGGGCACGGGGCTTTTGCCGCCTGCCGGCATCTCCGATGCCGACGTGTCTGGGGCTTCCCGTTTCGGAGAGATTATCAAAAACACCTATAACACTGAGGATGGCAGCCACATACAGGAACAGCTACTGGCAGCAGGAGCCATTAAGTATAAGCCGTCGGTGCTCTTCATAGAGAAAGCCGGTCACCGCATGTTCGGTCTTTGGGCAGCATTCGTGAGGAAGAAAGGTGGCTTTAGGGATGCACGTCGCCGGTTCCGCATCAATCTGTTCTACGTCTACCTCCTCACCGTTCTATTCCTGATATCACCCTTCGCCGTGGCATTCTTCTACCTTACCTATCCCCTTCAGCATGTAGACCGCCACAAACGTGAGGATTGTAGTATTTAAGAGAAAAAAAGCACTATACAATATGGAAGTATACATTACTAAAGCAGGAAAGTTCCTTCCGAATAATCCTGTAGAAAACGACGACATGGAAACTTATCTTGGCATGACAGGCGACAAGCCGTCGAAAGCCAGGAGAATAATTCTGAGACGCAATGGCATCAAGCAAAGGTATTATGCGCTGGACAAGGATGGCAATGTTACGCATACCAATGTCCAAATGGCCGCCAATGCCATCCGCGAACTTCTTGACGACCGTCTGACCGTCGACGACATTGACCTGCTGGCCTGTGGCACGGCCTCGCCCGAGCAGCTCATTCCGTCGCACGGAGTGATGGTACATGGCGAGCTGGGAGGCAGCAAGAACATCGAGGTTGTCTCGTTTGCCGGCTCCTGCTGCACAGGTGTCGATGCACTGAAATATGCCTGCATGGCCGTACAGCTTGGCATGGCGAAGAATGCGGTGGCATCGGCATCCGAGCGCTTGTCGGCATGGATGAGGGCAGGCTATTTCCAGAAAGAGTCGGAAAAGCTGTCGCAGTTGGAGAAGCAGCCCATGCTGGCCTTCGAGAAGGAATTCTTGCGCTGGATGCTGTCCGACGGCGCCTACGCATTGCTCCTTCAGGGAAAGCCCGCCGACGACACGGTCTCCCTGCGTGTTGACTGGATCGACATCACGTCGTTCGCAAATACAAAGGACACATGCATGTATGCCGGCGCGGAGAAAGATGCCGACGGCAGGCTCAACGGATGGGCCATGTACCCGGAACAGGAGTGGCTCACCCAGTCGCTATTCGCCCTCAAGCAAGACACCCGTATGCTGGGCGAGAACATTGTCCGTCTGGGCGTAGACTATCTTATACAGTTGGGAGAGAAGTACCACTTCACGCCCGACGATGTAGACTGGTTCCTGCCACACTTGTCTTCCATGTTCTTCAAGGACAAGATTATGGAGGAATCCAAGGAAAGGGGATTTTTCTTTGAGGAAAACAAATGGTTTATGAATCTTCCTTATGTGGGCAACATCGCTTCGGCATCGGCCTTCGCCATGATTGAGGAGCTGATGGCGTCGGGGCGGCTGAAGAAAGGCCAGAAGGTGTTCCTTATGATTCCTGAAAGCGCACGCTTCTCTTACTGCTATTGCATGCTTACCGTGTGCTGACACACAAACCGAGGAATGAAGATAGAAGAGGTTCCACAAGACCTGAAATACTATGAGGGAAGCGTCATCCGCGACCTCAACTATGCCGTTGACGACAATGGTCACTACCACGCCGTAGTGAGCGACGGCTGGGCGCCGAAGAACGAAGCCTTGGAGCTGGCATTAGACGAAGCCGACGACAAGGAGATCAGAGACCGCATGGAACTGCAGATGCCTGCCGGCTTCCATGGCTTTGAGCTGAACATCTCCCATCAGCCGGCGGCACATTGTGAGAACGGAGCTATCTCCACGCTGCTCCGCTATCATGGCATCAACCTGTCGGAGCCCATGATTTTCGGCTTGGCAAGCGGACTCTTCTTCACTCACTTCTCCTTCATCAAGATGGGTGGTATGCCGGTGACCTCGTTCCGCACCTTTCCCGGCGTGCTCTTCAAACGGGTGACATCACAATTAGGTATTAAAACCTGCACCCGCCGTTTCTTCAGCCACGAGAAAGCCATGAGCGCGTTAGACCGTCTGTTGCTGGAAAAAGCGACGCCCGTAGGTTGTGTCGTCGGCATGTACGACCTGCCATACATCCCCAAGGAATACCGTTTCCGTTTCAACGGCCACAACATCTGCGTCATCGGCAAGGATACCGACAACGATCTCTATATCGTGCTTGATTCCAACGCTACGCAGAAAGTGACCATTAGTGGCAAAGACCTCGCCATGGTACGCTTCCCCGCAGGAGGTGTCTACCCGCTGATGGGACAAATGTACTGGATCAAGTCGGTGCCGGAAGAGCTTGTCGACAAGCTGCAGGCGGCCGATTCTCGTGCTGCATTTCTCAAGCCCATCATCCTCAAGTCTATCAGGAAAACGTGCTGGTATATGACATCCCAGCCGAGATTCATCAAATACGTTGGCGTCAACGGTATTCTCTTCCTTTCAGAACGAATCAGGACATGGGAGGAGACCATGGGTCACCGCCGTGCGCAGCTTAACCTGTCGCAGGTCATCCGTATGCTCGAAGAGATAGGAACGGGTGGCGCGGGATTCCGCTTTATGTATGGCGCATTCCTTCAGGAAGCTGCCGAGCTGACGGGCCTCAACGAGCTGAACGACTACTCCCAGCAAATCACAGCAATTGGCGACCTGTGGCGTGACTTTGCCTATAAGGCTTCACGCATATTCAAGAGACGAGCTAACGACCATTACACCTACAACGACTTGGGCGACATCCTGCAAACCATCAGCGAGCAAGAGCGCCTATTGTTCAACAATCTGGGCAAGCATTGCAAAGCTTTAATGTAAATACCTATCTCAACTAAATAAAGAAAAAGACCGTGAAGAAAGAAGATGTTCCTCAGGACCTGAAATACTATAAGGGTAGTGTTATCCGCGACTTAACCTACGCGCTCGATGACAAAGGTCATTTCGAAGCAGTCAGAAGCGACGGCTGGGCACCTAAGACCGAAGCGCTGGAGCTATTCCTGGATACGCTCGACGACCATGATGTTCGCGACAAGATGGAGTTGGAAGTTCCTACAGACTATACGGGGTATGAACTGAAGATTAACCACAAGCATGCGGCCCATTGCGAAAACGGAACCATCTCGTCGTTGCTCCGTTTCTACGGCATCAACCTGTCGGAGCCGATGGTCTTTGGCCTGGCCAGCGGCCTGTTCTTCGCCCACCTCACGTTTGTCAAGATGAGCAGGATGCCGGTAACCACCTTCCGCACCATCCCCGGCGTACTCTTCAAGCGTATCACAAAGCTACTGGGCATCAAGTCGAAGTCTAAGCGCTTCCTCAACAAGAAGAAAGCCATGTCCAAGCTCGACGAGCTGCTGATGGAGAAGAAGATTCCCGTGGGTTGCGTCGTCGGCATCTATGAGCTGCCTTACTATCCTCCCGAGAACCGTTTCCGCTTCAACGGCCACAACATCTGCATTATTGGCAAGAACGAAGAGAGCGGAGACTACCGCGTGCTTGACTCAAACGCCACCCAGAAGGTAACCATCACCCATGAAGACCTCATCAAGGTGCGTTTCGCCAAGGGTTCCTATCCCCTCATGGGACAGATGTACTGGATAGAGGACATTCCTGATGATCTTCCTGAGCGCATGCGAACAGACAAACCCGATGTGGAGTTCCTCAAGCCACTGTTGCTCAAGGCCATCAAGGATACGTGCAAGAACATGACGTCGCAGCCCCAGTGGTTCCCCTACGTAGGCACCAACGGCATCCACTACTTGGCACGCCGAATGCGGACATGGGAAAAGAAATTAGGCAAGCGTCGTGCGCGCCTCAATCTCGTACAGGTAATCCGTATGCTCGAGGAGATCGGTACTGGCGGTGCTGGCTTCCGTTTCGTCTACGGTGCCTTTCTCCAGGAGGCGTCCGAACGCACGGGCATATCTGAACTGAACGACTATTCTCTTCGCATCACAGAGATTGGCGACAGTTGGCGCGAGTTTGGCTACAAGGCCTCGAAAGTGTTCAAGCGGCGTGCAGGAGACGAATATTCCTACGACGACTTGGCCGATATGCTTGACAGGATAGGCGATGCCGAGCGTTCGTTCTTCCTCGATCTCAGTCAGGCAGTAGACAAGTATATGTAAACCGTATTAAACCGTGTATAAGCGTGGCTAAAACCGTGTAAAACCGTGGTACAGTTTTTTCTCAACATCTACGATTTCCTTCAGGCCAGGCGCCGGCTCTGCATGAGCATGCTGGCTGTCGTCACAGTCATACTGCTGGTCATGGTGTCGTCGCTGAAGTATAACGAGAATGTCTACGACTTCCTC
>Ga0265298_10003238_pt1 | contig 21749 bp, 12 predicted proteins | sample AusTroGonzalo_MG_3_FD_193486 | JGI IMG/M metagenome (GOLD analysis project Ga0265298, IMG submission 193486) | Bovine rumen microbial communities from tropical cattle in Woodstock, Queensland, Australia - Gonzalo_01 | ecosystem: Host-associated > Mammals > Digestive system > Stomach > Rumen ...
CTTCAAGAATAGCCAGCAATTTTGCATCGTTGGTCGTTTTACGGAGTACCCACATGATGGCAGCCGAGAAGAAGAGTGAAACGAAGTAATAGAAGTTCAGACCTGCCGAATAGTCGTTGAACATGAAGAAGAACATAAGAGGCATGAGATACATCATCCACTGCATCATCTTCATCTGTTCAGCTTGCTGTCCTACCATTTGATCGCGCTGCTGGCGCATAGTCATGTATGAATAGAGAACGTTTGCTACGCAGAAGAGGATACAGGTCAAAGACAGGTGATCACCAATACCCCAGATGTTTGTCGACCATTCCACGATTGGATCGTACGTAGAGAGGTCATCAATCCAAAGGAACGACTCACGACGTAACTGAATAGCATTAGGAACAAAGTTGAACATTGCAATCCAGATAGGCATCTGAATCAACATGGGCAGACATCCGCTAAGAGGAGAAACACCATACTGCGAGTACAACTGCATCATAGCCTGCTGTTTCTTCATCTGGTCCTCTGGCTTGTCGAATTGTTTCGTAGCTTCATCAAGTTTTGGCTTCAACACACGCATTTTCGCTGACGACATATAGCTTTTCTTCACCATAGGATAGGTGATAGCCTTCAGCAACAGGGTAATCAGGATAAGAACAACACCCATGTTGAAGCCGAATCCTGTAAGCCAGTCGAATACATATAGTGTGAACCAGCGGTTGATAATACGGAAAAGAGGCCATCCAAGATATACGAGCTGTTCCAAGTCGAGATCTTTTCCAAAGCGGCTCTGTTCCTCAACATCCTTAATCAAACGGAAGTCATTGGGGCCGATATACATTTCAAACTCAGAAGCCTTCACGCCCGTTGGATCAAAGGCTGTCTTCAGCTTGGCATCATAGTTCTTTAAATAGCCTGAGCCTTTCTCCTGGGGAATGCTTTGTACGATAGCATTCTTTTCGAAATCGTCCTTCGAAATAAGAACGGCCGAGAAGAACTGATTCTTAAAGGCTACCCAGTCAAGACTTTCTTCGAGTGTCTCGTTCTCTTCAGAAGTCTCACTCAGATAATCCGTACTTCCGTTCTTTTCCTTGTAGGTGAGCGTAGCATAGCGATTCTCAAACATGAATCCTTTCTCCTGCTGGCGAGCACGTGAGCTCCACTCAATATCAATCGAATTGTAGTTGGGGGCGAATTGTCCTTTCAGGCCACTTGTCAACAACGAGAAGTGAAGCAGATAGTCGTCTCCCAGTTCATATTTGAAGGAGATACTTCCACCGTTTGCTGCCGAAGCCGTCATCGTAACCGTACGGTCCGTAACTTCTGTAGGAGTGAAGAACAAGTCCTTTGTTATAATATTCTCGTTCTTTCCAGCAAGCATAAAGTTCATCTGCTGGTCTTCAGCATCGAAGAGTGTTACATTCTTTGCAGAATCCTTATCCTCGAATCCCAATATGACAGCCTTGCTGATGGTACCACCTTTGGTATTGAACGTCAGTTCTACTTTTTCGTTCTTAAGCACCACAGATTCATTCTGACCACTGAGAGCTGAGAAGAACAGGGCAGTCGAGTCATTCAGAATAGCCTCTTGAGCTGATTTCTCTCGTTCTGCCGCAGTCATTTGTTCCTTTATCTCCTTGTCTTTCTGTACTGCTGCAATACTGTCCTGCTGACGCTGATAAGCATCCATCTCTTCCTGTGAAGGTTGGTTCCACCAACTGAAGCCGACCAATACTGCTCCAATTAACACGAACCCGATCAATGTTTCTTTATTCATTACTATATATGTTTTGATTTTTTACAAATAAATGGGCTAAATACCTGTTTTTATTGTTAAGTTTACAATTAAGTTGCAAAAGTACGAACTTTTTTTGGGATTTCCCTCATATTAAATCGAAAAAATAATTAACTTTGCACACAGATATGAAAAGAACGTTATTTTACTTAGCTGCATTCATGTCGCTCAGCGCAAGTGCAGCAGACAAGAACCAACCTTCAAATGGAAGGTATTATCAACTGTTCACTCCACTTACGTATTATCATTCAGTTGCTCAGAGTCAGTTTAGCATAAACGATGAAACTGATGAAGCCTCTCGAGCTGTTTCGGCAGCATTATTTAATATATACCTGAAACGTCCAGACCTGGTCGTTGCTTCTGAGAAAGACATGAAGGAGTCCGGACAACTCCGTCAGGACATTGAAACGCCGATTGAACAACACGTCGCAATTATTGACGAAATCGCTCCCATGCCTGAAATATTGCCCGAGGCACCTATTGAACTGGCTGTCGAGAAGCCAAACTTCTGGAAATTCAAAGGCGACGGATACCTGCAAGTCATGCAGAACTACGTCAGCGACAACTGGTACAAAGGAGGCGAAAGCAATTATGCTGCAGTGGGAGCTGTCACTTTGGAGGCCAACTACGACAACAAATCGATATGGAAGTGGGACAACAAACTGGAAATGAAACTTGGATTCCAGACATCTCCTTCGGATACGATTAACAAGTTCAAGACCAACGAAGACCTTATTCGTCTTACAAGTAAGGTAGGCCTTCAAGCTATCAAACATTGGTACTACACGCTTCAAGTACAAGCACAGACACAATTCACACATGGCTTGAAAGCTAACAACGAATACGTATTCTCCGACTTCATGTCACCATTTAATCTCAGTGCCGGTATCGGTATGGATTACAAGATGGAGTTTTTCAACAAACGTCTTACTGGTACCATCAACATGTCTCCGTTGGCTGTTAACTATCGTTATGTGGATCGTGGCTATCTTGCCAAAAGCTTTGGTATAAAGATAGAAGACGGGCACACCCATTCTCTGACAGACTTCGGTTCGCAGCTTACTGCAACAGCCGAATGGAAAATGAATGATGTCGTGACCTGGAAGACACGTCTCTATGCTTTTACATCCTATCATCGTGCGGAACTTGAATGGGAAAACACATTCCAGTTGCATGTGTCAAAGTATATCACAGCAAACCTATTCCTCTTCCCACGCTTCGACGATTCCAACAACTCCGACGAAAAGCTTGGTTATTGGCAATTTAAAGAATACTCATCCTTGGGATTTGCCTATAACTTCTGATATCAGATATCCTTCCCTATAACTACTGAGATTACTTACGATTAAACAGTAGTGTCGAAGGCAGTTTCATCCACTTGTTCTTGTGAGGCAATTTGATGGAACTGCCTTTTTCTTGTGTCAACTTATAAACAGAATCATTTACTTGTGTCAATGATGCCACAAGATCCTCACTGCCATAATCGTTCACCATTTCCAACCTTGCAGTCTTCCCTTTAACCTCAGCCGAAAGTATGATCCAGTAGAACGTACTTGTCTTAATACCAAGATAGCCAGCTACCGGTCCATAGAGATCATGCTCAGGAATATTGACATTATGATGATTGAAGTCAATATTCATGAACACATTGTATTCCTTATTATAAAGGTATGTGTGGAATGCGGTCGAATCGTTCTGAGCCATCATTTGTACTGCCATCAGAGTGAACACGAAGGACAAGATAAATTTACAGATATTCCTCATTTTTATCAGTTTTATTCGACAAACATATTGAAAATGTTCGGCAAATTTAGTAAATCTAAATCAAAAAAACTCGTATTTATACAAAATATGTATACATTTCCTTGCTCGTTTTAAAATTAATTAAGTATCTTTGCGCACAAATATATATAATATGGATAAAAAATTGCTAAGTCCTGACTATATTTTTGAATCGAGTTGGGAAGTATGTAATAAGGTTGGTGGTATCTACACTGTTCTTTCTACTCGTGCAAAGACCCTCCAGGAAAATTTCAAGGATAGGGTATTTTTTATTGGCCCTGATTTTTGGAAAGAGGAGGAATGCCCTTATTTCAAGGAAGACAAAGAACTTTTTTCCAGTTGGAAATGGGAAGCAAAAGAACAAGGCCTTAATGTTAGGGTAGGCCGATGGAACATACATGGTGAACCCATTGCTATTTTAGTGGATTTCAAGCCGTTTTTCGAGAAAAAGAATGACATTTACGCTTGGCTATGGGAACATTACCAAGTGGATTCCTTGCATGCCTACGGCGATTATGACGAAGCATCAATGTTCTCGTATGCTGCAGGCCTTGTGGTTGAGAGTCTATATCATTTCTTAGGCGAGAAACCGAATGTTGTCTATCACGCCAATGAGTGGATGTGTGGCTTAGGTGCTCTATACATCAATAATAAGGTTCCACAGATTGCAACGATCTTTACAACCCACGCTACAAGTATTGGTCGTTCGATAGCTGGCAATCAGAAGCCTCTCTACGATTATCTGTTTGCCTACAACGGCGACCAGATGGCTGGTGAGCTCAATATGCAGTCGAAGCATTCCATCGAGAAGCAAACAGCCCATCATGTGGATTGTTTTACTACAGTAAGTGACATAACGGCTCGCGAGTGTTTGGAATTGCTTGACAAGCCTGTCGATGTTGTACTGCCTAATGGCTTCGATAATAGTTTTGTTCCCAAGGCACAGTCATTCAGCCGTAAACGTAAGCAAGCCCGCAGCAAACTACTGTCTGTTGCAAATGCGTTGTTGGGAGAGAATCTTGGTGATGACACGTTGATTATTTCAACATCAGGTCGCTATGAGTTCCGCAACAAGGGAATCGATGTGTTCGTTGAAGCGATGAACAGACTGCTGCGCGACCGTGATTTGAAAAAGAATGTATTGGCTTTCATCGAAGTACCCGGTTGGGTTGGGGAACCACGTCAAGATTTGCAGGAGAGACTAGCCAACAAGACCGTTGCAGACGGTCCTCTGGAAGTACCTCAAGTCACCCACTGGCTTCATAACATGGGACACGACAACGTGCTCAACATGATGAAATATTATGATATGCATAATCGTCATGAGGAGAAAGTGAAGGTGATTTTCCTTCCTTGCTATCTGGACGGCACTGATGGCATTCTGAATCTATCCTACTATGATGTAATACTTGGAAACGACCTCTGCGTCTATCCCTCTTACTACGAGCCCTGGGGCTATACCCCGCTAGAGGCTATAGCCTTCAAAGTACCTTGTATTACAACCGATCTGGCAGGCTTTGGCCTTTGGGTGAATAAGGAATTGGGACATAATGGCGAGATTAAGGACGGAGTGAAGGTCATTCACCGCACTGATTACAACTATTCTGAAGTAGCCGACATCATTAAGGATACTGTGGCTTACTATTCCGGTCTTAGCGACAAAGAAATTGAGTCTTGCCGCAAGAATGCTGAGAAACTGTCGAAGAAAGCCCTTTGGAGTGAATTCATAAAGTATTATTACGAAGCCTACGACCTTGCCCTGCGTAAGGCACAGGAACGAATAAAGGCGAACATCCAATAATAAGAAACAAAATAATAATTGTATAACAAATATTTACTACAATGAAAATTAAAGCTGATTACGTAAACACTCCTCAGTGGCGAGAGTTGACCGTAAAGTCAACGCTGCCTGAAGAGTTGAAGTGTCTTGATGAGATTGCTCACAATCTCTGGTGGGTATGGAACTATGAGGCCCGCGATTTGTTCCGCGACCTTGATCCAGAGCTCTATCACGATGTGAAGCACAACCCAGTGATGTTGCTCGACAGATTAAGCCTCACTCGTAAGCAGGAAATCGTAAAGGACAAGGCGCTGATGAAGCGTATCAACGAGGTCTATAAGCTTTTCCGCGCCTACATGGATGTGGAGCCCGACAAAAAACGTCCTTCAGTAGCCTATTTCTCCATGGAGTATGGTATGCACTCAGCCCTCAAGATTTACTCAGGAGGTCTTGGAATGCTTGCCGGCGACTATCTGAAAGAGGCTTCCGATTCCAATGTCGATATGTGTGCCATCGGCTTCCTCTATCGTTTTGGTTACTTCACACAGAGTCTTTCTATGGATGGTCAGCAGATTGCCAACTACGAGGCTCAGAACTTCTCGTCGCTGCCTATCGAGCGTCAGCTTGACAAAGACGGACAGCCGATGGTGGTCGATGTTCCCTATATGAACTACACCGTACATGCTTATATCTGGCGTGTGAACGTTGGTCGTATCGCCCTCTATCTGCTCGATACCGATAATGAGATGAACTCCGACTACGACAAACCTATTACTCACTCGCTCTATGGTGGTGACTGGGAGAACCGTTTGAAGCAGGAGATCCTCTTGGGTATCGGTGGTGTGCTCACTCTGAAGAAGCTGGGCATCAAGAAAGAGATTTATCATTGCAACGAGGGTCATGCTGCTCTCTGCAACCTGCAACGCCTCTGCGATTATATCGAGGAAGATGGTCTGACATTCAACCAGGCTATGGAGCTCGTTCGTGCAAGCGGTCTTTACACTGTTCACACTCCAGTTCCCGCTGGCCACGACTACTTCGATGAAGGTCTGTTCGGAAAATACATGGGTGGCTATCCTCAGAAGCTGGGCATCAGCTGGGATGAATTCATCGGTATGGGTCGCACCAATCCTGATGATCACAGCGAGAAGTTCTGCATGTCCACCTTCGCTTGCAACACCTGTCAGGAGGTCAATGGTGTATCTAAGCTCCACGGATGGGTTTCTCAGCAGATGTTTGCTGATATCTGGCGTGGATACTTCCCTGAAGAGAACCACGTTGGCTACGTGACCAATGGTGTTCACTTCCCCACATGGTGTGCAACTGAGTGGCGTCGTGTCTATGCAAAGTATTTCGATGCAAAGCACATGAGCGACCAGTCGAACGAGGAAATCTGGCACGGCATCTACAACTGTCCTGACGAGGAGGTTTGGGAGACTCGTATGGCTCTGAAGCAGAAGCTCTTCGACTATATCAAAGAGCAGTTCCGTGAGACCTGGCTGAAGAACCAGGGCGATCCTTCGCGTGTTGTAACCCTTCTCGACAAGATGAACCCCAATGCGCTCGTCATTGGCTTCTGCCGTCGTTTTGCTACTTACAAGCGTGCTCATCTGCTGTTCATGGACGAGGCTCGTCTGTCTAAGATCGTCAACGATCCTGAGCATCCCGTTATCTTCCTCTTTGCAGGTAAGGCTCACCCCGCCGATGGCGCTGGTCAGGGACTCATCAAGAAGATCTACGACATCAGTCAGCGTCCTGAGTTCCTCGGAAAGATTATCTTCCTTGAGGACTACGACTTCCTGTTGGCTCGTCGCCTTGTTTCAGGTGTTGATATCTGGATGAACACACCTACACGTCCTCTTGAGGCTTCCGGTACATCAGGTGAGAAGGCCGAGATGAATGGTGTTGTCAACCTCTCCGTGAAGGACGGTTGGTGGCTTGAGGGCTATCGTGAGGGTGCTGGATGGGCACTCACTGAGAAGAAGACCTATTCGAATCAGGGCCATCAGGATCAGCTCGATGCAGCTACCATCTACTCACTCCTTGAGAACGAGATCATTCCTCTTTATTATGACAAGAACAAGAAGGGTATCAGCGAAGGCTGGGTGAAGGTCATCAAGAACTCTATTGCCCAGATTGCTCCTCACTACACGATGAAGCGTCAGCTCGACGATTACTATTCTAAGTTCTATGTGAAAGAGGCTAAGCGCTTTGCCGAGATCACTAAGGAGAACTACAAACTTGCCAAGGACATTGCTCAGTGGAAGGAGACGGTTGCTGAACGTTGGGACAGCATCAATGTGGTGAAGTGCGAATGGAACATTCCTTCAACCGGTCTTGAGACAGGCACGAAGTACACCCTCCGCTATGTGATCGATGAGCAGGGTCTCGACGATGCAGTGGGTCTGGAGAAGGTGAACGTCTATATCAACAAGGATGGTGAGGAGAGCGTTTACTCTATCGAACCTCTTCACATGATCAGTCGTGAGGGTAACAACTTCATCTTCGAAGCACAGCTCGAGCCTCGTCAGGCAGGCGAATACAAGAGCGCAGTTCGTATGTATCCAAAGAATCAGAACCTGCCTCACCGTCAGGACTTCTGCTACGTGAAGTGGTTCGAACTGCCTACAAATGTGTAAGTGAATTGAACTGACACGATAAAAAAGGAGTACATCGCAAGTCGATGTACTCTTTTTTTTTGGTGTATTCTTTTGTACTCTTTGGAGAAACTATTCTTTGTTACTCTTTTTGGGGGAACTATTCTTTGTGTGGTTCGCTCCAGTCCTCCTTTGGAATCTGCAGTTCCAAGTCAGTGCGATGGGCATAGATGTGAGGTGACATGATTTCCACACCTGCCTTATGGAACGAGTCAAGGATATTCTGACGCAGTTCCGAATAGACGATTGCCAAAGTATCAGCCTTGCGTGTGTAGGCATTGATTTCATATTCCACATAGTAATCGTCGAGTGATGTTACGACAACGAAGGGCTTGGGACTCTTCTCAATGCCTGTGGTCTCAGCCGCTGCATCCAAGAGCAGTTGGCGGATGTTTTTCCAGTTCATATCGTAACCGATAGTCACCTTCGTGTGTACGATAATACCATAGTCGCTGGCCGCCACCGTGTAGTTGGATGTCTGTGAGGTCAGCAGGTTCGCGTTAGGGATGGTAATCACATCGTTCTTGCGCGTGCGAATACGAGTAACGAGCACCGTCTTCTCGATGACAAAGCCTTCCGTCTCTCCGTATTTGATAAAATCCCCCAATTTGAACGGACGCATATAGGTCATCACCATACCTGCCATGACATTTCCAATGATAGATGATGAACCCAATGAAACGATAATACCGATGAATACGGACACGCCCTGGAACACCTCCGAGTCAGAACTAGGCAACAACGGCCAAATCATCACAAACATGAACGAATAGAGCAATATACGCACAATCACGAATGTGGGATGAGCCCAGTCGGCATAGAATCCGTTTATCTTCATTCGTCCTGCAGCAATCTCGTTGGTAAGATATTTGATGCCCTTCACCAGATAATGGAAGCAGAACACAATGACTATGATCTTGAACAGATTAGGAAGGAACTTGACGATAGCTCCAAAGATATCCTTAATCGGGTTCCAGATATAGTTGAAGATTGTATATGCAAACGACTCTGTTTCAGGGAATACCGAAAACAAAAGGGGTATACTGATAAGTAGCTGCGTGAAGATGATAAGGATATAGACGATGCGCAGACTTACAAGGAAGATGATTCCCAACCTATGGGTGTCCAGCAGTGGGTTATCCTTAATATCGGGACGCTGTGTACGTCTGAGGAGCATGCGTAATAATCGGATGCGCCAGCGTCGATAGAGCCATCGGGTGAACCTATAAAGGAGCCACTGGCCAGCAATAATCAGTACGACCATCAGAAGGCCCATGAGCTTGCGTTTCAATCCGTAGTCCTCATGAAGCGACTCAATCTTTGCCTCCACCACCTTACAGTAGCGCTCGGCCAGTTCCTGTCGGCTCACTCCCTCCCAAAGACCATCCTCATAGGACAGGCTCAGGATAATCTCGTTGCCACACATCACATCCGAGAAGTACTCGCCGTTGAATACATAGCATGAATCGGCAAAGAAAGACATTTGTTTACCGAGCTCAACGATTTTCTCCCTTGCTTCTTCTACACGAGTCTCTGCAGGCATATTGCCTTTGTTAGCATAGAGTTTGAGGAGCGTGTCGCCGTCGATGATGAGGGCAGCGCCTTTCGTAATATTCCGTAGGGAATCAATGCTTGCCTTCAGTCTTTCTTTCTGCATGGAGTCCTTACGGGCACTCTCGCCTGAGCGTTCGAGCTGTTCGCGCATAATTACCTCACGCAGATCTCTTTCGCGCAACTGTCCTTGCAGCACTTTGATGATGGAGTCGCTATCCACTCTCTCCTGAGCTTTCATCGGCAGGATGCTGATGGAGAGGCATGCGATAAGCAGAATCAAAAGACGCCTTGTGTTCATGATAGTATGTAATTTTTAAGACATTAGTTTTTAGGTTTTCGAAAGCCACGAGTGCTTCTCTCGAATGCAAATGTACGAAGATTTCCTGAATCCTCCAAATAAAAAAGCGCTCCCTTTTTGAGGGAACGCCTTTTTTTATGGAAATAGAGTAGGGGATTACTCGCCCTTCTCCATCTGAGCCTTCAGATTAGCGAGTACGTCGAGATCACCCAGAGTGGTGCTTGCTGCAACGTTCTCAATCTTTGGAGCGTCTTCCTTCTTAGCACGTGGAGCAGCAGCCTTCTTGGCAGCACGCTTCTCGTCACGCTGAGCGTCCTCGAAGGTACGGCTGTGAGAGAGGATGATGCGCTTAGAGTCCTTGTTGAACTCAATCACCTTGAAGGGCAGTTCCTCACCAGCCTGAGCCTGTGAGCCATCCTCCTTCACGAGGTGCTTAGGAGTAGCGAAGCCCTCTACGTTCTCATCGAGCTGAACAACTGCGCCCTTCTCCAAGAGCTCAGTGATCTTACCGGTGTGAACAGAACCTACGGTGTACTTCTCCTCGAATACGTCCCAAGGATTGTCCTCGAGCTGCTTGTGACCAAGGCTCAGACGACGGTTCTCCTTGTCGATATCGAGAACGATAACGTCGATAGGCTCACCAACCTTTGTGAACTCAGAAGGATGCTTAACCTTCTTGGTCCAGCTCAGGTCGCTGATGTGGATCAGTCCGTCAACGCCCTCTTCGAGCTCAACGAATACACCGAAGTTGGTGAAGTTGCGAACCTTAGCGCTGTGCTTAGAACCTACAGGATACTTCACTTCGATAGCCTCCCATGGATCTTCCTTCAGCTGCTTGATACCGAGGCTCATCTTGCGCTCGTCGCGGTCGAGAGTCAGGATCACTGCCTCTACCTCGTCGCCAACCTTCAGGAACTCCTGAGCTGAACGCAGGTGCTGGCTCCAAGACATCTCAGAAACGTGGATCAGACCCTCAACACCGGGCTGAACCTCAACGAATGCACCGTAGTCGGCGATAACGACAACCTTACCCTTGATGTGGTCACCAACCTTGAGGTCAGCATCCAGAGCATCCCAAGGATGAGGAGTGAGCTGCTTCAGACCGAGGGCAATGCGCTTCTTCTCTTCGTCGAAGTCGAGGATAACGACATTGATCTTCTGGTCGAGCTCAACAACCTTCTTAGGATCGTCTACGCGGCCCCAAGACAGGTCTGTGATGTGGATGAGTCCGTCAACACCGCCCAGGTCGACGAATACGCCGTAGCTGGTGATGTTCTTAACAGTACCCTCAAGGATCTGACCCTTCTCGAGCTTAGAGATGATCTCCTGCTTCTGGGCCTCGAGCTCCTGCTCGATGAGAGCCTTATGCGAAACAACCACGTTGCGGAACTCCTGGTTGATCTTCACAACCTTGAACTCCATGGTCTTGCCAACGAACTGGTCGTAGTCGCGGATAGGATGAACGTCGATCTGCGAGCCGGGCAGGAATGCCTCGATTCCGAATACGTCGACAATCATACCACCCTTTGTGCGGCACTTCACGTAGCCCTGGATGATAGCCTGCGACTCGAGAGCCTCGTTTACACGATCCCAAGACTTCGACAGACGAGCCTTCTTGTGAGAAAGCAGCAGCTGACCCTTCTTGTCCTCAGCGCTCTCCACGTAAACCTCTACAACGTCCCCCACCTTGAGGTCGGGGTTGTAGCGGAATTCGCTTGCGGGGATGATACCGTCGCTCTTGTAGCCGATGTTGACAACTACTTCCTTCTTGTCGACTGAAATCACCTTGCCGTCCACTACCTGGTGGTCAGCAACCTTGTTCAGCGTCTCGTCGTAAGCCTTGTCAAGCTCTGCTTTACTTACGTTGGCAACGGTGCCATTCTCAAACTCGTCCCAGTTGAAATCCTGCAACGGCTGAACGTTCTTTGTTAATTCTGACATAATTGTAATAAAAAATTTTGTTGCCTCTTTTGGGGAGGCACTGGCCACGACAGACGCCTGGATAGCGAGGCCAATTAATGGTTAGACATAGCGGAGACTTGCGTCTGTTCTCTGTCTCCGACCAGCCCTTTAGGACTAAGCGGCTGCAAAGGTACGAATTTTCCTCCATATGCGCGTACAATATATAATTCCACCCTAAAGGTTTATGTATTTTTAACAGATGCCATTCGCCAGGGGAGAAAACGTCCGGTATAATTAGTAGGCAAATTATTTGCATCGTATTGTTTTATTTCCTATCTTTGTCCCATTGATTACAAAAACTAAACAAAATTTATTCACCTAAAACAAAATGTATATGAAGAAAATCCTTTTTGGAACAGCTATGATGATGGCTATGGCTGCCATCTTCTCATTCAGCTTTACAGCATGTGGCGGTAGTGATGACGACGACTCGTCGAACAATTCGGGCGGTGGCGGCTATTCGAGCACCTCCAACGGACAGTCAACAGGTACCTTCCGCGGTGCCAAGCGAGTTTTTGGCAACAATCTGGTAAAGACCTTTGGCAGCGACGAAGGCAGCAACTGGGAGTTCACCTACGATGACAACGGATTCATGACCAATGCCAAGCAATCAGATGGATCCAAAAATTATGAGTACAAAATCAGCTATTCGGAGAACACAATTACCTTCTCTCGCTACAAGGATGGAAAGTTCAAAGAAACAAGGACAGCCGAAATTGGTGCCAATGGCTTTATGTCGAAGACCGTTGACGACGAAGATATCTACACGTTCACCTACGACGATGCAGGCCATCTCACACGATTCACCATCAATGAAGATGGCAAGATTGATGACGACGTGACTCTGACCTGGCAGGGCGGAAATGTGGTGAATGCCCTTAACCAAGACAGTCACCCCAAGACCTACACCGTTTACTATCAGACGGAGACTCAGAGCCCCATCGCAAATGCTATCAAGATCCCCGATTTCGACCATATAGCATCACTTGATATCGATATCGAGACCTTCTTCTTCTATGCCGGTGCCATCGGCTTTGGCCCCGACCAGCTTCCTCTCAGCACCTTTGGCCGTTCAGAGAGCTCTGCCAAAGAGAACACGGAACAGACTGAGACCTGTACGCATACATGGACCGTCGATTCCAACAACCGTCCCATTAAAATGGAGAGAAAGAAGGTAGAGACATTGGGTGAACAGAGTTTCACCCCGACAACAAAGACCTATACTTGGGGATATTGACATTCGCTGCATCATTTTCAGCGTTTCCTCACGCCATTCAGAGCGTTTTCTGGATTCACTCCGAGTGTTTTCAGAAATCGCTCTGAGTGTTTCATGGTTTCTCTCCAAGCGTTCCATTGATTCACTCCAAGCGTTCCATTGACTCACTCCAAGTGTTCCATTGACTCGCTCCAAGTGTTCCATTGATTCACTCCCATCTGATGACAACTGACAGATGACAGTTGTTGAACATGGCCATACCACATCCCCCCATACACTAACCCCCAAGCCATATAGATAGTAATATAAAAGATATAGAAATACTATTCTATATATTAATACTTTTATATAATATTTTTATATATAATATATATTATATATAAAAAAATAATACTAATAATGATTTTACATATCTTATATAGGATGTGGGAGTACCATGTTTTGTAACTGTCATCTGTCAGTTGTCATTACGAATTTGTTGATGATATTCGTGAGACAGCGGAGAACGGAAGTTCGCTCCCTTTCTAAAAGTCTGTTTTTCTCGAAATTATTTTGCAGTAAACGATTTTATTCCTATTTTTGCAAACTGAATGATAACAAATAAACTCTAAATAATCAACAGAATGAAAAAACTACTCATCGCGTTTGCCATGCTTTTTGCTATGACGGCTAACGCTCAAAATCAAACGGAAACAATGGAACAGAACATGCAAGAAGTACAGGCGTATCTGAAGGAATGCGGAGCATTCTTCATCGCCACAACCGACGGCGACCAGCCCCGTGTGCGTCCTTTCGGTGTGTCGGAGATTATCAACGGCCGTCTCTACATCATGACGGGCAAGGTAAAGGATGTGTTTAAACAGATGGCCGCAAACGGAAAGTTTGAGATATGTGCCATGAAGAAATCGGGCAGCGAATGGATGCGCCTGAGCGGCACATTGGTCAACGACGAGACACTGGCTGTCAAGGAGGAGTTCCTGAACCGTAATGAAGGACTGAAAACGATGTACAAGGCCAACGACGGCAACATGGCAGTGCTCTACATCAAGGATGCCACCGCTCGTTTCTGCTCGTTTGTAGCGCCTGAGAAGAAGGTCACTTTTTAGGAGTAAGGTATTCTTTTAGGAATCGAGGTGTGTAGCCAAGTTTGCTCTTGGCTACTTCTTTTGGTGTGCCGGTAGAGAGAACGGTACCACCACGGCGTCCGCCTTCAGGGCCCATATCGATGATATGATCGGCCTGCATGATGACATCGAGATTATGCTCAATGATGATAACGGTGTTGCCTCGGTCAACAAGCTTGCGGAGCACTTGCATGAGGATGTTGATGTCCTCGAAATGAAGGCCTGTGGTGGGCTCATCGAGGATATAAAGGGTATGGCCAGTGTCGCGCTTCGACAGTTCGGTAGCAAGCTTCACACGCTGGCTTTCACCACCAGAAAGGGTTGTGGAGGACTGTCCGAGCTTGATATATCCGAGACCTACATCCTGAATGGTCTTTATCTTTCGAAGAATGTCGGGCACGTTTTCAAAGAACTCTACAGCCTGATTGATGGTCATATCGAGCACATCGGCAATCGACTTGCCCTTGTAGCGCACCTCAAGGGTTTCACGGTTGTAACGTTTGCCGTGACACTCTTCGCAGGGCACTTGGATATCGGGCAGGAAGTTCATCTCAATGGTCTTATAGCCATTTCCGCCGCAGGTCTCGCAGCGTCCTCCTTTCACATTAAACGAGAAACGACCGGGCTTATAGCCTCGGATCTTGGCCTCAGGCAGGTTGACAAACAGAGAGCGGATGTCATTGAACACGCCTGTATAGGTAGCTGGATTAGAGCGTGGCGTGCGGCCCAATGGGGTCTGGTCGACGCTCACGACCTTATCTATCAGTTCCAATCCTTCAATAGACTCATAGGGCATGGGCTTGCGCAGCGAACGATAGAAATGATGTGAGAGGATGGGCTGAAGGGTCTCGTTGATGAGAGTGGACTTGCCGGAGCCGCTGACGCCCGTAACAACGATGAGCTTGCCCAGAGGGAACGACACATCGATATGCTTGAGGTTGTTTCCGGAGCACCCATGAAGGGTGAGAACGCCTGTGGCCTTCCCTGAAGGGGAGGAGTCTTTTTCGTTAGGCAACGCCTTGTAGAGCACGGATGGGTCGGCTTTCAGATACTGGGCAGTAAGCGTATCGGTGGTCAGCATCTCCTGGGGAGTGCCTTGGAACACCACCTCGCCGCCCTTACGTCCAGCACGAGGACCGATATCCACGATGTAGTCGGCAGCAAGCATCATGTCCTTGTCGTGCTCGACAACGATAACCGTATTGCCAAGGTCGCGCAGTTGTTTGAGCGAATGGATGAGTCGTTCGTTATCGCGTTGATGAAGACCGATACTGGGCTCGTCAAGGATATAGAGCACGTTGACCAGTTGTGAGCCTATCTGAGTAGCCAGACGGATGCGTTGACTCTCACCGCCTGAGAGCGAGGCAGTAGGGCGATTGAGCGACAGGTAGTCAAGGCCTACGTCGAGCAGGAAGTCAAGACGGGTACGTATTTCCTTGATAATCTCGGCTGCTATCTGTTGTTGCTGATTGTCAAGATGACTACTGGCCTCGTCAATCCACTGGCGCAGTTCGGAGATATCCATAGCTGCCAGTTCACTGATATTCTTGTCCCAGATACGATAGGAGAGGGCTTCCCTGTTCAGACGCTGACCGTGACACTCTGGACATTCACAATCGGCCATGAACTGTTCGGCCCATCGCTGTCCTGCAGCACTGTCGTCGCCCTCCATCACGTCGCGAAGATATTTGATCACTCCATCGAAACTGACGAAATAATCGCTCGAGGTATGAACGACTTCCTTGTCGATACGGATATTCTCAAGTGAGCCATAGAGTATCTCGGTCATGGCATCCTCAGGAATATCCTCGATAGGGGTCTTCAGGGTGCATTCGTATTTCTTTAGTATCGCTTCTATCTGCCAGAATATCAGCGTATTCTTGTGTTTGCCTAAAGGAACGATTGCACCGTCATGGATACTTTCTTTTCGATTGGGAATGACCTTCGAAAGATCAATCTCGCTGACGCGTCCCAATCCCTTACAACGGGGACAAGCACCTTGTGGGGAGTTGAACGAGAAGTTATTGGGCGCAGGGTCGCTATAGCTGATACCTGTTGTGGGACACATGAGGCGTTTAGAGAAATATTTCACCTCGCTGGTTGCCACGTCGAGAATCATAATGAGGCCGTCGCCTTGCTTCATAGCGAGTGAAACGGATTTCTTCAATCGCTCGGAAGAGGTCTCAATGGAGGATGCGGAGAGGGCCACTTTATCAATCACCACCTCAATATCATGATTCTTGTAACGATCGACCTTCATGCCGCGTACAATCTCAAGCAGTTCGCCATCCACGCGTATCGTGAGATAGCCCTTCTTGCGCATGGCCTCAAAGAGTTCGCGATAATGTCCTTTGCGCGAACGCACCAGTGGAGCGAGAATCATGATTTTGCGGTCAACATAGTTGTTGACAATCATCTCTACCACTTTTTCCTCCGTATATTTCACCATTGCCTCGCCCGTAGCATAGCTATAGGCGCGTCCTGCACGTGCATAGAGCAGACGCAGATAGTCATAAATCTCAGTAGTAGTACCTACGGTGGAACGGGGATTGCGATTGGTGGTCTTCTGCTCGATACTGATGACGGGCGACAATCCCGTAATCTTATCGACATCAGGACGTTCCAATCCGCCTAGGAAGTTACGCGCATAAGCCGAGAAAGTCTCAATATAACGACGCTGGCCCTCGGCAAAGATGGTGTCGAAAGCCAACGAAGACTTACCACTGCCACTCAGTCCGGTAATCACCGTCAACGAACCGTGAGGGATGGTAACATCTATATTCTTTAAATTATGTACGCGCGCGCCAAAGACGTTGATGCTCATGGGTACTTCCTTTTCGTGTCAAGACGTTATTTGGTAGTTGTCTTCTCAATGAATCCACGCAGAAGATTCACATCCTTACGAATCTTATACTCCTTGCCATCAGCACCCTTGGCCTCAACCAAAACGAAGTAGACGCCTTCCTTGACATCGTTGCCATGATACTTTCCATCCCATCCGCCTGCAGGATCATTCCACTCGTAGAGCTTCTGTCCCCATCGGTTCAGAATGATAGCACGGAAGGAAACGATACTCTTATAGTCGGGCTTGGCACGATAGACATCGTTGATGCCATCGTTGTTGGGCGAGAAAGCATTGGGGAACTCCAAACGGCTCTCAACAATCGTTATCGTGATGAATTGATCGTCAAGGTCAACCTGATCACCAGGCTGGGTGAGACGGGTCTTGAGTATCACCTTATAGGTGCCAGACTCCATAAATGTGAAGCTGGTATTTTCTTCGTAACGAACGAAGATGTCAGTAGGAGCCACGCCCTTCTCAACTCTTTGGAAGTGCCATTCGTAACTCGGTGTCCAATCTCCCATATCAGAGGGGTTGGCCTTGAATTCAACGCCTAGCGGAGCCTCAGCATCATCGATACTACTATCGACAGTGTGGCTCACTCCGTCTTTATCATTATAAGAGGCAGAGATATTGACGCTCTGGGCTACAGCCAACATTGACCATAGCCACAGAGCGACAGTAAGGAATTGTGTTTTGCTCACTACTTATTGAGTTTTAGTCGATGATATCGAAACCTGTGTAAGGAACGAGAGCTGCGGGAATCTTAATACCATTCTCAGTCTGGTTGTTCTCCAGCAGGGCAGCAACGATACGAGGAAGGGCGAGGGCAGAGCCATTCAGCGTGTGGCAAAGCTCAGTCTTCTTGGTCTCGGCATTACGATAACGGCACTTCAGACGGTTGGCCTGATAGGTGTCGAAGTTTGAAACAGAGGATACTTCGAGCCAGCGTCCCTGAGCCTCTGAATATACCTCGAAGTCGTAGCAGATGGCACTGGTAAAGCTTTGGTCGCCACCGCACAACAGCAAGATACGATAGGGGAGTTCCAACTTCTTCAGAAGACCTTCTACATGGGCGAGCATTTCCTTGTGGCTTTCTTTAGAATGCTCAGGCTTGTCAATACGTACGATCTCAATCTTAGAGAACTCATGCAGACGGTTCAAGCCACGCACATCCTTGCCATAGGAGCCTGCTTCACGGCGGAAACACTCAGTATAGGCACAGTTCTTGATAGGCAGATCCTTCTCATCGAGAATCACATCGCGATAGATGTTGGTTACAGGCACCTCGGCAGTGGGAATGAGATAGAAATCATCAACCTCACAGTGATACATCTGCCCCTCCTTGTCGGGCAACTGTCCTGTGCCGTAGCCTGAAGCTGCGTTGACTACCGTGGGAGGCATAATCTCAGTGTATCCGCTCTTGTTAGCTTCAGCAAGGAAGAAGTTAATGAGCGCACGCTGCAGCTGTGCTCCCTTACCAATATATACAGGGAAACCGGCACCTGTAATCTTTACACCAAGGTCGAAATCAATGAGGTTGTACTTTTTGGCAAGTTCCCAATGGGGAAGGGGATTAGCAATACCCAATGAGGGATTCACATTCCAGTTACCAACGGTATCATCGGCCGTGCATTCCTTGAGGTTCGACTTCACCACACGGTTGTCCTCAGCAGCAGCACCCTCAGGCACTTCATCGTAAGGAATATTAGGAATCTGACAAAGCAGACGAGTCATCTCTTCTTGAGCATCGTTCATGGTCTGCTCCAACTGCTTGTTGGTCTCCTTCATCTGAGCAACAGTAGCCTTCACATTTTCGGCCTCGTCCTTCTTGCCTTCCTTCATCAAGGCACCAATCTGGGCAGCCATTTTCTTTGCTTCATTGAGATTCTTGTCGAGTTCTTGTTGGGCCTCACGACGTTTCTTGTCGACATCCAGAACTTCATTGATAGCCTCACGGGCACCTTTGAAATGTTTCTTCTCCAGACCGCGAATAACACGTTCTGTATCTTCTGTAATGAGTTTTAATGTAAGCATAATATTATTTTTGTTTTATTTGTTTTCAAAAATATGTGCAAAGGTACAACTTTTCAATGAAATCTGTTTCTATGAATCGTTATTTTATACTAAATATAAAGCAAAAGCGGCGGTCTTCACAGACAGCCGCTTTCATCTTCAATAGGTATTAGTTCCTTTAAGGTAAAAAGATTGTTTTCAGGATAACGAGAACAAAGGTAGGGAATTCTTTTCTATTATCCAAACTTTTTTTTGATAATTTTCAGAAAAAATTACTGTGTGGGAGCACAATTTAAAGAATCTGCATTTTCATACTGATGAGTGACGTTCCAATTGCCAAGACTGTCAGTATTAATGCTATCTTCAGGATTGTAATAAACTCCTGCACATTGATACATCTCATTCCGTATTTCCGGGTCAGTTGGCTTAGCAAACTTCGCACGATAATGCGAGAAATGAGGATCGGACAGCACTTTCTGATAGAATGAGCCGCAAATGGGAAGTGCAGTACGAGAACCTTGACCAAGTTGTCCGGTACGGAAGTGGATAGCACGATACTCACCACCGACCCATGCTCCACATACCAGTTTGGGACAAACACCCACAAACCAAGCATCGGAATGATTGTTGGAGGTTCCGGTCTTGCCACCAAACTCAGTATCAGCAAAGTTGCGGACATAGGTCCACATATTCATACTGGTTCCTCCACGTTCACGCATACCAGCCATGAGCATCTGCTGCATGAGGAAAGCACTACGATAAGGAATAGCCTGACGTTCTTCAGGTGTTGCGGTATATATCACTCTGCCATCGCGGTCAAGAATCTTGGTTACAATAACGGGAGCATGATATTTTCCGTCATTAACGACAGTAGAGTAGGAGTTGACCAATTCCAACAGGTTCACATCGCTTGATCCAAGGGCAAGCGAAGGTGTTTCGTCAAGCTTACTCTTAATACCCATATCATGAGCGGTTTTTGCTATTCGATCTATACCGACCTCTTGTCCAATCTTCACTGCTACGGAATTAATACTTTGGGCAAAGGCCGACTTCAACGGCATATTCATTCCACTGAAATAGCCATTAGCATTAGTAGGAGCCCATAGCACCTCTTCTTTCTTTTCAGCATCATATACTTTCATGGAGAAGTAAGAGTCCATGCGGCAGTCGCACGGAGTAATTCCTTGATTCATGGCTTCAGTATAGACGAAGAGCTTGAAGGTGGAACCAGGTTGGCGCATAGATGTAACCTTGTCGTATTTCCATGTATCGAAATCCACGTCACCTACCCATGCTTTCACATGTCCCGTCTCAGACTCCATGGCTACGAATCCACAATGCATGAAATGTTCCATGTAACGGATAGAATCAAGGGTTGACATTTCGGTCTCATAAGGACCATCATAACTGAAAAGACGAACAGGGTGGGGAAGATTCAGATAATAGTCGACAGAATCAGGACTATCCGGGAAACGAGCACTGAGTTTTTTATAAACAGGAAGACGCTTCGCAATATTTTCAATAAAATTAGGAATCTCCTGATGACGTTCGTCTTGCCAAGGGTTGGTTCGGCCCCAGTGATCATTGAAGCGCTTCTGAATCTGTTTCATCTGTTCCCATGCAGCTTCTTCAGCATAATGTTGCATACGGGTATCGAGAGTAGTATAGATTTTCAGTCCTTCAGTATAGAAAGCATAGGCACGATCGTCTCCATAATATTCACGACACCAGTCTTTCATCCAGTCGGCCAATGCCTCACGGAAATAATTGGCATCACCATCGTATGCGTTTTCAACATTGAAGTCTAGTTTGATTTCCTTCTTAGATAAGGTATCAAGCTGTACATCGGTGAGATGATGATGATCATGCATCAGCTCAAGAACAACATTTCTTCGCTTCACACTGTTCTCAGGATGCAGACGTGGATTGTAGTATGTCGTCGCTTTGAGCATACCCACAAGGATGGCCGACTGATCGGCAGTCAGTTGTTTCGGAGTAATACCAAAGTAGGTCTTGCAGGCTGTCTTGATACCAAACGAATTGCTTCCGAAGTCGACAGTATTGGCATACATAGTGAGGATCTCTTCCTTGCTGAAATTCCATTCCAACTTGATTGCCGTTATCCATTCCTTACTCTTCATGATGAGCATCTTCAGACCTGGAATATTTCCAAGGATTCCAGTAGAATACTCCGTGCGCACACGGAAGAGATTCTTAGCCAACTGCTGGGTGATGGTAGAAGCCCCTCGTGCATCTCTATGAATTACATAATCCTTTAGCGCGGCAGCAAATGCTTGATAGTCAATACCGTGATGATGATAGAAACGTTCGTCTTCGGTATCAATGAGGGCTTGCCAGAAAGTAATATTTACATCCTCGTAACTTACTGGCGTACGATTCTCACTAAAGAACTTGCCAATCATCACACTATCAGCACTATAAATCTCTGAAGCCTGAGCCGGACGGGTATTCTTAACAGTCGCCATACTGGGCGACTTACCGAAGAGCCAAAAGAGATTGTTATCAACAGCAAACAGGTAACCAATAAACAGGATGATTACTGTCGCGATTGTCGACATGGTCTTTATATACCAAGGACGTCCCTTGAAGAACCAAGTATATTTGTTCCATAATATCTGGCAAAAATGACCGATTTGATGCCAAGTGATAGTTGCTTTCATAGTTGTTGATGAATAAAGTTGATGATATCGTCTTTGTTATCTGGAGAGAACCAAGTG
>Ga0265298_10003239_pt1 | contig 21747 bp, 15 predicted proteins | sample AusTroGonzalo_MG_3_FD_193486 | JGI IMG/M metagenome (GOLD analysis project Ga0265298, IMG submission 193486) | Bovine rumen microbial communities from tropical cattle in Woodstock, Queensland, Australia - Gonzalo_01 | ecosystem: Host-associated > Mammals > Digestive system > Stomach > Rumen ...
AGCTGATGCCCGAAACTTATAAGGAACTTTGCGAAATTCGTGAAATCTTGGAAAAGAACTACCACGATATGTTGGATATCGAGTTCACCATCCAGGATGGTAAATTGTATATGCTGCAGTGCCGCGTGGGCAAACGTACCGGTGTGGCCGCTTTGACGATGGCTCTCGATATGTTGCACGAAGGTCTGATTGACGAGAAGGAAGTGGTGATGCGCCTCTCTCCCGCTCAGTTAGACGAACTGTTGCACCCAATTTTGGATGCCGCTGATGAGAAGAAACACGAAGTGATCGCTAAGGGTCTGCCCGCTGGTCCTGGTGGTGCCGTTGGTATTATCGCTCTTGACAGCGAGAAAGCTAAAGAGTATGCCGCTAAGAAGGTGAAAAACATCCTCGTACGTGAAGAAACCAATCCTGAAGATGTAGAAGGTATGCGTGCTGCAACCGGTATTCTGACCGCTCGTGGTGGTATGACTTCTCACGCTGCTTTGGTGGCTCGTGGTTGGGGTAAATGCTGTATCGTTGGTTGCGATGCTGTTCATATCGACATGAATGCTCGTACCGTGAATATCGCAGGCAAGACTTTCAAAGAAGGAGATTTGTTGAGTTTGAATGGTTCAAAGGGTTGGGTATATGCTGAGGAAGTGAAGATGATTGATGCAACTGAAAATCCTTTGTTCCAGGAATTCATGAAGTTGGTGGATAAATATCGTACTATGGGTGTTCGTACCAATGCTGATAATCCTGACGACGCTCAGAATGCTGTAAACTTCGGAGCTGAAGGTATTGGTTTGTTCCGTATCGAACACATGTTCTATGGCAAGAATAGCGAAAAACCATTAGCTAAGTTGCGTAATATGATTCTGACTAACACTACTGAAGATCGTATCGCCGCTTTGAAAGAATTGGAGCCCTATATCCGTGAATCTGCTAAGGGAACCTTGAAAGTGTTGGATGGCAAACCGCTGACTTTCCGCTTGATGGATCCTCCATTGCATGAATTCGTTCCCAAAACCAATGAGAAAGAGAAAATCAAAGCATTGGCTCAAGAGCGTGGTATGACCGAAGAGGAATTGGTAAAACGTATTGAAGCATTACATGAAGTGAACCCGATGATGGGTCTTCGTGGTGTACGTTTGGGTATTGTTTATCCTGAAATCACCGAAACCCAGTTCCGTGCTTTGTTCCAGGCTACTGCTGAATTGATGAAGGAAGGTCATGATCCTCGTTTGGAAATCATGGTTCCTCTTACTATCAATGTAAAAGAGTTGGAGCACCAGAAAGCTATTGCTAATCGTGTGAAAGCTGAAATCGAGGCACAATTTGGTGTGACTATTGATTACTTATTCGGAACTATGATTGAGATTCCGAGAGCTACATTGGTGGCTGACAAGATTGCTGAAGTTGCTCAGTTCTTCTCATTTGGTACTAACGACTTGACCCAGATGACCTTCGGCTTCAGCCGTGACGATGTGAATGCTATTGTTCATACCTATATCGACGAAAAGATTATCCCTGCAGATCCATTCAACACATTGGATCAAGAAGGTGTTGGTCAGTTGGTGAAGTTAGGTGTGGAACGTGGTCGCAGCACACGTGCAAATCTGAAATGCGGTGTTTGTGGTGAACATGGTGGTGATCCCGCTTCTGTAGAATTCTTCTACAAAGCTGGTATGACCTACGTTTCATGTTCTCCTTTCCGTGTTCCTGTAGCTCGTCTGGCAGCCGCTCAAGCAGCTATCAAGAACGCATAAGCTTATATTGCATAAAAAAGAAAAAGAGGGTGATCTTGGATCATCCTCTTTTTTTTTGCTTTCATTATAGGGTTGTTGTGTTTGTTGCTTGTTAGTTGCGTGTTTTATTATTGCAAACGTATTAATGTTGACCCTGATGTCTGTTTCTTGTCAGTGTTTAATTGCACTGCATAGATACCGCTTTTAAGATGCGATAGATTGATCTTGTCTTTCCCGTTTTGGCTCAATATCAGACTGCCATTGAGGGTATATATGTTGAATACTATTTGCTGGGGATGCTCATCACCGAAATCGGCATAGAGATTTTTATTTTCTAGCCTGAATCTCACACTTTGTGGTTGATGTAAGCTCAATGTTGGTATAGCTGATGGTAAATCCAGCACATAGAGCAGTCCTTGATAGGCATCAATTTGTCCGTGTCCGTATATGTTGTTAGGATATTGCAGAGAGGCATCTGGGTGAGTGGATGTTTGACTGATAACATCCAAGGCTTGTTCTGGTGTCAAGTCGGGTTTGGCTTGCAACCATAATGCAATAACACCTGCGACTACAGGCGAAGCCATAGATGTCCCTGATTCTGCTAAATAATAATAAGCCTTATTGTTGTATTGGACCGTATGAGTTAAGCATTTTCGGATACCATCGAAATCTCCGTAGAAACTGTTGTAGGCGGCATTGATATTCATGCCGGGGGCAACAACATCGGGTTTTATACGACCATCAAGTGTTGGCCCGCATGAAGAGAATTTGGTGATTAATCCGTTTTGATTAGGAGCGAAGGATTCCATGTCAGTATAAGTCTGACCATCTATGTTTACGACAGAGGGTTTATAGCCGGTGGCACCTACAGCGATGATGTTGGGTAGGGTGGCAGGCCATGAAACGGAATAGCCCGTTTGGGCGAAGCAGTATTGAGGTACAGCAGTGATATTGCTGAACGGGCTATAGCTGAGATCGCTGTACATCCATGCTGGATTATCACTGGTAAGCAGTACCGATGCTCCACATAGCATCAGATAGGCAAGATTTGGCATATTGCCTTGAATATGGTAAACGGTGCCACGGGGATCCTGATAGGGACTAACAGTTACATCCAATTGAACTTCACCCATACTTACGTTGGTGATGAAGTGGTTGCCATTCTCAGGATTAATACTGTCGGTATTGAACATGATGGTGCCTTCTATGTTACCGCCCGTCAGTTGCATACCAAAGAAATCGAATCTCACTAATTGATTGCCAGGCGTTACAAGGTCAATGTCTATAATCTTACCACTAGATATTCCGTTGATGATTCCTGTACCTGCTTGGTAGTCATTGGCACCTTTCTCATAGTAACTTGAACGGAAACCATCGTTACCGGCAGCGGCTACAATAATACGCCCGGGACCGACAAGCTCTTGTAGTGCTTCGCCTTCCAAAAGTCTTTGGGTAGTGAGCGTAACACTTTCACAACTACTGAAATTGATAACACAAGGTTTCCCGTCAGCTTCTGCTCGGTCGAAAATGTATTTGAAGCCTAATACGGCAGTGGCCGAAGTGTTTTCATCAGGATTATCAAACTGGTCACGGTCGGAATTAAAATCGGCAACATAGATGTCTGATTCGGGAGCCATTCCCTGATATTGTTCATCGACGGCTGAACCTGTCATAATTCCCATTACATGGGTTCCGTGTATGTGGTTACGAGTATGTTGTGAGTGTTCGTATGCAGCTATTTCCGCTGTGGTTTCCAGAGCATGACCCAAAGTGCTGTCTGCGTTGGGCCAGTGAAAATCATAATAGTATTTGACACGTAGGTCTCCGTTGGCATTTTGAAAGGCAGGATGTGTGAAGTCATAATAGCAATCGAATACACCTGCTGCTACTCCTGCTCCTGTAAATGCTTGGGGAAGATTGATGCCCGTATAGATGTCGGTAGCGTTCACCTGCTGAGGAGTTACATCCATTGAGGGATGGGGCATGCGCTCTGCTTCAATTCGTTCAATAGTGTCGTTGTTAGAAAGCAAAGATACTTTGTCCAAAGGAATATCTACAATATAAATACGTCCCACATTGTCTATAAGTCGGCAATGGTGATAGGTGAAAAAAGCATTTGCATTACAACTCTTAGTCAGGGTAACCAATGCTTTGATACTTTTTGATTTTGCCGGATTATCGTCATTGTTCAGTCCTTTGGAAGACTGACTGACTAAATGGAATATATGTTTGGACAATTTTGCACTATTAGCTTGGCTTTGTGCTTGACAGAAAAAACAACTGGCAGATATTAAGAGAATAAAAAATAATCTTTTCATGGTCTAAAAATTATAAGATGCCAATAAAAATGTGCTTGAATGCTGAACAGCATATCAAGCACAATATAAAAGGTAATAATATTTTCATAGATTCTAGGTCGAAGTTTATCTTCTTCCTGGAGCATTTAAGGCTCTCATCAGATTTTTGGCCTTACCGTTATTAACCATTTTCATCACTTTTCGAGTTTCATCAAATTGTTTGACCAAACGGTTTACTTCAGAGATGTCGGTGCCGCTACCCAATGCAATCCTTTTTTTGCGAGAGCCATTGAGCACATCTGGATGTGCGCGTTCGTAAGGAGTCATAGACAGGATAATGGCTTCTACGCTCTTGAAGGCATTGTCGTCAATATCCATATCTTTGATAGCCTTTCCCATGCCCGGAATCATTGACATCAAATCCTTGATGTTTCCCATCTTCTTGATTTGTGCAATCTGAGTGAGAAAATCATTGAAGTCGAATTGGTTCTTGGCCAGTTTCTTCTGCAGTTTGGCGGCCTCCTCTTCATCGTATTGCATCTGTGCTTTTTCGACGAAGGAACGAATGTCACCCATACCCAAAATACGCTCGGCTAAACGGTCGGGGTGGAAGACATCCAAAGCGTCCATTTTTTCACCTTGACCGATGAACTTGATGGGTTTGTTCACCACGGCTTTGATGGTCAGAGCGGCACCGCCTCGGGTGTCACCATCCATCTTGGTCAGAATAACACCGTCGAAGTTCAACTTATCATTGAACGCTTTTGCGGTATTAACGGCATCCTGACCGGTCATAGCATCAACTACGAAAAGAATTTCATGCGGGTTGACAGCATCTTTGATGTTGCCGATTTCATCCATCATCTCCTGGTCAATGGCCAAACGACCGGCGGTATCAATGATGACCACATTATAGCCGTATTCTTTAGCATATTTGACGGCATTCTTGGCAATCTCGACAGGCTTTTTGCTGCCTTCTTCGGTATAAACCGGCACTTCTATTTGTTCGCCAAGGACTTTCAGCTGATCAATAGCAGCGGGACGATAAACGTCGCAAGCAACCAACAAGGGCTTTTTGTTGCGTTTTTTCTTGAGCATGTTGGCCAGCTTGGCTGCATGGGTGGTTTTACCGGAACCTTGCAAACCAGCCATCAGTATGATAGAAGGGTCGCTTTTGATGTTGATGTCAATAGCGTCGCGTCCCATCAGACTGACTAGTTCGTCGTAGGTGATTTTGACCATCAACTGGCTGGGTGAAACAGATTTCAATACGTTCATACCCAGCGCCTTTTGTTTTACAGTGTCGGTAAAATCCTTGGCGATTTTATAACTAACGTCAGCGTCCAGCAGTGCTTTACGCACCTCTTTCATGGTCTCAGCTACATTGATTTCGGTAATGTAACCTTGACCCTTGATAATCTTAAACGCTCTTTCTAATCTGTCGGTTAAACTCTCAAACATTTATTCTAATTTGCTAATTCACTTTTAATAGCTTCATTGATCAGGGTAACAAAATCATTGAGGGGTAATGTACCGTTGTCAATATTACCATGACGGCGTACAGCAACGGTGCCTTCTGCTTCCTCTTTTTCACCCACGATAAGCATGAATGGAATCTTGGCAGTTTCAGCGTCGCGGATCTTACGGCCGGTCTTCTCGCTGCGCTCGTCGATGTAGCAGCGGATGTCCTGCTCGTCCAGCGCGGCCTGCACCTTGCGGGCGTAGTCCATGTACTTCTCACTGATAGGCAGGATGACGACCTGGTCGGAGGTGAGCCACAACGGGAAGTTGCCGCCGGTGTGCTCCAACAGCACGGCAACGAAACGCTCCATGGAGCCGAACGGGGCGCGGTGGATCATCACGGGACGCTTCTTCTGACCATCTGCGTCAGTGTATTCCAGACCAAAACGCTCGGGGAGGTTGTAGTCCACCTGTACGGTACCGAGTTGCCATTCACGACCGATGGCGTCCTTCACCATGAAGTCGAGCTTCGGGCCATAGAATGCAGCTTCGCCTTCCACCTCGATGGTGTTCAGTCCCTTTTCGGCAGCAGCCTCGATGATAGCGCGTTGTGCCTTCTCCCAGTTCTCGTCTGTACCAATGTATTTCTCTTTATTGTTCGGGTCGCGCAAAGAAACCTGTGCCTTGTAGTTCTCAAACTTCAGGGTCTTGAAGATGTAGAGGATGATATCGATAACCTTGCAGAACTCCTCTTTGATCTGGTCAGCAGTGCAGTAGAGGTGAGCATCATCCTGCGTAAAGCCTCTAACCCTTGTCAAACCATGCAATTCACCACTCTGTTCGTAACGGTACACTGTGCCGAACTCGGCCAAACGGAGAGGCAACTCTTTGTAGGAACGCGGACGGGCAGCGTAAATCTGGCAGTGGTGAGGGCAGTTCATCGGCTTGAGGAAGAACTCTTCGCCCTCTTGCGGGGTGGTGATGGGACGGAAAGAGTCCGCACCGTATTTGGCATAGTGACCGGAAGTCTTATAAAGATTTACGTTACCGATATGCGGGGTGATTACTTGCTGGTAACCATACTTTTTCTGAACTTTACGAAGGAACTGTTCAAGACGGTCGCGCAGAGCGGCACCCTTGGGCAGCCACAACGGCAGACCCTGACCCACGAGTGGGGAGAAGGTGAACAGTTCGAGTTCACGACCCAATTTGCGGTGGTCGCGTTTGGCAGCTTCTTCGAGGAGGGCCAGATATTCGTCAAGTTCCTTCTTTTTTGGGAAGGTGACAGCGTAGATACGGGTCAACTGTTTGCGTTTCTCGTCACCGCGCCAGTAAGCACCAGCTGTCTTCAGAAGTTTGATGGCTTTGATAGCGGAAGTGTCGTGCAAGTGCGGACCACGACAGAGGTCGGTGAACGGGCCGCTCTCGTAAAATGAGATTTGACCGTCTTCGAGACCGTCGATAAGTTCAAGTTTATATTCATCACCTTTCTTGGTGAAATAGTCGAGAGCTTCAGATTTGGGCACTTCGCGGCGCACGAACTGAATCTTCTGTGAAGCCAGTTCTTTCATCTTTTCCTCGATTTTGGGGAAGTCGTCAGATGAGATGTTATAGTCCATGAAGTCGATGTCGTAGTAGAAACCAGTTTCGATATGGGGGCCGATACCGAACTTTACGCCAGGATACAGTGACTCAATAGCGGCAGCCATCAAGTGTGCAGAGCTATGCCAGAAGGTGTCCTTACCTTCGCGGTCGTTCCAGGTATAAAGCGTGAGGGTAGCATCCTCGTTGATGGGTTTATCGAGTTCCACCATTTGGTCGTTTACTTTGGCCACCAGCACGTTGCGGGCCAAACCTTCGCTTATGGCTTGCGCCACTTCGTAGGCGGTACAACCTTTTTCCATTTGTTTGACGGAACCGTCAGGTAATGTAATATTAATCATATTTAGATAGTTTTAAATAGAATTTGCAAAGATACGATTTTTTGTTGAATTGTAGGAGTGTTGAATGTTGTTTTTTTATCATGTCATCTTTTACCCCTCTAAACGTGTACGCTTTTTTTGTATTTTTGCCGAAAAATTTGAAAGACATGAAAAAAATAGTGGTTTTATCAGGTGCGGGTGTGAGTGCCGAGAGCGGCATCAGCACATTCAGAGACAGTGATGGTCTTTGGGAAAACTATAATGTGGAAGATGTGGCCAGTATTGACGGTTGGCACCGTAATCCTGAACTGATGATTAATTTCTATAACGAACGTCGTCGTCAATTGAAAGATTGCCAGCCCAACGATGCCCATAAAATTATTGCCGAACTGGAACAGAAATACGAAGTGGTGGTGGTGACACAGAATGTGGATAATCTGCATGAAAGAGGGGGCTCTTCACATGTTATCCATCTGCATGGTGAACTAACTAAAGCCTGCAGCGAGCGAGGCAAACGATGTGTGGAGGATATCGGATATCGAGATATGAAGTATGGTGAGAAAGCAGCCGATGGTGGAATCCTACGTCCGTTTATTGTTTGGTTTGGCGAGTCGGTTCCTCTTTTGGAAGAGGCTGCTGCTCATGTTCAAACTGCTGACATCTTGATTATTATTGGCACCTCGCTAAATGTATATCCAGCGGCTGGTCTGCTATATTATGCTCCCAATGGTATCCCGATTTATGTGATCGATCCCAAAGAGGTGCAGCCTATACGTCGTGAGGTTATCTTTATTAAAGAAAAAGCCACCGAGGGTATGCGCCAGTTGCGTGCAAAACTGATGTAAGATGCTCGCCCGTAGGGCGGGGTAGTGATGCAAATATAATTCAAAATGGAAAAAATAGATTGCAATTTTTCAGTACCGATTCAAATAAAAATGAGCGATTTGGACCCGTTTAATCATGTGAACAACGGGATACAGTGCCATTATTTCGACTATGGACGTAGCGCTTTTTTTGAGCATGTGTTTCATGAACCCATCGATTGGAGCACCTTTGACCTTGTGCTGGTACATGTTGATTTGGATTTCCATAATGGCATCGAAATCAATGATCAAATTGTATGTTGCAGTAAAGTGACTGAAATAGGTCACAAGAGTTTCAAGATGGTGCAGCAATTGGTGGATGAAAAAACAGGCATAGTCAAGACTACCTGTCATAGTGTTATTTGCGGTTTCGACCGTCAAACACACCAATCCATCCCCTTACAGGAAAAATACTTGTTGGGATTAAAAACTGAACACTGAAACCTGAAACTTGAAACCTGCCGTAGGTATTACTCTCCACCTAATTAACACGAAGTCCTCAACACGAAGTCACCAACACGAAGTAATTAACACGTAGTAACTAACACACCTGTTTGAAAATCTCCCACATCACCATCCCAGCGGCGATGGTGACGTTGAAAGAGTGTTTGGTGCCGAATTGGGGTATCTCGATGGCACCGTCAACCAAAGGAAGCAGTTCGTCGCTAACTCCGAACACTTCATTGCCTAAAATGATGGCTGTTTTTTGTCCTTGGGGTACACGAAAATCCTGCAGCATCACCGACTGGTCAGTTTGCTCTACCAGAAATACTTTGTAACCTTGCTGATGTAGTTGCTTTACGGCTTCTGTGCTGTCTTCAAAATAGCACCATTCAACACTTTCGGTGGCTCCCAAGGCGGTTTTGTTGATTTCTTTGTTGGGAGGACAGGCGGTGATGCCGCACAAGTATAGTTGCTCCACAGCCAATCCGTCGCAAGTGCGGAAGATGGAGCCGATGTTGTTCATACTTCTGATATTGTCCAGCACAACAGTCAGCGGTATTTTTTTGGCTTGCTTAAACTCCTCGGGACTGATGCGGTGAAGTTCTTCCATTGATAGTTTTTTCATAGCTTAGAAGGGTAGGTTGTCGGTGTCTTCGGTGGGTACGTCTGCGTCGTCGTTAAAGCTGGCATTGTAGGTGCTGAAGCTGGCGCTTGGGTTGATGCCGGCCGAGGGGTCGTTGTCGCTGAAGGTCTCGTTGCCGCCTTCTTCTACGAATTGGGGCATATCGTCAACATCGGTAAACTTGGTGTATTGGCTTTGGAACCTTACACGGATGTTTCCGCCCGAGCCGTGACGGTTTTTCTCGATCATGATATCAGCCAACCCTTCTGAGGGGGTGTTGTCTTCAAACGTTTCAAATTTGTAGTATTCGGGGCGGTAGATAAACATTACCATATCGGCATCCTGCTCAATAGAGCCTGATTCACGCAAGTCGGACAACTGGGGACGCTTTACACCTGGGCGGGTTTCTACGGCACGGCTCAACTGTGAAAGGGCGATGACGGGTACGTTTAGGTCTTTGGCTAATGCTTTGAGCGAACGTGAAATATGGCTGATTTCCTGCTCACGATTGCCCGAACCTTTAGCCCCATCCACATTACCTTGCATCAGCTGCAAGTAGTCCACGATAATCAAATCGATGTCGTTGTGTGCCTTCAGTCGGCGGCACTTGGCCCTGAGGTCGAAGATGGAAAGGGCTGGGGTGTCGTCAATAATCAAGTTGGAACTGAATAGCACGTTGATTTTCTCCATCAGCTTGATCCATTCTTGCTCGTTCAGCTTGCCTTTGGCAATCTTTTCGGCAGAGATACCCGATTCGATAGCGAAGAGTCGGTGTACCAACTGGGTGGCCGACATTTCCAATGAGAAGAAAGCCACTTTCTTGTCGAAGGTCAGGGCGGCGTTGCGGGCGATGGAGAGCACAAACGAGGTTTTACCCATACCGGGGCGGGCGGCCATGATAATGAGGTCAGAGCGTTGCCAGCCTCCGATTTTCTCATCAATGGCGCGGATACCAGTGCGTACCTGCAATTCGTCGCTGCTCTTGTTGTTCATCTCCTGCAGTTCGTGGATGGCGTTTTGTACGATGGTGCGCAGCTCCTTGCTGTCGCGCTTAAAGTTGTTCTGTATGATGTTAAACAGGTCGGTTTCTGCTCTGTCCATCAGTTCCAATACGTCCAGCGAGTCGTCGTAGGCATCGCGGGTGATGCCGCTGCATACGCTGATGAGTTCGCGCAGCACGAACTTCTCCATCACGATGCGGGCGTGATATTCGATGTTAGCCGAAGAAGCTACGCGGTTGGTCAGCGAGGCCAGATAGGAAGCCCCTCCTATAAATTCCAACTTCTTTTCTTTGCGCAGCTTGTTGGTGACGGTCAGCAGGTCGATGGGTTCCGATTTGGTGAAAAGATCAAAAATGGCTTTATATATCTGCTGATGAGCATCGCTATAGAACATATTGGGACTTAGCGAGTCGATGACGATACTTACAGCATTGGAGTCGATGAGTAATGCACCTAATACGGCCTCTTCTATGTCGAGCGCTTGGGGTATTACCTTCCCCGTGTTGCCTAAGGCAGCTTCGAGGGTGTTATAGTTAAGTTTCTTGTCCGTCCGTTTGGCGGTAACTGTTTTATTTTCCATGTATTATAAAATCAAATAAGGTGAAGCATTCGGCTTGCAAAAGTATAACAAAATCGCGTGCTTTTTTCAAAAAGATATTAACAACGAATCTAAAAATCCTTAAATGAGAGAAATAAATTATCAACAGCCGATATGTAATTCAAGAAAATCATGTACTTTTGCATTTTATTCAAATAAAAATAAGAGAAATGATAAATTTTGGAACGAGGTTCAGCGTGTGGAAACAGCATATTCTGCCTATGTTGCTCATAGTGTTGATGGCGTTGGTGATCAATGTGCGTCATTTGAACGAGCCCCCTGCCTATATCCACGCATGGGCGCAGGCCGACAACTATTCGTTGGCGCTGGGTTTTCTACATAACGGGGGTGATTTGTTTCATCCGCAAACCATGATTTTCAACAAGCAACAGTATGGTTTTGATGAACCGGAATCTTTGGTGACGGCTTGCGACTTGCCTCTTCATCATTGGATAATAGCCGGCCTGATGCGTATTACCGGCAGCCATCAGCCTTGGGTATTCCGTGGACTCACATTGGCTATATCCATGTTGGGCTTGTGGATGCTCTATGGGCTGGCCTTCGTTTTGACACGCAGCCGGACTAAGTCGCTGTTGGTGGCTATGCTCACGGCTACTTCGCCTGCTTTCGCTTACTATAGTGCCTCGTTTCTGCCCTCAGTTCCCGCCTTATCGATGGCGATGGGCGGACTGCTGTTTTATGTCCTCTACCTGCGTGATTCCAAAAATGGGATGCTTTATTTCGCTGTTTTATTACTCACTTTGGCGATGATGATGCGCACTTCTCAGGCGGTTTTATGGGTGGCGGTGGCCTGTTTCCAACTGTTGCGTATTTTCCGCCGTGAGGCTTCCTTGCGCGAGTCTTGGCTGCCTTTTCTTTTGGGAGCTATCTTGTTTGCCGCTTGGTGGCTGTGGAGCCTGCACCTGAGGCAGCACTACGGCAGCCTTTTCCTTAGCAGTTTGCTGCCGGTTCATAGTTGGGACGATGCCCGCTATGTGCTCCAGAATTTGCACGACCGCTGGCGTTTCCACTATTTCCAGCGCTGGCACCATTGGCTTTATGTGCTAGTGGCTGTTGGGGTTATCGTCGCTCTGTTCCTCAATAGGAAGAAGAGCAACAAGCCTGCGGGCAAGCTGTCGTTGTGGTGGTTGCTGCTCATCTGGCTGTTTGGCGAGCTGCTGTTTGGGGTGGCTATGTCGGCTCAGTTTATCGACCACGACTATTACTTCCTCGATAGCTTCTTCTTTCCTATAGTGTTTCTGTTGGTGTTGCTGCTGGCTCAGTTGCCCAATCCGTCGGTGCGTTGGGGTAGGGTGGTGATGTTGGCCGTTGTGCTGTTGTTTGCTGCTTTCTCCACAGCTGAGGCCTGTCGCATGCAGCAAGAACGCCGTTTGGAGGGAGAAGAGGTCTTGCAGACTGCCGTGCGCTATAAGTATGCCAACAGCATGCTCTTTCAGGCTGGCTATGGTTCCAGGGAGTTGCGTTTTCTCACGCTGTTCTCCTATCCTCAAAACCTGCCCTTTGTGATGATGGACCGCGAGGGCTATTCTGTGATGTGGACCAAGCCCGAGTTGGTGGCCCATGCGCTCGACTTCGACTATGACTATATTCTGGTAGAGGACGAGATCTATCGCCGCGAGTTTGACGAAGCCCCCTACGTTTTGCCCCATCTGCAACGCTTAGCTGGCGACGGCGAAATCTCCGTATGCCTCTATTCCGACACCGTTTTTCACGCCACCGCTGAGGATTTCTTCAGATAGTGGGGAGTGTAGCAAAAAAGCAGGCCCCAATAGAGACCTGCTTTTTTCTGATTGCTCAATTTTTTATGCAGCGGACTGAATATCTTCCACCACTATTAACAGATAATCTGTTTACATATTCACTTGAACAACCAATATGACGTGTCCAAACTAATTCATTATTATCTTTTGAAGTACTCCAGAATTGCGCGTGATTTCCTATATATGTTCCACCATCAAGATAGGAAACAGGTCGTGCTGAAAAACCAGTACTATTATTTGGGGTACTTTGCAATGTTCCGACTGTACAATTGGATGTGTGGTCAAGATTCCAATATAGTTCTGATGCCAATGCTTTTGCGATACTTGTAGAATTATTATTGCATAAATATTGGTTTTGACTGCTTACATAGTCTGTTAAAATAGTCCATTCTCCATCACTTGGCACATGCCATCCACTAGGACATATTCCTTGCACACCAGAAGGTATAATAGAACTTGAAGAAGAGGTGTTCATAACCGCATCCCAACTGTATAGATATCCCAAGTATGTCACCAAATTTGTCCCCGAAAACCAAGGACTAGAATATAAACCGGAACTAATTTCTGACCCATCAGAATAATGCTTTGAACGTAGATTTTCTTTCATCCAGCATTGATTTCCAATTTGAATAGAGTGATAAACAATGTTATCATAATCTATCAACGGATTGTCGCCGTGACAAGAGAGATGAACAAGAATATCATTACCGTAAATAACTCCATTATTTGTGTTGGCAAAAGCCCTAATGTAGTAATGTTGGCCGAACGATAAACCTGTAATTAGTATTGTATCTATAGTTGTAATAGCTGTTGTTACAGTATTACCGTAAACAACATTGTTTCCGTTGATTATTGGAAATGGAGAAATACTCCAACATACACCATGTGTGAGAATGGTATCAGTTCCTGTGTTAGTTATTATACTTTGAATAGACGTCGTGGTTGTGGTTACACTATTCATGATCGTAGACAAACTTACTCCTTCATTTCTAACACATCTTACAACAGCATTTAAACTCCCTGCGACTTCATCTGATCCTGCATGCGTTTGCACACTTCCATTATCATCGAAACTCACATAATTAAAACCACTGGTTTGTGTACAGGTACGGAAACGGTTGTAGTCTGCGGAAAAACCAGTGGCATTATTTGTCCATTGGCAAACATTTGAAGAAGACCACCCCAATGCCCAACCAATATGGTTTGTGTCACCATTGCACAAAAGTCCATCATGGCTTTTTACAAAAGCGAATAACTGTTCGAATTCAGCCACACTTGGTAGATGCCATCCTACAGGACAAACACTCTGAACGCTGCTTGGATTGTTATTGTTGGCATTGTCTTTTCCCATAAGGGAATTTAACCGATAAATCAAGCCTACTGTATCTGTATGCCCTTGGTTAGGCAAAGTAGCATAGTAGAATTTGAAGATTGTATCTCCATCTATATAGTGAGTTGTACGCAAGTTCTCTTTCATCCAACATTGGTTTCCCACTTGTATCGTATTATATGTATTTCCGTCAACATCTATAACTACTGGTGTGCCTGAGCATGGCATGTTTGCATTCACAGTGGTAAAGGATATCTGGTTTCCATATGCTGTTCCCACAATATTTGTTGCATAAGCCCGTACATAATAAGTAGTGTTTGCCATCATCCCAGTTAAATGGCTTGTAAATACACCAGCCCCATCACCATCTATTGAAAAACTATCGGTTATTGTGGGATATGGTGTTGTACTCCAGCAAACACCACGCGCTGTGACTTCTGCTCCGCCATCAGCAGTCACATTGCCGCCACAAAAAGCGGTCAAAGCGGTGATGTTGATGGCAGAGGCAGTTGCTACTGTTGGAATGATGGGAGATAATGTGGTAAATATGACATCCTCTCCATATGCTGTTCCTGCGTTGTTGGTAGCATACGCTCGAACAAAATAGGTGGTGTTAGGTGTAAGTCCAGTTATGTTATAAGTGAATGATCCTGTTCCACTACCGACCGTTACAGAATTGTCTGCAAGAGAGGGATTAGGTGTAGTCCCCCAACAAAGTCCTCGTGCGGAAACTTCTGCCCCGCCATCTGAAATGACATTGCCGCCAGACACTACAGAAGACACATCGACATTAGTTACTTCATGGGTGATAACTACAGGTGTTGTAACAGCCAATGTGGTAAAAGAAACATTATTTCCGTATGCTACTCCAACACTGTTGAAAGCGTAGGCTCGTACATAATAAGTTGTGTTTTCGGACAATCCAGTAAGGTGACCTAAAAAAGACCCTGTTCCCGTACCATCTATCGTATGATTATCGCTGATGGTGGGGTCAGGACTTGTACTCCAGCAGATGCCACGTGACGTGACTGTAGCTCCTCCATCTGAGATGACGTTGCCACTACAGTTTGCTGAATTAGTCATAATGTTGTTAGGCATACCGGTCTCCACAGTAGGCGTTGCGTTCACTTGAGGTTGATATTCGTTTTTCAAGCAACGGACAGAAAAACCGTGTGACTTTAATTCTTGTTTTTTTACAAAGTCATTTAAAAGACAATCTCTTAAAATATAATAATACGATTTATTATCCGAAGAATCTGTTGAGCTCCACAGATAGGCCATACCATGTAAAGAGTAGCTAAAGTTGATATTCGGAAAGAATGCTCCACTTGGCACTATAGATAATCCTGATGTATTGTTATTTTCCTGATGTTGGCCCACGCAACATGTTGTCTCTATATCTTCCCAATAAAAGTCTCCCCAACCGAAATTAGAAGCCAAAACTTTGCCATTATGAGTTTTTTCTTCTGAATAGCACAAGTCATATACATATTGCACATAAGTTATTAGGTCATCCCACTCTGCCACACTCGGCACATGCCATCCAATGGGGCAGATACCCTGTATATTCGAAGGATTGGTGTTGCTTGATGGAGAGTTGCGCATTACCGCTTTCCAATTATAAAGATATCCATATATAGAAACATCGCCTGTCTCCCCTTCTCCATAAGGAATATATCTATATGCAATGTTAAAGCTGTTCGTTTCCGAGGATAAAGGAATGCTTTCCCCATCCGCATAATGTGTTGTTCTCAAATTCTCCTTCATCCAACATTGATTGCCAAATTGTACTGTATTATAAATATTTCCGTCACAATCCTGAAGTGTAGGAATCCCATCACAAGATGAGCCATGTGTGTCAAACACAAGTGCGATTTGGCTATTTGCGATTGGGGTTTTCCTGACTTCAAAACTTACTCTTGATGATGCGTATCCTTGGTATCTCATCTCATCCCCCAATTGAAATGGATGGTTAGAACTGCTTTTCAATTGTACCATAGGCATGTTGCCGCCAGTTTCACCTTCATAAACGATGCGGTTCGCACCCGAGCGACCGACATTCTGCATTTTTAAATTACGAATGCCCGATTGAGTTTGTACCGAAAGCACATACGTTTGTGGGGTGGTAAGCGAAATGGAGAAGAGATTGCCTCCTTCTTGCAAAGAGCCGTTAAACTCCGCACAAACTCGTCCACCCATGTCAATAATAATCATCCTTATAGATTCAATAGTAGCTGATAGGATATTCACATGCGTAGTACCCTCAAATGGATTAGGCATAACGTGCATATCAACATCTTTTGTCCGATTGGGAACGCTTGTTTCTAAATTCAGAATATAAACCGTATCTGGATAGTATATGGTTTCGGACCAGTTTCTGGTAAGGTTTTCAATGACGATGCTGTCCGGTTGCAAGTAATCGTTGTCTGTTGTCTGACACACGAAAGTCAGCGTTACACTACTCTGTGCATAAGTAGTGACCACACCTAATAAAGCAATCAAAAAAATGGATAAATTCTTTTTCATAATTGTTTGTTTTTATGTATGTACTAAATTTGAATTTCTATCGGTTGTCAACAGTTTCCGCCTTCCGTCACAAACATAAAAAAATCGTGAACTTCATTTTATTCGTACTTGAGGTTCTGGACTACCTTATCTCCAAATAAAGAAAGCTCACGATTGCTCGCGAGCATTTCCACTTCCTTTTGGAGATAAATGAAATTGTCCAGATTTCAAGTACCAAAGAAAAGCGAAAACGCTTTTATGTCAATATGTTATAATGTCAGTTTCGTGTTTCGATAGTGCTTGGTTTTTGGTGAATACTTGGTGAATTATTTTTTGTTACTCTATTTCTAAAAGGTATTGTTTTAATTGAGGAATATTAATGGTGACAATGCTCCATATTGTTTGGTCGTCAACACCAAAATATTCATGAATAATGAGGTTTCTTAAACCGATAATTCGTGCCCATGGGGTCTCTGGATGATTCATGATAAATTCTTCGCTTAATCCATTGGCCGCCTCTCCAATAATCTCCAATTGATGTAATGTGGCATTAAACATCATTGAATTATTGACAAAAGAGTCTTTGTCTGCCCCTTGAATGTAGGATTCAATCTCTGTGATGGCATCCAAAATGTGTAGTATTCGTACAGAATCTGAGATTTTAGCATTCATAGAGCAAGAATTTTTCTGAATCAACGTAGGGCTTAATATATTTTGACATACCACGAGAGGATACAAGGTCAATAGGTTTTTTTAATAACGCTTGTAAATCCAATTGCATCTGAATAAACTCTAATCCCACTGGTTTAGAATAGTCTAAATCTACCAATATATCCACATCACTATCCTTAGTCTCCTCTCCACGGGCATACGAACCAAACAACCAAGCCTTCCGCACTGGCTGGGTCTTGAAATACTCGCGGATGGTTTCTATCATTTCAGTATTCATAACGGCATACTTTTTCCTTTGCAAAAATACAAAAAATATAATATGCAAGGGTGTGAATTGAGAAAAATTTTGTATCTTTGCATCAGCTTTTAAGACTTGAAAAAGTCGATTTTAGGGGCTGTTTGTAAGTGGTGCAGTTTCAGCAGAATAGCTTCCATAGGTTTTACTCACCTTTTGCTCCCCTTTTCATCATCTTTTATGTACCCCTGATGTGGGTTGGACCGAGACTCAACCGAAACTTAACCGAGACTTAACCGAAACCATATGAGTGTTTCATGAGACCCTGAACAGTGTTATGGGAGACTTCGATGCTTGTTGAAAAACAGTCGCTGGGGACTCCCTCCAATGAAAAATTTATGTATCTTTGCAGTTTGTTAGAGGATGAGGAGAGGAACTTGGTGTAACGAACTTAATTTCAATATTATGAAAAGAATCTATAGCTTGATTGTGCTGTGTGTGGCGCTGTGTTGCGCTTGTACAAAAACTGAGACCGACCCCGAGTGCGTGGCCATGAGGGGACTGGTGAACCGTGTGGTGCCTGAGTATTCGAAAAACATTGTGCTGGAGCGGCTGGAGTGCGACAGCGTTGACCGTTTTGAGCTGGAGAGCAAGGGAAAGAAGCTTATCATCCGTGGCAACAACGCCAACAGTATGGCGGTGGGCTTGAATCACTACCTGAAATACTACTGCCTGGCACAGTACTCATGGTTTAAGGAAGAACCGTTGGAACTGCCCGCTACGATGCCTAAACTGACCGAGAAGGTGAGCCTGACGGCTAGAGTACCCGAGCGTTTCTTCCTCAACTACTGCACCTACGGCTACACCATGCCCTGGTGGGGCTGGGAACAGTGGGAGCATTTTATCGACTGGATGGCACTCAACGGCATCAACCTGCCGCTGGCCATTACGGGTCAGGAGGCTGTTTGGTATGAGGTGTGGAGCGAGCTGGGACTGACCGATGAGGAGATTCGCAGCTATTTCACTGGACCGGCGCATCTTCCGTGGCACCGCATGCAGAACATCGACCGCTGGGGCGGTCCGCTGCCTATGGGCTGGCTCGAGAACCAGAAGGAACTGCAAAAGAAGATAGTGGCCCGCGAGCGCGAGCTGAACATGAAACCTGTGTTGCCGGGTTTTGCTGGCCATGTGCCGCCTTGCATCACCCGCATCTATCCCGATGCCCCATTGGCTTCTTTGGGCGACTGGGCAGGCTTCGACAGTACCTGTTGGTGCAAGTTCCTCGACCCCGAATGCGAGCTCTATACAGAAATCCAAAAGAAATTCATCACCAAAGAGATAGAGATGTTCGGTACCGACCATATTTACGGTATCGACATCTTCAACGAGATGATTCCGCCCAGCTGGGAGCCCGAATATTTGGGCCGCGTGAGCCGTCAGGTGTACGAGTCGCTGGCCGCCGCCGACCCAGAAGCACGCTGGCTGGAGATGACTTGGCTGTTTTGGAACGAGCGCCAGTATTGGGAGATTGACAACCGCATCGAAGCTTACATTACCTCGTTTGACAAGAGCAAGCGTCTGCTGCTCGACTACTACTGCGAGCGCCAGCCGATTTGGGAGCGCACCAACGCCTATTATGGGGTTCCGTATATCTGGTGCTACTTGGGCAACTTCGGGGGCAACTCGATGTTGGCGGGCAACCTCGATACGGTTAACGTGCGCATTGAGCGAGCCTTTGAGAAGGGTGGCGACAACTTTGTGGGCATCGGTTCCACCTTGGAGGGCTTCGACTGCAACCCATTTATGTATGAGTATGTGTTTGAGAAGGCGTGGGACAATCCGCTTACGAAAGATGTGCCCGCTTGGGTGGAACACCTGGCCGACCAGCGTGCCGGAAAAGTGGACCCCGAGATGAGGGCTGCCTGGAAACTGCTGGCCGACAGTGTATACAACAAGGTATCCTCTCCCGGACAGACCGTGCGTATCAACCAAAGACCTACGATGGGTGATATTCAGGAATATCATCAGTATTACATTGCGCCAACCTATAAGTACAACAATCTTGATCTGCTTCAGGTACTCGACCACCTGTTGGCGGCTGATTGTAATACCCGCACGCGTCATTTCGACATCGTCAACATCACTCGCCAGCTGTTGGGCAACTATTTTGGCGACCTGTATGCCGATTATGTGAAGGCTTATCGTGAGGGCGACTACGAGAAGCTGCATCAAACAGAGCAACGGATGAAGGCCATCCTCGATGATGTTGACCCGTTGTTGGCTACTGAGAGTGCTTTCTTGCTGGGTCGCTGGATTAGGGATGCAAGGGCTATCGGCACCACCGAGGAGGATCAGGACTACTACGAGTGTAACGCCCGCAACCTGATTACCACATGGGGTGAGGAGGATGCCCTGCTGAACGAATATGCCAGCCGCGCATGGGCAGGCCTCACTGAAACCTATTACGCCTACCGTTGGAGGGAATTCTTCAAGGATGTGGATGCCGCTATTGAAGCGGGGGTGCCTTTCGACGAGAAGACGTATCACGACAGCATCTGCCGTTATGAAGGCCGCTGGTGGCGCGAGCGTCTCGGCAGCTTCAGTCCCGAGCCGCAAGGCGATGGGGTGGAGCTGGCTCGTAATATTGCTGAAAAATACCGTGCGGAGTTAGAGAAGAGATACCGATAATTTGTGTATCTTTGCACTTTTAAAAAATAGGTAATATGGATTCAACAAGACAACAGAAAATAGCAAAACTGATACAGAAGGAACTGGCGGAAATATTTCTGGCAGACAGCATTCCGGTTTATGACTGCATGATTACCGTCACCAAGACCTCGGTGACCAAGGATTTGTCGCTGGCGCGCAGCTATATTTCCATTTTCAACGCGGAGGACAACGAGAAGGTGCTGAAAATGGTGAAGGCCAACATCAAGGATATACGCTACCGGCTGGGACAGAAGGTGAGAAACCAGCTGAGGGTGATTCCCCAGTTGGACTTCTTTATTGACGACTCGTTGGATTATATCGAGAATATTGAGAACCTGTTGAAACAATAAACTTGAAGAGCAACTCGCTACATACGGCCCGCTTTATCGGATTGAGGTATCTGTTTTCCCCTAAGAAACATCATGCCATCAATGTGATATCCATCATTTCGATGCTGGGTATTATGGTGAGTTCGGCGGCGCTGATTATCGTGCTGTCGGTGTTCAACGGGATGGAGGATTTGGTGCGCAGTAGCTTCAATTCCTTTAATCCCGATTACCAGATTCTGCCGGCGGAAGGCAAGGTGTTTTCGATGGATACTTTCCCGATGGAAGAATTGCGGAAGGTGGAGGGTGTGCAGGCGGTGTATGAGGTGGTGTCGGATATGACGCTGATGACCTACGACGAGAAGCAGCTGCTGGTGTCGGTGAAAGGAGTGGGGAAGGAGTATCTGAGGGGGAGCGGTATCGACTCGCTGCTGATTGATGGTTTCGCTTCGTTGACGGTGGGCGACGAGCCCGCTGCGGTGATGGGGGCAGTGGCTGCGGGAAATGTCCAGCTGAATCTGAACAGTCCGGCTCCGCTGAAGGTGTATTACCCCAAGCGTCTGCTTAAAAACCTGGCCGACCCCGCTAAAGCGTTCAACATTGAATACTTGAGACCTACTGGCGTTTTTGCCTCCTATACCGAATATGACGAGAAATATGTGTTTGTGCCGCTTGATTTCGCCAGAGAACTGATGAATTACGAGCATGAGGTGACCTCGGTGGAGCTAAAACTGAAGAACCCTCACAGCTATGCCAAACTCAGAGCGGAAATAGAGCAGGTGTTGGGCAATCAATATGTGCTGAAAGACAAATACCAGCAGGAAGAGTCGCTCTACAAGACCATGAAGTCAGAGAAACTGATGGTGTTTGTGATTTTGGCTTTCATTTTGGTGGTGGCGGGCTTCAATATGATAGGCACCCTTGCGATGCTGATTATCGAGAAGAGGGACGATTTGATGGTGCTTTATGCTATGGGGGCACGGAAATCATTGGTGCGAAGAATCTTTTTGGTCCAGGGCTCGTTTATCTCTCTCTTGGGTGGGGCTGTCGGACTGTTGTTGGGTATGTTGGTGTGCCTGCTCCAGATGAAATTCCATATTGTGGGGCTGGGTGACGGCAGTAGCGGTTATCTTATCAGTTATTACCCTGTTCAGATGGAATGGGTTGATTTTGTATTTGTTATACTCACCATCTTATTGGTCAGTATGCTCACTTCGTATATCCCTGTGCGGTATATGAAGAATATGGTTA
>Ga0265298_10003240_pt1 | contig 21747 bp, 20 predicted proteins | sample AusTroGonzalo_MG_3_FD_193486 | JGI IMG/M metagenome (GOLD analysis project Ga0265298, IMG submission 193486) | Bovine rumen microbial communities from tropical cattle in Woodstock, Queensland, Australia - Gonzalo_01 | ecosystem: Host-associated > Mammals > Digestive system > Stomach > Rumen ...
CATCGTGAGCTTCCTTCTCATCCTGATGCTGGGCTACATGATAACCCGCGTCTGCTACCAGTAAGGGAGGACTGTTGTCGTGAATGACGGACTGAAGCTCGCGATGGACGCTATTGCGTCCGCTAAATGCGTCGCGGCAATGACAGGCGCAGGCATTTCCACTCTGTGCGGGATTCCGGATTTCCGCGGACCCAAGGGGCTGTACAGAAACCCCGACGCCGAACGCATCTTCGACATCGACTGGTTCGACCGCGATCCTTCCGTCTATTACCGCGGATGCCGTGAGCTTGTCTACGGACTCGGCGAGTTCCGCCCTGGTCCGGTCCATGATGCGCTCAAGCGCATTGAGGACGCCGGGAAGCTGGACGGAATCATCACGCAGAACATCGACATGCTCCACCAGAAGGCCGGCTCCACGCGCGTTTACGAGGTGCACGGCTCGCCGCTCGTACACCACTGCCGCCGTTGCGGAAAGGCTGCGTCCTTTGACGAGATCATGGACATGGTATCGGCCAACGGCGGCGCATCCGCCCTGGGAGATACGTACATTCCGCGATGCGCCTGCGGAGGCGTGTTCAAGCCGGATATCACATTCTTCGGCGAGTCTCTTCCCGAAGAGGCTTTCATGCGTTCGCAGGAGCTCGCCGCACGCGCAGACCTGATGCTTGTCCTTGGAACGTCGCTCACGGTGTTTCCAGCTGCCGGACTCCCCCGCCTTACGCTACATCACGGAGGCAAGCTCGTCATAGTCAACGCCCAGCCGACGCCGCTTGACGAGTATGCGTTGACGCGTCTTCCCGATCTCCTTGAATTCGCAAACAGCATCTGACTTCTCCTGAAGCCGATGAAGACCGTTGCGAGAACCCTTTTTGCCGTCGCCTTGGCCGCAGCATGCGTGTTTGCCGCGACGAGCCTGAAAAACGGCGTCTATACGGACCTATACTCGCTAGTCGGCGGCAATGGCATCCTGTCTGCGCTGAACTCCAAGTCCGCCGCCTCCGTGCGCGTCCTTTGCGCAGACGGCGAGCGCGAGGCAAAATGCCGCGCCGTTTTCCGCTTCGACGAACCGCTGGACCCGACGGAATTTCTTGAGACAGTGCGGACGCACGGACGCGGACTCCTCTCGGCCAAGTCTCGTGAACTGCTCGAAAAGGACGATCTGGACCGCATCCGCCGCAGCGTCATGCGCCGCGACTATACCGGCGTGGGCCTCTTTCCGAAGGAGGACGACCCCAACTATTTCCTGTCCGACTTCGTGTCGGCCCTCCAGTCGCTGGAGCCGGACGCCCTTGAGAACGGTGCCGTCATCCTGTCAGGCACTGCCGACGCCGTGGCGGACGCAGATGGAATCCGCCGACTCATAGCGCTTGCCAAGTCTGATGACGGCATATGGCTCTCAGGTTCGCCGTTTCATACGCTGATTGCTACGGAGCGGACGAAAAAGGAGATAAACATCCTCGGCATCGTATCAATCGTTGCGGTTTTTGCCGTGGGCTGGCTCCTTTTCTCAAGCTTTCGCTTTGCAATCCCGACTGCACTAGCTCTCTGCTGCGGATTCGTCGCCGGCGCGGCGTCCGTCTGCCTACTGCCAGGACGCCCACATGCGCTGACGTTCCTGTTTGGAACGACGCTTGTCGGACTTGGCGTAGATTACTGCTACCATGCAATCGGAGAGCGGAGCGACGCTGACTTCGCACGCAATCTTTTCCGTGCGCTACTTACAACTTGCCTTGCTTTTACGCCGCTAGTGTTCTCTCATGTTGCCATCCTGAGGCAGATGTCCGTGTTCACAATCGCCGGACTAATCGCAATTTTTGGATGTGTGATGCTTTTTTGCGGATCTGCTTCTAAAAAATCAATTTTATCGGGGTCTCTCCCCAATTCCCCACCCAAGTTCCTGGCCAGCTTCCCGCTCTCCAAGTTCCTGCCTGTACTCCGTTCTCTCGTTTTCGTCGCCGTTGCCTGTCTTGCCGTTGCCGCGACCGTCCGCGGCGTTCGCTTCTCCAACGATCCGGCGCTTTTCCACAAGCCTGCTGCGGTCATGGCCCGCGGGGAGGCCAAGTTTGCAGAAATTTCTGCCATCGACGCGGGATATATATTCCTTGTGCCGCTTGCACGCTGGCAGGAGCGCAATGCAGCGCTGAAAGCGAAGATCGAAGAGCCGAAGGGCGAGTTTGTTGAGGCATCCGACCTTCCGTCCTGGCTTACTGTTTCACTTGGAGGCGAGGATTTCCTGCTCCTCCCCGAGAGCGCGGCAGCGTCGGTCGTTGGTGATACGGCATCAGGCTTGGTTCGGAAAATCAGCATGCGCGGCGAACTGACTTCGCTTTTCGAGTCGATGTCCCGTGAAACATGCCGACTCCTCGCAATCTCATTTGCCGTGCTGCTAGTTGTCGTTCTTGGCTTGTTCCGCAGACGTTTTGTCGCGTACGCATGGCCTGTTGCCGCCGCCGTCGCCGCAACGTTCGCTTCTCTTGCAGCACTTGGCGAGCAGATGACGTTCTTCCATGCGCTTTGCTTCTTCATACTCGTCGGACTAGGCATCGACTACGTCATATTCCACAATTCGAAGGGTCTCTCCCCAGCGGACAATGGTCTCTCCCCAGCAGTTGGCGTAACCTCCAGGCGCATAGTGTTCTACAGTTTCCTTACAAGCTTCATAGGGTTCGGAATGCTTGCCTTCACATCGTTCCCGGCAACGCGCTCTATGGGCATCACGCTCGCTATTGGATTGTTTTTCTCGTATTTCTTCTCTTTTCTTGCAGCTTCAAAGGGGTCTCTCCCCAGTTTTCCTGGGTCTGTCCCCATTTCGCCAGGTCAAGAGGAACCCAAGCGGCAACGCTTAGGCGACCATCTTGACTGGGCCAGCCAGAAGGAGCAGTCGGCCGGGCGGATACGCCTGTTCCTTATCTGGTCCATTTACCGTTACCTTGGCAAAACCGCGGCAAAGATCCTTTTTTTGCCCGCATATCTTTTCATTTATCCGTTCTGTCGTCCTGCGCGCGCGGCATTGCGTCAGTATTATGACGTTCTAGGCATAAAAGGCAGCACATTTCGTCAGATACTGGGGTTTGCGTGGTCGATGATAGACAAGTCGGACGCTTGTTCGCTTTGCAAGAATCCGCCGCGATTCACGATTGAGGGTGACGACGGATGGATGGCCGGCGGATGCTTCCTCCTTTCAACGCATCTTGGATGCATCGAAGTGCTTCCGGCCTTGCGGAAGACATGGGGAGAGACCCTGTCCAGCCGGGGAGAGACCATGTCCGCGAAAGGTGCGTCCGTAAAGGTACATGCGTTCCAGCAGATGGGGCACAATGCGCTGTTTACGGAAATGTTCGCAAAAAACATCGATCCTTCGCAGTTGACGCTGCATGCGGTGGAAGACATCGGCGTAGAGACGGCCGTCGAGATGAAGGATGCGATTGCGCGCGGCGAAATTGTTCTGATGGCTGGAGACAGGCTTCCTGCGAGTCGGGGACAGACCTCGCGCAGGCGGGAGCTGGAGCGGGACATCTTCGGGCGGCGCTGCACATGGCCGAAGGGCGTATTCCGCTTTGCCGCCATGATGGAGTCTCCGGTTTATGCGATAGTCTGCGTCAAGACGGGCTGGAACGACTATTCGGTCGTTGCACGGCGCCTGGAAGCGTCCGACCTTCTTGGCGGATATGTCGCGTTTCTCGAAGCGCAGACGCGGAGGCATCCGCTTCAGTGGTATCAGTTCTATCCTTTCTTCGGTCCGTTATGAGAGGATTTATGGTAAAATAATGTGAATCTGAAATGAAGGAAAGCTGGAGAATGAATAGAATCACGTTGCTTGCGCTGGCCCTGTCGGCCTGCGCCGCGTCCGCTTCTGCAGTTGAATGGAAGAACCTCGACGACGAGCACCACATTGCCGGCCCCAAGCTTACCGAGACCCAGCTTCGCGGAAAGGTCGTCCTGATAGACTGCTGGGGAGTCAACTGCCCGCCATGCCGTGCGCTGCTGCCGCACATGCAGAACCTCTGGAAGACATACCGGAGCAGGCCGTTCGTGCTGGTGGGAAGCCACCGCCAGGGCCGAGACGAAGAAAGGCTGCAGGAGCTTGTGGCGAACAACAAGCTTACATATGCAAACTACCAGGGGTTCGGACTTGCAGAGGGGGAGCCGTCGTTCGACGGCATTCCTTTCCTGATGGTCATCGACCACCGCGGAAAGCTCGTGTACAGCGGACACAGCGAGCCCGAGGCTACCGAGGCGCTCGTTGAGGCGCTCATGGAGGCAGGGTCGCGGACGGCGCTCTACGGTGACGTCAAGCTCGACAAGTTCAAGTCCCTAGAGAACGACCTGGTGTGGGGCAAGAACGTGAAGATGGCGATGATGAAGCTTTTAGCGGACGTCAAGCGCGGACGCTCCAAGCAGGCCGGCGACGACGCGCGCAAGCGTGCGTCCGAAGCCGAGGCAATCCTCAAGGCGATGGCGGAGTCGAAGCGGAACGCCAAGGCGGAGATCGAGGAGCTGAAGGAGTCGAACCCGGAAGAGGCCGTAAAGCGCATCAGGACGCTGGTCGCGACGTTCCCCGACGATGCCGCCGCTTACAGGGCCGACCTCGCTTCGCTCGCCAAGAAGGTGCGCGAGCAGTCCGCCGGATCCAAGCCGTCGAAGAAATAGAAGCTTTCGAAAACAAAACGGAGTCAGAAGTGGAGAACATAACAGAGGTGCTGGAGCGCAACGCACGGGAGTGGCCCGACGACGTGGCGCTGGTGGAGATCGACACGCCGGACAGCGGCAAGCACAGGACCTGGAGGGAGGCGGAGCTCGTCGAGTCCGTCCCCGACAAGGCGTACCGCGAGGAGATGACGTGGCGGCAGTTCGACGAGAAGGCGAACCGCTTCGCAAACTTCCTCCTCTCGCGCGGGTACAAGAAGGGCGACAAGATCGCGATTCTCCTCATGAACTGCCTTGAGTGGCTGCCGATCTACTTTGGCGTCCTCAAGGCCGGGTGCATGGCCGTTCCTCTCAACTTCCGCTACACTGCGGAGGAGATCAAGTACTGCCTTGACCTCGCGGACGCAGCGGGGCTCGTGTTCGGGCCGGAGTTCATCGGCCGCGTCGAGCAGATCGCGGACCAGATTCCGATGGTCAAGACCCGCCTCTACGTCGGCGGCGACTGCCCTGTCTTCGCCGAGAGCTACCACCACCTCGTGCGGCTCTGCATTGCGGAGACTCCCGCTATCAAGATGCTCCAGGAGGACGAGGCGGCGATCTACTTCTCGTCAGGGACGACGGGCTTCCCGAAGGCCATCGTGCTGCAGCACCGCTGTCTTCTGCACAGCTGCAAGGTCGAGCAGGCGCATCACGGGCAGACCAAGGACGACACGTTCCTCTGCATACCGCCGCTCTACCACACCGGCGCAAAGATGCACTGGTTCGGCTCGTTCCTCGTCGGCGGGAAGGCGGTTCTCCTCAAGGGCGTCAAGCCTGAGTGGATTCTCCGCACCGTGTCCGAGGAGCGGTGCACGATCGTGTGGCTGCTCGTGCCGTGGGCGCAGGACATCCTTGACGCGATCGACCGCGGCGACGTGAAGCTCTCGGACTACCGGCTCGACCAGTGGCGGCTCATGCACATCGGCGCGCAGCCTGTCCCGCCGTCGCTCATCAAGCGCTGGAAGAAGGTCTTCCCGCACCATGACTATGACACCAACTACGGGCTCAGCGAATCCACTGGCCCTGGCGCGGTGCACCTCGGCGTGGAGAACATCGACCACGTAGGCGCCATCGGCGTCGCGGGCTACGGATGGGAGACGAAGATCGTCGGACAGGACGGCGTGACGCCCGTAAAGCCCGGCGAGGTCGGCGAGCTCGCGCTTAAGGGCCCGGGCGTGATGAAGGAGTACTACAAGAACCCGGAGGCCACGGCCGAGATAAAGAAGGAGCCGGGCTGGCTCCTCACGGGCGACATGGCCGAGGTGCGCGACGGGTTCATCTACCTCGTGGACCGCGCGAAGGACGTCATCATCTCCGGCGGGGAGAACCTGTATCCGGTGCAGATCGAGGACTTCCTGAGGGCGCACCCCGCGATCAAGGACGTCGCCGTGATCGGCCTTCCCGACGCGCGGCTCGGAGAGATCGCGGCGGCGATCATCTCTGTCAAGCAGGGCGCAAGCCTGGACGAGTCGGGCGTCAACGAGTTCTGCATGGCGATGCCGCGCTACAAGCGTCCGCGCAAGATCATCTTCGCGGAAGTCCCGCGCAACCCGACCGGCAAGATCGAGAAGCCGAAGCTCCGCAAGATGTACGGCGCGGACGCGCTTGTAGCGCAGCAGAACGGCATTGCATGACGCGAGCGGCGGTCTCTCTTGGCTCCAACATGGGCGACCGCGCGGCGAACCTCGCCGCCGCGCTCGCCGCGCTGTCGGATTTCCCCTCGACGAGGCTTGTCGCCGCGAGCTCCGTCGTGGAGACCGAGCCCGTCGACGTGCCGTCCGAGTTTGCGCACATGCGTTTCCTCAACCAGGCCGCCCTCTTCGACACGGACCTTGCGCCGGAGGATTTCTCGCGGCGCATGCACGCAGTGGAGGACGCGCTGGGGCGCGTCAGGACGGTCCGGAACGGTCCGCGCGTCATCGACATCGACCTAGTCGACTTCGGCGGAATCGTCCGCCGCGACCCGGACCTGACCCTGCCGCACCCGCGCGCGAAGGAGCGCGACTTCGTGATGCGCCCTCTTTCCGAAATCGGATTCTCGTTCGGCCCTGACCGCCAACTTGCAGACACCGCGTGCTGAATGTGCGATAATTTGATATAATAATGGAAAATGTTTCAATCCAAAAACAAACAATGGGGAACATAAAATGAGCGACACAAAGAACCTGCCGGCAAGCGTCCGGCGCTATGCGAAGTATCTGCTGATAATGGCCGGCCTCGGCGGGCTCATCTACGGCATCGACGTGGGCGTGATCGCGGCCGCGCTTCCGTACGTGAGAAACACGTCCAACTACTCTGCCGGGCAGCTTGGGCTTATCGTCGGCGCCGTCCTTTGGGGCTCCGTCATTTCGTCGCTCTTCGCCGGATCGCTCTCCGAGTGGCTCGGCCGCAAGAAGATCATCATCGCGTCCGCCTTCTGCTTCTTCATCTCGATTCCCGTCATATGCCTTTCCGGCCTCTTCGACGGCGGCAACTTCGCGCTGCTGACGCTCGGCCGCACGCTCCAGGGCGCGTCCGCCGGCCTTGTCGGCGTGGTGGTCCCGATGTACCTCGCGGAGTGCCTTGACTCGGACTCCCGCGGAAAGGGCACCGGCATGTTCCAGCTCCTCCTCACGATCGGCCTCGCGTTCGCCGCGGTCATCGGCCTTGTCGTCACCGGCTGGGTGGGCGACTCGGACAAGATACTCAAGCCGTTCATCGACAAGGCCGCCGCCGATGCGGTCGCCGCCGGCACGATTGCCACGGTCGACAAGTTCGAGGTCACGTTTGCGATGATCAAGAGCTGGGTCACGCCCGAGCAGATCAAGGGCTGGGCGACGGCCTGGCAGACGATCTTCCTCTGCTCTGCCATTCCAGGACTCATCCTCTTCATCGGCGCGTTCTTCCTCAAGGAGTCCCCGCGCTGGCTCTACAAGAAGGGCCGCAAGGAGGAGGCGCTCGCCTCGCTCGCCGCGAACAACGGCGAGGAGAAGGCCAAGGAGATTCTCGAGGAGATGATCGCGGCTGACAAGGCCGCCGAGGCCGAGAAGGCCGCCATCGCCAAGGCGTCCGTCGGCGACACGCTCTTCCAGCGCAAGTACGTCTATCCGTTCCTGCTCGCCGTCGTCATCCTCGGCTGCAACCAGGCGACCGGCATCAACTCCGTCCTCAACTACACGGTCGACATCTTCAAGGCGACCGGCATGGAGGGCGTCCTCGCCAACTTCTCCGACCTTGCGATCAAGCTCGTCAACGTGTTCATGACGATCGTCGCTTGCGCGCTTGTCGACAAGAAGGGCCGCAAGTTCCTCCTCAAGCTCGGCACCGGCGGCATCATCCTCGGCCTCTGCGGCGTCGCTACCACCTTCCTTCTCATCACGAAGGGCGTGGTCGCCGCGTCCATGACGACCGGCGTCATCGCCACGGCGTTCTTCTTCATGTTCATCGCGTTCTACGCCGTCGGACCCGGCGTCTGCGTGTGGCTCGCGCTTTCCGAGCTGATGCCCACCCGCATCCGCGCGACCGGCATGTCCATCGCGATGATCATCAACCAGGGCGTGTCCGCCACGATCGCGACCGTCTTCCCGGCGTGGAAGGACGCCTGGGGCTTCCCGGCCGTGTTCTACTGCCTCGCCGGCTTTACGGTGATCTACTTCGTCACGGCCGCGTTCTTCCTCCCCGAGACCAAGGGCCGCACGCTCGAGGAGATCGAGCAGTACTTCAAGTCCGGCAAGATGCCCGACAAGAAGTAACCAGGTGAAGTTCCGCTTTCTAGGAACTGGGACTTCGGTCGGGGTTCCGCAGATCGGATGCGACTGTCCGGTCTGCACCTCGGCCGACCCGCGCGACAGGCGCCGCAGATGCGGCGCCTATGTTTCCGCTTCGGGCGGCGCTTTCCTCGTGGACACGCCGCCCGAGATGCGCCTCGCCTGCGTCGAGTACGGAATCCGCAAGGTTGACGCAGTCCTCCTCACCCATGCGCACATGGACCATGTCGCGGGCTTCGACGACGTTCGCCGCTTCAACACGATCAACGGCAGGAGGATCCCGTGCGACCCCAATGCGCCGGGCGCGAACGGACGCACCTTCCGCATCGTCGGCAAGCCCATGAAGTGCTATGCTCTTCCGGAGACCATCTCCCAGATGCACGCCATCTTCCCGTACATCAGCGCGGAGGGCGGGAGGAACGGGCTTTTCCGTCCGCAGATCGAGTTCACTGACAACACCTCCCCGTTCTCCGTCTGCGGCGTCGAGGCGCGCGCGCTTCGCGTGGGGCATTCGTTCCCGTGCTGCGGCTACCTGTTTCGCGACGGGACGACCGGCGGACGGATCGGCTACGTCAGCGACTGCCACGAGCTTTCGGACGAGACGGTCGAAGCGCTCTCCGGAGTGGACGTGATGGTTCTCAACTGCCTGAGGGTCCGCGAGCATTCGACCCACCTGAGCCTCCCGCGCTCGCTTGAATACATTTCGCGAATATCCCCGAAACGTGCGTACCTGATCCACATGTGCCACGACTACACCCACGCCGAATGGCTTAAGATGCTTCCAGAAGGGGTCGAGCCCGCATACGACGGACTCGAACTGGAGGTCTGACAAGATCAAGAAGGGAACCTGATGATGAACGCAAGAACAAAGGCAGCACTGCTGGCGCTTGTCGCCCCGCTCATGGCCATTGCCGAGGAACCGATCAGCGAGATCTCGGTCGACATGGCCCTGGACGAGGTCGAACTCGTCGTCGGAGAGCGGATACGCGCCGTGATCGACGTGAAGAACATGTCGCCGGACGTCGTCACCGTCGACGGAAACGAGACGGCCGACACGATGATTGTCGAGGTGTTCAAGGCTTCTACCAAGGAGCAGCTCGACCGCACGCGCGCGGCGCCGTTCGTCTCGCCGTTCCGCATCCGCAAGAACGAGGGACAGCTTCTCGAGGTAATCCTCAACAACCACTATTTCCTCAGGGAGCCGCGCCGCTACCTCGCGCGTCCCGTGCTCGTGCACAACGGCATCCGCTACGAGGGGCAGTACCGCGCGTTCGACGTGGTGCCCGGGATGAAGATATCGCGCGCGCTCCAGATGTTCGCAAACAAGAAGGGGCTCAACAGGGAGTTCGAGCTTCTGCAGTGGACGCGCAGGGGGCGCGAGCACCTTTTCCTGGCGGCGAACGACGAGGGCGCAAGCAGCCGCAAGTGGCAGACCACCGACCTCGGCGGAATGGTCAAGCGCACGCCGCCCACCATCTCCATCATGCCGACCGGCGAAATCATCGTGATCCACAGGGCGGACAACGACTATTTCCTGAGAAGCGAGTTCTGGTCCCTGCCGAACGCGCTCGAGTTCCGCGGCAACGAGCTTATCCGCGACCCCGAGACGGCAGGGCAGAGCAGCGTCCAGGAGATGTACAGGAAGGCCGGCGGCGTAAAGGCCGCTCCGCGTCCGTGGTGGAAGTTCTGGTGACGCCCCTGAAATGAACATACTCGGCATAGAGACCAGCTGCGACGAGACGGCGGCCGCCGTCGTGAGGGACGGGCGCGAAGTCCTCTCCAACGTCGTCTATACGCAGATTCCTCTCCACCAGCCGTACGGCGGCGTGGTTCCCGAAATCGCCTCCCGCGCGCACGTCGAGAAGATATCAGAGGTCGTAAAGACCGCCATTGAGAAGTTCCGCGAGGCCTCGCCCGGCGGACGCATCGACGAGGTCGCCGTCACCTACGGGCCCGGCCTCTCGCCTGCGCTCATCGTCGGGCTCAACGCCGCCAAGGGGATCGCCATGTCCCTCGGCGTCCCGCTCGTCGCCATAAACCACATCGAGGCCCACCTCCATACGCCGTTTCTGCGGGAACCTGGAGCCGACCCCGCCGCGGCCATGTCCGCCGCGCCCGGAGGCGGCGAGTTTGCAATGGGCCCGGAAGATTTCATGCCAGCGGTCGGACTGGCCATCTCCGGCGGGCACACCAACTGGTTCGACATGCCGGAGTACGGCGTCTACAGGACGCTCGGACAGACTCTCGACGACGCGGCCGGCGAGGCGTTCGACAAGGCAGCAAAGCTTCTGAACCTCGGCTATCCGGGCGGACCCAAGATAGACAAGATCGCGCGCGCGTATTTGGGCGGACGTGAAACGGGCGCCGATCCGCAGCTTGTGCCATTCCCCAAGGGGCATCCGCGCGAGGGCGTGAGCGCGCTCGCCGGACTCCCCGCCGACCTGTGCGTGTCGTTTTCCGGTCTCAAGACCGCGCTTCTCCGCTACGTGCAGCAGCATCCGGAGCTTCTTTCCCCGCCGCCGGACGCGCCGACGCTGGAGTATGCGGAGGGCCAGTCCGTCACACGCGAGGTCGCCCGCGTCGTCGCGTCCTACCAGGAGGCGATAGTCCAGGCCGTCGTTGACCGCACGCGCCGCGTCCTCAGGGGCCGCAGATGCCGCGCGCTAGTCCTCGGCGGCGGCGTGTCCCTCAATTCGCGCCTGCGCGAGGCTCTCTCGGACGTCGCCGCGAAGGCCGGCGTCAAGCTTCTCATGGCGAAGCCGAAGTTCTGCGGCGACAACGGCGCGATGATTGCAGGCCTCGCCTACTACAGGCGCAACATCACTGGAGGCGACGCGATGCGGATCGACGTCGCCCCGTCCCTGGAGGTCGGATGATGGCGTCCGCCGCTGTCGTCGAGCCGCCGGTTCCCGCAGTGGAGCTGGAGCACGTGGACGCCGGCTATCCCGGACGCACCGTCCTGCGCGACGTCAGTTTCACCGTCGCGCGCGGAGAGGTGTTCGCGCTCCTCGGCGGTTCTGGCTGCGGCAAGTCGACAATCATGAAGCACATGATCGGACTCAACCCCGTCCTCGCCGGGAACCTGCGCGTTGCCGGGATGAGCTGGGAGTCCGGCCAGCGCGAGAGCCTCTTCCGCACTATCGGCGTAATGTACCAGTCCGGCGCGCTCTTCGGTTCGATGACATGTCTCGAGAACGTGATGCTTCCGCTGGAGGAGTTCACAAGGCTCGGTGGCCGCGAGCGCCGCGAGCGCGCAATGGCGCTCCTGGAAGACGTCGGCATGGCGGACGCCGCGGACAAGGCTCCGTCCGAAATATCCGGCGGAATGCGCAAGCGCGCGGCGATCGCCCGCGCGATGGCCCTGGATCCGGAGGTCGTGTTCCTGGACGAGCCGAGCGCCGGACTCGATCCGCTGACTTCAGCCGCGCTCGACGACCTCGTCCTCAAGCTTCGCGAGGAGAAGGGGATGACCTTCGTAGTCGTGACGCACGAGCTTCCGAGCATATTCAAGATAGCCGACCGCTGCGCCATGTTCGACAAGGCGCGCGGCTCCATGGTCGCCCTGGGCGCGCCGCGCGCACTCGCGGAGGGTTCGGACGACGGGTTCGTGAGGTTGTTCTTCAGCAGAGGAGGGAGGTAGGTCATGGCAGGAAGCGGACACGCAAGCTACACGAAGGTGGGCGCCGCCGTATTTCTCGGCGTGGCGGCCATCATAGGGCTGCTCGTCTGTTTCGGCGGATACGGCGACAGGCGCGGCGAGTTCTTCGCGGAGACGTACTACGACGACCCGGTTTCCGGGCTGAGCGTCGGCAGCGAGGTGAACTTCCGCGGCGTGAAGGTCGGCGAAGTGCGCGACATATCCTTCGTCGGCGCGGAATACCGGGAAGCGTCCGCCACCGACCGCCAGCGCATCTACGTCAAGATGGCGCTCGGACGGAAGTTTGCACGCCTCGACCAGGACGAGGACCCGGACGAGCTCATTCGCTCGCTGGTCGCAAAGGGGCTCCGCGCAACGGTCAGCGAGAGCGGCATCACGGGGCTTTCGCGCATAGAGCTGAACCTTCCCAAGGGCGAGGCGTCGGCCGTGGCGCCCCTGTCGTGGGAGCCGGCGAGCCCGTACATCCCCCCGGCGCAGTCCGTTTTCCAGAGCTTCTCCGAATCCGCAACGCAGGCGATGGACAAGTTAAAGCAGATCGACTTCGCGGCGATGCGCGACAGGCTGACGTCGATAGCCGACTCTTTTTCGTCGCTCTCCGAGGACGTCGGCGGATTCGTCGCCGGACAGAAGAACGCCGCGGACGAGGCGCTCTCGTCGCTTGTGGGCGCAACGCGCGCTCTCAAGGAGTTCGCCGAGGAGATACGCGACAACCCGTCGCTCCTGCTTCGTCCGCGCGACCCCGACCCCATGCCGGAGACCGAGCGATGATGCTCGGCGCGGCGCCGACGGCCTATGGCTTCATGAATAGAAAGGAATGCTGAAAATGACATGGTTTCTTGGAGGAATCGCCTTCCTCGTCCTTGGTTACGCGGTATACGGGAAGATCGTGGAAAGGCTTGTCGGACCCGACGACCGCAAGACGCCTGCCGTCGCGAATCCTGACGGCGTAGACGTGGTTCCGCTTCCTGAATGGAAGAACATGCTCATCCAGCTGCTGAACATTGCCGGAATCGGGCCCGTCATAGGCGTCATCCTCGGCATCAAGTTCGGAAAGGTCGCGCTCCTTATAATCCCCGTCGGCTGCGTGTTCATGGGGGCGGTCCATGATTTCGTCGCAGGCATGATGTCCCTCAGGATGGAAGGCGCTAACCTCCCTAGGATCGTCGAGCGCAATCTCGGAAAGGCTTACGCGTCCGCCTTCTCCTGGATCATGCTGCTGCTTCTCCTTCTCGTTGTCGCCGTGTTCATAAACGTCCCCGCCAACCTCATAGGCATGACGTTCGGCGGCGCAAACGTGTTCTGGTGGGCGGTAGGCGCGATCTTCGCCTACTATGTCGCCGCGACGCTCTTCCCGGTGGACAAGATCATCGGACGCGTCTATCCGATCTTCGGCGCTCTTCTCGTCATAGGGTCCGTAGCAATCTCCGTCGCGCTCGTCGTCGCCGGCTTCCGCGATCCCTCAATCCTGAACGACTGCGCAGGCTTCGCCGACTTCCAGGCCGGCAACCCCCTCTTTCCGTGCCTCTTCGTCACGATCGCCTGCGGCATCATCTCCGGCTTCCACGCGACGCAGAGCCCCATCGTCGCGCGCACCATGACGAGCGAGCGCCAGGCACGCGCGACCTTCTTCGGAATGATGATCGCCGAGGGCGTGATTGCCATGATATGGGCCGCGGCCGCGCTCGCGATCTACAACATCGCCCCCGAGAACCTGTCGCTCGCCGGGCCGAAGGTCCTCGGCAACATCACGACGCACTATCTCGGACCGTGGATGGGCGGCGTCACGGTGTTCGCCATCGTAGTCCTCGCCGTGACGAGCGGCGACACGGCGCTGCGCAGCGCGCGCCTCAGCGTCGCCGAGATATTCAAGATCGACCAGGTGAGGCTTCCTGCGCGCGTGGTGACATGCGTACCGCTGATCGCGGCCGTCGCGCTGCTCCTGTGGTGGTCGAACCAGAACGCGAAGTCGTTTGCGAATCTCTGGAACTACTTCGCGTGGGGCAACCAGATGATCTCCGCGACTACGCTCATGGCCGCAACCGTCTGGCTGATGCGCCAGGGCCGCCGCGCGGCGGCGGCCGTGACGCTCCTCCCGGGCATGTTCATGACTTCCATCATCGTCGCGTTCATCCTGTGGACGCCCGGCACCGGCGGACAGCCCTGGGGCCTGGTGCCAGGCGGGCTCCCCGTCGTCGTCGCGTCCGCCATCGGCGCGGCGGTATCGGTAGTGTTCGCCGCGTTCGTCGTCCGCCGCGGCCTCGTGGACTGAGCTTGGCACAACAAGACACGCACCGTGGATAAAAAAAGACTCCGGGGAAAACCGGAGCCGTGTGTGTTTGGGGGGTAATAAAAATTCGCTAAATTGTCTTTTTTCTTCTTGTTTAGTCAGAATTCTTATCGGGTCCTCTCTTGACTACGCTTATAGTATAGCATAAATTTGTAATCTGTGTAAAATAAAATTGCAAATAAATTACAAGCAAGTCAACGTTGCAAGCATTCAGAAGCCTGAACAACCTGCCGAAAAACGGCGGCATGGCTGATGCAAACTTCTGCCGAGGCCCTATTGACAGCCTTGAAGGCAATTTGATATCATAACGCCAGATGAACAAGAAATCGTACTTCGGCTTTTGGTTTTACTACTTCGCCCCCTTCGGGAGCGGGGTCGTTCTGTCATGCTGAAATGCAGGCAGGTAGGTTGAAAGCCAAGTGACGACGGCCCCGCTCCAAGAAGGAGATCGGGGCCGTTTCAGTTTAACAACCCAAAGGAAAAAACATGGTTATAATAGTGAAGAAGGGAGCGGACGAAACTCAGGTCGAGAACCTGAAGTCCATGCTCAGGGCAAAGAACATCGAGCCGCACGTGTCGAAGGGCTCGCTGCAGACGATCATCGGGTGCGTCGGAGACGTGGCCCACATCGACCCCGCGCTCATCGAGGCTCTGGACGTCGTGGAGTCTGTGCAGCGCATCCAGGAGCCGTTCAAGGAGGCGAACAGGAAGTTCCACCCTGAGGACACGGCGATAGACTGCTCCGGCGTCAAGATCGGCGCTGGCGCGTTCTCCGTTATCGCCGGCCCCTGCTCCGTCGAAAGCGAGGACCAGATCGTCGGCATCGCGAAAGCCGTGAAGGCGGCTGGCGCGACGATGCTCCGCGGCGGCGCGTTCAAGCCGCGCACCTCTCCGTACGCCTTCCAGGGAATGGGCGCGGAGGGAATCCGCCTGCTCTCCCTGGCGAAGAAGGAGACTGGGCTTCCCATCGTCACCGAGCTCATGGACTTCAAGGACATCGATCTGTTCAACGACGTTGACGTGATCCAGATCGGCGCGCGCAACATGCAGAACTTCAACCTCCTCAAGGAGGTCGGCTCCTATACGAAGAAGCCCGTCCTGCTGAAGCGAGGCATGTCCGCCACCATCCAGGAGCTCCTCATGAGCGCCGAGTACGTCATGGCGTCCGGCAACCCCAACGTCATCCTATGCGAGCGCGGAATCCGCACGTTCGAAACCGCGCTCCGCAACACGCTCGACCTCGGCGTAGTGACGCTTCTCCACCGCCTATCCCATCTCCCCGTCGTGATCGACCCGTCCCACGCGACAGGCCACGCCTGGATGGTCGATTCCGTCGCGGTCGCCGCGGCGGCCATCGGCGCCGCCGGACTCATCATAGAGGTCCACAACGACCCGCCCCACGCCAAGTGCGACGGCGCGCAGAGCCAGACTCCCGAGATGTTCGCCAGGACCATGTCGCGCATCAACAAGGTGCGGGAGGCCCTGGCATGAGCGGACTGGACGGCATACGCGACGAGATAGACAAGATCGACGACCAGCTCGTCGAGCTCTTCCGCCGCCGCATGGAGATCGTCGGCAAGGTGGCGGACGCGAAGCGCGGAAGCGGCGCGAGCGTGACGGACCCGGCGCGCGAGCGCGCGGTCCTAACGCGCGTCGTCGAGCGCGTCGGACCGGAGTGCGCCGACGGCGCCCGGCTCCTCTTCTCCACGCTGTTCGGCCTCTCCAAGGCCCGCCAGCGCGCGATAATCCGCGGCGAGTCGCCGCTTGTCGCCGACATCCGCAAGGTCGCGTCCGCCGGAGTCCAGTTCCCCTCGCGCGCGGTCGTCGCATGCCCCGGCACGGAGGGCTCCTACGCCCAGCAGGCCGCATCGCGCCTCTTCCAGATTCCGACGATACTCTACTTCTCCGGCTTCGAGAGCATCTTCGAGGCCGTGGAGAAGGGGCTTTGCCCGTACGGCATCCTCCCCGTGGAGAATTCTGCCGCCGGATCCGTTGCGCAGGTGTACGACCTCATGCTCAAGCACCGCTTCCACATAGCGCGCGCCGTCCGCGTCAAGGTGGACCACGTCCTCCTAGGCGTGCCCGGCGCGAAGCTTGACGGCATCTGCGAAATCGCGAGCCACCCCCACGCCCTCGCCCAGTGCAACGCGTTCCTTCGCGCGCATCCGAAGGTGAAGGCCATTCCCGGATCCAACACGGCCGTCGCCGCGAAGGAGCTTGCGGCGTCCGGCAGGACCGACCGCGCGGTTATCGCGTCGCGCGCGTGCGCGGAGCTGTACGGGCTCGAGGTGCTGGCCGAGGGGATTGCGGACGCCGCGTTCAACTACACGCGCTTCATCTGCATCTCGCGCTCGCTGGAGATTTCGCCGGACGCATCGAAGATCGGCATAATGCTTAGCCTTCCGCACCGTCCGGGCTCGCTCAACGAAATCATCTCCAAGTTCGCGGCAATCGGCGTCAACCTCACGAAGCTCGAGTCGCGTCCGCTCCCGGGAATGGACTTCGAGTTCCGCTTCACGTTCGAGTTCGAGGCGACGCCGAACGACCCAGCCGTGCTCGGACTCCTTTCCGAACTCTCCCTCGATCCCGAGGTGGAGCACTTCACGTTCCTCGGCGCATACGCGGAGAAATGACGATGGCCGTGTTCAACCACATCGTAGGCGCGCTCGTCGCGCCGCTCCCGATAGGTATCCTCATGCTGGTCGCCGCTCTGGCGATCCGCAGCCGCTGGCGCCGCGTCGCGCTTTCGCTCGCCGTCGCGTCCGCAGTCTGGACCTGGGCGTGGTCGTGCCCGTTCATGACTGCGATTGCGGCGCGTCCGCTCGAGCGCGCCTTCCCGGACAGGCCCGCCGCCGAGAGCGAGCGGGCGGACGCCATCGTCCTGCTCGGAGGGGGGATGGGGGCGGACGCCGACGAGTGCGCGAACGCCGAGATGTTCGCGAACGCCGACCGCGTCTGGCACGCCGCGCGCCTCTACAGGGCCGGCAAGGCGCCGCTCGTGATCTGCACCTCGAAGGACACCCCGACCACTACCGCGCCGCTTCTCCGCGACCTGGGCGTCCCCGCAGAGGCGATAGCCTGCATTGAGGAGCCGCGCAACACGGAGGAGGAGGGGCGCTTCGTAGCCGCCGCGATCTCCGGCGGCGGGGCGGACTCGGGGCGTCCGCGCATCCTGCTCGTCACGAGCGCGTGGCACATGCGCCGCTCGCTGCTCATGTTCCGCAAGGCGATGGGCGACGGCGTCGAGGTGATACCCGCGCCATGCGACTACGAGGCGACCACCAACCTGCGCGAGGGATTCAAGCTGGACTGGCTCTGGCCGTCCGCCGCGGCGCTCCAGGTGAACAGCGCGGCGTTCAAGGAAATGTACGCATACTGGGCGTACCGGATACTGCGGGGCTTCTGAGATGGACGTGTCCGTCATAATCCCCTGCCGCCGCGCCGGACGCTTCGCGTCCTCGATGCTCGCGCAGCTTTCCGCACAGACTTTCCGCGGCGAATGGGAGGCCATATTCGTGGACGACGCCGACCCCGACCTGGCGGAATGGCGCAACGAGGTGGAGCGCGCCGGGTTCCGCTTCCTGGAGTCGTACGGACGCGGCGTAAGCGCCGCGCGCAACACGGCGCTCGAGGCGGCGCTGGGCGACGTCGTCCTGTTCGTGGACGTTGACGACGAAATAGCGCCGGACTACATAGAGCGCATGGTCGCGGCAATCGACGGCGTCGATTTCGCGTGGGGCGACGCGGAGGTGCGAGAGGAGGGAGAGCTGCCGCGCTCAAGCCGCTCTGATGCGAAGGGCCCGTCCGTCGGCGACGTCGTCGAGGGCGGTGCGGTCAAGGATTTCGTCTGGCGGCGCTGCTTCGGCTACAGGCTGCGCGACCTGGTGAACCTGGCGCTTCCCGGGGGGATATGGAACCGCACAGGGCGCGAGTTCGGCGGCGTGTGGGCGCGCGCGTTCAGGAGGTCCGTGATCGGCGACCTCCGCTTCGTGGAGAGCCTGCGCAACGCCGAGGACTCCATATTCCTGTGCGGCTACGCCCTGCGCGCGCGCAAGATGCGCATCGCCGGCCCTGTCGGCTACACGTACTTCCTCAGGCGCGGCGGCTCGCTCGCCCGCGAGAACCGCGGCGCGCGCAAGCTCATCTCGAAGTTCGCCCTCAGGGATGCGAGGCATGCGCTCGATCCCGGCAAGGCGCGCTGGCGCGGCTCGTTCCTGCTGTCGGTGCTGGAGGTCCTTCGTCTGGGAGGGCTGCGCGCGGCCGTGCGCTACGCGACTGGCAAGAGCCTTCGCCTGCGCAACCGCCCCGTCCGCGCGTCCCGCTGAGCCTTCTCTTCACGCCATGCAGGACGAGATTGACGATGCCCTGAGGTTCGCCTCTGGCATGGTCCTCGTCGTTGGCGCAGAGTCCGGCTCGATCCGGCAGATTCAGCTTCGCCGCAAGGGGGGCAGATTCAATGTCGGACGGCTGACGGACTGCCATTCGCAGGTGCGTTTCCATCAACTACAAAGTTATGCTATAATACAGGGAGAGCGTTTCCATCAACAACAAAAGAAGGGAAATCACTCATGAAAAAGGCAATCCTCGCGGCGGTCGCGATTATGTCCGGAACGCTGCTTGCAGACACGACTCCGGTGATGGTCTCGCTTGTGACGCCCGTGCAGGCGCCGAACGCCTCCTTTGACGTGTGCGGACTGAGGCTCTCGTTCATCTACGGAGACTGCGGCGAATTCACCGGACTCGACATTGGCATCGCAAACAGGGCCAGGGGAGACTTCTACGGACTCGGCGTAGGTGGCGTAAACATCGCAGGCGGCAATGTCTACGGCGCGCAGTTTGGCCTGGTCAACTGGATTGACGATGACAACCGCAATGCAGCCGTTGACAAGCGCTCTTGCGGACTCCAGTGGGGCCTCCTTAACCAAGCCGACGCATTCTGCGGAGTCCAGGACGGGTTTGTCAACGTCGTGACCGAATCGTTCTCCGGTCTCCAGACGTCCCTCGTCAACTATGCGAACAACCTGCGCGGAGTTCAGTGCGGCGCATACTTCATCTTTGGCGTGAACATTGCGAACGGACCGGTGTATGGCTGCCAGGTCGGGCTCGTGAACTACGCCGAGGAAATGGCGCGCGGACTTCAGATCGGCCTTGTCAACATAATCGGACGCAACGGCTGGGCGCCCGTCCTTCCGTTCGTCAACGGCCACTTCTGACGTCGGCCGGCACGATCCGGTTCCCCGTTGCTGCTTTTTCGGGGCGGCTCAGCTGGGCATGGTGGCGCGAGTCCGCTGGATTTGGTATAATAAAACCATGATAGCGACGTCCAGACGAGGGCAGACGATGGTGGAGTACTTGATTGCGCTCTGCGCGGTCCTTGCCATCGTGTCCGTGACGGGCTGGGTCGTCTCGGCTGCGCGGCATTCGTCCGTGCGCACCGCGGCGCTCGTCTCGTCCGACTGTCCGTGACCGTCCGCCAACGATAAAGGAGAACAACATGAAGAAGGCATTCAGGAAGGGACAGACGATGGTCGAGTACATCATCATCGTATGCCTGATAGCTGTCGCGCTTATCGCGGTGTTCACTTACCTCAGCCGCGCCGTGGGCAAGAAGACCGCCGGAGCGGCGAGCGCGCTTTCGTCGGAGGAGGGCGAGAAGGCCAAGAGCGCCGCGGAGAGCATTTCCGAGCAGACGCTGAAGAACATCGGCGAGGACTGACGTCCCGTCATGAGACGCGGGCAGGCCATGGTCGAGACGGTCGTTGCCGTCGTGTTTCTGTCGTTTGCGTTTCTGGGCCTTGTCCAGCTTTCGCAGATGCTGCGCTCGCGCATACTCCTCGACCATGCGGCCGCCCGCGCCGCCCGCGCCCATGCCGTCGGGCTCAACGAGTTCATGTGCCTCAAGGTGGCGCGCGCTGCGATGATACCGGTCGCCGGCAAGTGCCTATGGCCCGAAGGCGTTGAGGACGGATGGTCCGAGGCCGCGCGCGTTCCCATCTACCTCGCCTCGCCCAACGAGCCGCGCGCGCGCGGCGTCCTCGAGTACGAGCAGTGGAAGAACATGTCCGTCGATGTCGACGGAGGCCTTGGCGACACTGTCGAGGCCAACATAACGCTTCGCACCGACGACTTCACGGTCGGCGGCCGCGCGGAGATCGAATCGCACTTCCCGCTGTACATGGAGGGCGGCTTTTGGTGACGAAGGCCAGAAGCGGGCAGGTCGCGGTCTATCTCGCGACAGTGATCCTGGTGCTGTGCGTGCTTGCGATCCTGAACGTTGACACGTTTACCGCGACGCGCGCCAAGTGGCGCGTGCAGGACGCGGGCGACGCTGCCGCCCTTGCCGCGGCCAGGACGCAGGCCCAGGTCCTGAACGAAATCGGACGAGCGAACATCACCCGCATCGAAGTTGCGCTTACAGAAGGCATGTCGGTTGAGGCGCGCATGGAGCTCTGCAGGGAAATAGAGTTCGAGCAGCGTCGCAAGATGCTGCTTGGACCTGTCGGGGGGCTGCGGACTGCGAGTGATGCCGCGGAGGCCAACGGAATGGCGAGGCGTCCCGAATACTCGAAGATCATAAGCGACCACGCCAACGTCGTCCGCCTCGTCTACATGGACGGCGGCGGCTTAGAGGCGTATCCAGAGCCGTACCCGGGTGCGTGGGAGGAGTACGCGATGGCGCTTGAGGTCGCGGCGGAGCCCGGACTGGCGGCCGGCGCGGACAACATGGAGCTGTACTGCGCGCCCGGCGACCACATTCTCCTGAACCGGGCGTTCTACAACGCCATCGAGGGAAGGGACTGGTGCTGGTTCCACTTCAACTGCGAATACCTGCTGAGCGAGTACACCGACTGGACGGACTGGGGTCCCATCCCGGAGAACCGCGAGAATCTCCTCGGCAACAGCGAGGTGTTCTCCCTCCACCTAAAGCCGCGCGACGTGTCTATACTCAACGTCCTTTCCCCGTCGCTCATAAAGAAGATCGCGAACACGAGCGCAAGCGAGCTGGACATAATGACAAACGCGATCCTTCGCGCGACGCAGACATGGTTCTTCTTCGACGAGGTGGCATGGGGGCCGTGGTTCGACGGACGCAGGCTTGCCGGCGATGATTCCGGCGAATTCCCGATCGTCGGGAGCATAAAGCCGGAATTCAACGTGCGCGGCAGCGCGGCCGCCTGCCGGTGCATGAACGACGCCACGTCGGTTTCGACGGACGACGCTTCGACCTATGTCTGGGCTGCCGCTGCGAAGCCTTTCGGAAATGTCGGAGGGGACGACGGACGGGGCGTTCAGGGGAGCAGGTACAAGGGCTTCGTAGTGCCGGAATTCAGGGATGTCCGCCTGGTGCCGCTGGACTCGGTGGGCGGCTC
>Ga0265298_10003242_pt1 | contig 21739 bp, 20 predicted proteins | sample AusTroGonzalo_MG_3_FD_193486 | JGI IMG/M metagenome (GOLD analysis project Ga0265298, IMG submission 193486) | Bovine rumen microbial communities from tropical cattle in Woodstock, Queensland, Australia - Gonzalo_01 | ecosystem: Host-associated > Mammals > Digestive system > Stomach > Rumen ...
GACTTATCCTTGAGTTCTTCAAGGTGCTCGAAGACGCTAAAAAGAGCCGCGGTGCTCTTGTCGAGGGCTATGACCGTGCAACCAAGATGATTGCGGTTGCAAACACGGTTGAGGGTTCAATCAGAGTTAAGGGTGCTGCAATGGCGGTTAAGGAAAACCCGCAGATTACTTTGAAGGAGAAGAATATCATGGGCGTTGTCGTCCCCGATATTGAGGCTTCTTCCGTAAGAAAGACGGTTACCCAGCGCGGTTACGGTGTTCTCGGATCGTCGCCGGTTATCGATGATACCGCGGATGCTTTCGAGGAACTTGTCGAGGCCATCATAGAGGCGGCTGAGATCGAGACCACCATGAAACGTCTTCTGGACGAGATTGAGTCAACAAAACGCCGTGTAAATGCTCTTGAGTTCAAGGTTATCCCCGAACTTAAGCAGGCACGTGACTTCATCAAGATGAGACTTGATGAGATGGAAAGGGACGAACTTGTTCGTCTCAAGAAAATTCGGGCAAAAAGCCAGGCAAAATAATTTTTTTGCCTTTTCGCTTTTTTTGTGTTGTTGTGTGCAGGTCGGAGCGGAGCGGCTTTTCTGACGTATGGTCGGTTTGTGCGAGTGAGTGTAACGATCCGGTTGTGTGTGATCAGTGCCCAGGGCGATCCTACGGAGGCGTGTGTGAATGTGTGGACCCGGACGTGAGTAACACTATATAGTTCCCGCTCGTAATCATATGTTATACGCTAGCAGATGGGTGTGATACGTATGTCTTTTGTTATCTTCGGTCTTGATTTGGATATTCAATCAATTGCCATCATAATTTTGTTCATTCTTGTTATATTTAGCATAATTTACCCGATAGTGCGATCTTATCGTCAGAATAAGTTCAGTGAGGAGATGCGCAATCTTCGGAAATCGAGGAACGGTCAGATTTCATATTATATCTGGAAATATACAAACGAAGAACGGGTAAAGCGCGGAATACCTGCGTTAAAATATGACTTCACGTTGTCAAAAGCGAGTTATGAGCACAGCAAGTGCATGATTAATAATCACTATTTCGCACATAACTGTAGGGTGCATGGTCCACCTGAGAGGCGATGTGGCAGGGGTTTTGTCGGAGAGAATATCTTTTATTTTCAATCTATACCTCATGGAGTTAGGCGTACTGCCAGAAGGACGGTTAATGGGTGGATGGACAGTCCAGAACATATGGAAAATATCCTTAACGAGAATTTCAAGCGAATCGGCGTAGGTGTCTGTAATGGTAGGCATAGTATGAAAATAACACAGGACTTCTCGGATTGAGATTGGCAGGGCGGTGACCCGATTGTTCGGACATTTCCGCTTTCATGTCTTTTTGCAGATTTTTGCATTTTTTATAGTATTTATCGCCGTATTCTGCCGTTTTAAGTCTTGGCATATTCAATGAGACTAAATAATTCATCCGCGTAAATACTCTTACCTATGATAATGGAACTTATCGATCTGTTTCTCGAACTGTTCCTGGCGTTTCTGGTACCCATAATAATCATTGCCGACATAATCTTCGGATTTGTCGTCGTGTTTGTCGAGAGGAAAAGCCCTCACGCCACGATGGCGTGGCTGATGATACTCTTCTTCATTCCGATACTCGGAGTAATTCTCTACATCTTCTTCGGTCAGTCCTTCTACCACGACAGGATGTTTGAAGATCTCGGGGAAACCGAACGCAGGATAAAAGAGTTTCTGAACAGGCAGAAAAACGATCTGGACTCGAAAGACTCTCCGGTATATCAGCACATGCCGCACCGGTACAAGGGTCTTGTCAGGATGATTATGGATGACGACGGTTCTCCGATTACCGTGAACAACGCGGTTAAAATATACTCGGACGGCAACGAAAAATACAAAGACCTGATAGAAGACATATACGCGGCAAAAGACAGCGTCCATATGGAGTATTATATCCTCAAGGACGATGAAATAGGGCGCGAGGTCTTTAAGGCGCTGACACAAAAGGCATCCGAGGGTGTGGAAGTCCGCTTCCTCGGTGATGCCCTCGGGTGTGCAGGTCCGCGAAGGTCTTTCTTTAAGCCGCTCCTTAATGCCGGCGGCAAAGTGGCTTTCTTCTTCCCCTCGCTCATACGCCTGAATCATCCGCGTATCAACTACCGTAATCACAGGAAGATTGCGGTTATCGACGGCAGAATCGGTTTCATCGGCGGATACAACATCGGCGACGACTACTTGAGCCGCATCCCCAAGTGGGCACCGTGGAGGGATGCCGCGGTCAGAGTCACGGGCGACTGCGTCTACTCGCTTCAGTCCAGATTCCTTCGCGACTGGAATTATGCGACCCGCAAAAATGCCGATTACAACCTTCTCTCATGCACAAACGAGGAATTGGAAAGGTATTTCCCCAAGATTTCCGAGAGAGTCGATACCTACATGAATAACAAAGAGGGCGGCGCGGATACCGTCGGCGATGCCGCTGCGGATACGAATGCGCCGGAGGAACCCGTTCGTTCGGACATTGCGGGCGTTCCCGCTCAGATTGTGTCGGGCGGTCCCGATACCTACTGGAATCCGATAAAGGACATGTATGCGAAGATGATCTCGCTTGCGACTGAATCAATCTATATCCAGACGCCGTATTTCGTGCCCGACCAGACCATCCTCGAATCATTAAGGATGGCGGCGCTCTCGGGCGTTGACGTAAAGATAATGTTCCCCTGCAAACCCGACCATATCTTTGTCTACTGGGCGGGATACTCCTATCTGGAGCAGCTGTTTGAAGCCGGCGTCAGGGTCTTTGTCTGGAAGGAGGGTTTCATTCACGCGAAGACCATAGTGGTCGACGATAAATGCGGCTCAATAGGCAGCGCAAACTGGGATATCCGAAGTTTCAAGCTGAATTTCGAGTCCAACATAATCATGTACGACGAAAATGCGGCAAAGACCATGAAGGAACTCTTCATAAAAGACCTCGAGTCCTGCGAGGAACTGACGCAGGCAAAGATAGATGCCCTTCCGTTTATTACAAGGGTAAAACTCTCGATATCCCGCATATTCTCGCCGGTGCTCTGAGTCGGGTTTTCTGAGTCTCCCAAAGACTCAGACCTTTTTTTATTTTACACCGTTCCCGATTACCTATGTTACCCGTCGTTACTATTTATGCCGCAATTCTTTCCGCGTTACTCTTTCTTTTCCTTAACGTCGTGAATGATCTTATGCGCATTGTAATGCGATAGAATGGCGTCTCTGGCGCCGGGGATAAAACTCCACGCGATTACCGCGGCGGTTGCGCTCTTATGTGCGGGGTTGTCGGATCTGCCGATGACGATATTTTCATGCCGTTTAACGGCGTTTAAGTGCTCTTCGACACTCTGAGTCCCGTATGTGCCGCAGAGGACGCTTCCGACATCGCAGAGAAGGTGAGCGTCGGAACCGCCCGTAAACGTAATTCTGCCCGAAAGCGCATGTTCCCTTGCATATCCTATGGATTTCAGATTGAGCCCTTTTACCATTCCGCCGCATATTGCCTCGATGCCGTCGAGGTGCGTAAGGACACCGTTATCCAAGGTGCCGTTGAGCAGGCACTTTAAGACGCCGCGGTTTATGCCGTAGTATCCGAACGGGTGTGCGGCGACCCGAAGGCAGTCGAAATCCTCCGCCAGAATAAGCGTATCAATGACCCGCAGATGCTTTCTCATGGTCGGCGAGAGCTTCATCATCTCGGTGCATAGTCTGCTGTTGTATTCGCAGAGGTCATCCGCCGTGTAGAAATAGAGTAGAAGATGCGGTCCTTCGCGGGTCTCGAGTTCGACGGCGGGTATTATCATGGGACCTGAGCCGTCATGATAGGAGCCGTGCAGACATTTCTCCGCTTCGATAACGCCGCCAATCACATTGTGATCCGTGATTGCCGAGTTTATGCCGCGATCTTTGAGGTATTCGATGAGGTGCGGGACCTTCGTAAGACCGTCGGAATGATTTGTGTGCAGATGCATGTCAAAGAGCGTATAACCTTCGTTTCTGAGTGACCCGATATCGGGATGCTCGAAAAGTATCGTTCCGTACGGGGTTTTCGGCGGCATCTTTGACGGCATTTTAAAGGCTCTTCAGAGTATATGTGAGCAGAAATTTTATGAAACTTCTCATACGGGCATATGCCGTCCCGTGATCTGTTTCGGTTAACAGTTTCGGTAAAAAAGTGGTGTTTGCGGATTAAGAAACCGGCATAATGCCTCTTAATCCGTTGCATTCGTCTTTAAAGCAATCGAAAACTATCGAACGCTTCAGTTGAACGGGTGAACAGCCGCGTCCTTCTTGGCGAGGATCTCGTCTACCGAGGGTTCGCCGTTTATCGCACGCCTGATTGCGAGCTTGACCGCTTCGTAGTTCCAGTCGTGAATCTTCTTCTTGTCCTTCGCATCCCATTCGATGAAAACCGATGCAATGATGAGGAGGTCATCCGCTTTGTCCTTCGGAATTATGCCTTCCTTGACACAGTCCATGACTGCCATTGCCACGGCATGCTGCGCCGGTCCGAACATCAGAACAGCCTGATTTGCGTGCTTCATCGTGACCTTGTTTATCATCAGCGTCTCGGGCTTTGTCGGCAGATTCGGGGTGACGACCGCCAGAAGCGGCGTGTGTCCCCTGTTCGGCGATGCCAGAGCGTTTACGAATGCCGTTTCCACACTGCTCCCCTTCGGTCCCATAACCAGATCAATGTGAGCCACTTCGGGTCCGCTTCCTACGAGCGCTTCTCCGATTAATACGCGGTCAAATTTTGATTTTTTGTTCGTATCAGTCATAATATACCATCCTTGCAGGTTTTTGCGATTACCCTTGCGTTTTTGAATCCTGCTTAACCTGCTTAATTTGTTAATGATGCATACTAATATAAATAAGAGTTGATGGGGTCGGTTATACGGATATATAAGGCGAAACCTCGGAGAAGTTCACTTCTCCATTTAATATTTCAAAAAAACAGAATGACTTTTTAAAATCAGGCATGTCGGCGGTTAATTGCTGCCGCCGACAATCCGACATTTTTTTGTGTAGTGGTTTTGCCGTTGTTTCGTTGTTTGTTGTAATATCGTAATATCGAACGCTTCAGTAGAACGGGTGAACAGCCGTGTCCTTCTTTGCGAGGATCTCGTCTACCGAAGGTTCGCCGTTTACCGCACGCTTGATTGCGAGCTTGACAGCCTCATAGTTCCAGTCGTGAATATTCTGTCTGTCTCTCGCATCCCATGAGATGAAGACCGAGACTATAATGAAAAGATCGTCCGCCAGATCCTTCGGAATCGTGCCGTCGGCGACACAGTCCATGACCGCCATTCCTACCGCATGCTGCGCCGGTCCGAACATGCGAAGCGCCTGTTTTGCGCGTTTCATCGTAACCTTGTTTACCATAAGCGTTGCGGGTTTCGCCGGCAGATTCGGGGCTACGATTGCCAGAAGCGGCGTGTGTCCCCTCTGCGGCGATGCCAGAGCGTTTACGAATGCGGCTTCCACACTGCTTCCTCTCGGTCCCATAACGAGATCGATATGTGCCACTTCTGGTCTTTCTCCGACAAGCACTTCAGCGTATAATACGCGGTTAAATTTTGATTTGTAATCTGTATCCGTCATAATCATTCCCCTAACATACAGGCATACGCAATCCAATGATGTTCTTCCTGCGTTATTTTGCTAATACAACTTACACATATATATAAGAGTCGGTTAACAGAGCCGGTTTTCGCCGTTATATGGGGGACGATTTCAGCTTTCGGTACCGGCATTATACCCTAATCGATTATCTTTATAATTCCGCAGGTAAATGAGAAGATATGGAGCAGGTTACATGGAGCCGGTTATCGAAGCGCAAGGTCTGACAAAGGATTACGGGGAACTGCGTGCCGTTGACGGCGTCAGTTTCAGCGTGCCGAAAGGTGCCGTTTTCGGTCTTCTCGGTCAGAACGGATCGGGAAAGACGACGATTATCAAGATGCTCACGGGGCAGGTGAAGATTACCGAAGGCGATTGCAGTATCCTCGGTGTATCACCGAAGGTCGACCCCGTGAGAGTCCGAAGTCTTATCGGAATCATACCCGAACAGGAGACGCCGCCGAGTTTTCTCACGTCGATTGAATATCTGCAATTCGTGGGCAGGATTCGCGGCATGGGGGATATCGACGAAAAAGCCGAATTCTGGTTTGATTTCCTCGACTTCGCCGACAAAAAAGACGTCCTCTGTAAAGACCTCTCACGCGGCACCCGCCAGAAACTTATGTTTGCGCAGGCGTTTCTGGACAGCCCCGAGGTTGCCGTCATCGACGAACCGCTCATCAATCTCGATCCCGTCATGCAGAGAAAGGTCAAGGATTTCCTCAAAAGCTACACGAAAGATGGGCGCACGGTCTTTATCTCCACGCATATCCTTGAGAACGCACAGGAGATCTGCGACAGTTTCGCCGTTCTGCACAGGGGCGCTCTTCTTTACACGGGAAGTGTCGCCGAACTGAACGAAAAGGGCAGAAAACTCGACGATCTCTTCCTTGAGCTCGTCAACCGCGCCTGATGCACGGAGATGAAGAGGTTACATAACTCATAACTCGGGGGATAAAGATGTTTGAGATATTTGTCTGCATGCTTAAGGAAGAGTGGCGCATGCACTCGACGCTCTTCGGCAATCTGAACTTCGCGCTCTTTCCGATTCTGATATTCGGCATGGCGTTCATGGGCACCTTCCTCATACCGTTTACGTCAAGGCTCATGGACGTAAACATGCTCGCGGTCTCGATTCATTCGATGTACTGCATAATGGGTCTTATGGTCGGCTCGTTCGGAATCATGGGCAAGGAGATGATGAACCGCAGATTCGGTCAGGGCAGTCTGCTGATTCATTCGGCAAGGAGTCTGCCGATATCCGAGCGGCGGCTTTTCGGCAACTTCGTCGTCAAAGACACGCTCTATTACTTCATGCTCTGGATACTGCCTTTCTGTCTGGGATTTCTGATTGCGTCGCCGTTCAACGCGATATCGATTCATTATCCGCTTCTGATGTTTGTCACCGCAAGTCTGGCGTTTCTTACCGGCATGTGCACGGTATTTATCCTATCGTCCGTTTACTCGAGGAGCAGGGCGGCGCTCTACGCCGTAATCGTTCTTGCATTCGCCGCATTCGTTGCGCTTTACCTGTTAAGCGGCGATATAATGAGGGTAATGCGGCTCTTCATGCTGCCATCGGAGATATTCCTCAACTTCTCATTCCCGCTCCTCATCATATCGGCGGCGGTAATTATCGTCCTGTTTATCCCCGCGATATTCCTCTTCTCCCCCGAGACTCATGCCGGAGAAAAAAGATACATTGCCGCTCTCTGTCCGCTTTACGACCGCCTGAGCCGGTTGCCGTTTATTCGCGGCGGAATTGATGCGGAGAAGGTATCCGAAAAGGACTTTGTCTATGCCGCGGCGCAGAAAGAGCTTACCATCATCGCGAAGGACTTCATCGACCTTCACAGGAGCGGCATAGGTATAGGACAGACGCTCTTCTCGTTTGTTCTGCCCGTCGGTCTCATCTGGCTTGTTCTCTCGGTGCTCTCCGATGTTCTGATGCCCGAGCAGATATTCATGGTAATTGCGGCGGTAACGGGAATAATAGCCTCGACCATGTACACGTGGCTCACCGAGTTTGAGTCGTTCTCGGCATACCTCTTCCTTCCCGTAAAGGTCTCCTCGATAATCCGCGCCAAGATAATGACTTTCAGCGTGCTTCACGTCGTTCCCGCGGTATTTCTGATAGTCATTGCCGCCGTCACGGGCGTTTTGGCATCGGCGGTATTCGCAATTGTATTCGCCTTTTCGGTATCATACTATGCGCTCGCGATAATGGTGCGCTATTCGGGGCTTTCGCCGTCGCTGATGCTCTACAGCGCCTCTTTCTTCCTGCGATACTCGCTCTTTCTCATGCCGCCCGTAATTATCCTTCTGGGGCTTGCGTTTATCGCAACCGGGTTCTCGCTTGCGGCGCTGATACTTATAATTCCGTCGTATTTCCTGCTCAAAGGCAGTTTTGAAAAATGGGACAGGGAAGACCTGCCGGGATTCTGAAAAAAAAATTTTTTTAGATTTATTTTTTATTTTTTTTGTCTGCCGAACTGTTTTGAGTCTGAGTTTTTAGTTTTATATTTAGTTTTATTTTGTTTTATTTTGATTATTTTTCTCAGAGCGTCTCGGCGCCGTTCATGTACTTGCGCAGGGCTTCGGGTATGACGACCGTTCCGTCCTCTTCCTGATAATTCTCGATGATTGCGCGAACCGTTCTCGTGGTCGCAACCGCCGTACTGTTAAGGGTGTGCAGGAAGTGCTTGGTCTCGAAGTCATGCGCATCGCGGACGCGGATGTTCAGCCTGACCGACTGATATGCCGTACAGTTCGAGCAGGAAACAACCTCGCGGTATGACTGCTCGCGCGGCATCCAGACCTCGATATCGTATTTCTTTGCCGCAACCGTTCCTATGTCGCCGGTGCAGATATTGACGACATGATACGGCAGACCCAGCGTCCGGAAGAAGTCCTCGGCATTCTTGAGGAGCTCTTCGTGCATCTTCCATGAATCCTCCGGCATACAGTAGATGAACTGCTCGACCTTGTTGAACTGGTGAACCCTGAAGAGTCCTTTCGTATCCAGACCGTGAGAGCCGATTTCGCGTCTGAAACAGGGGCTTACGCCCGCAAGTCTGAGGGGAAGCTGTTTCTCCTCGAAGATCTCGTTCATGTACATCGCAGCCATCGGATGCTCGCTCGTGGCAATCAGGAACTCGTCGTCGCCGTCTATCTTGTACATGACGTTCTCGAAATCCGCCAAATCGGTAACTCCCTCGTAGGCGGCGCGGTTCATCATGAACGGCGGCAGAATCGTGGTAAAACCGCGTTCGGTCAGCATGTCGAGGGCAAGGCGCTGGAGTGCGAGATCGAGAAGCGCCGCATTTCCTTTGAGGATATAGAATCCCGAGCCGGAGATCTTTGTCGCACGCTCGAAATCGGCAAGACCTTTCTCGATGAGAAGTTCGCCGTGGTTCTTTATCTCGTATGCGGGAACCTTAGGCTCTCCCCATCTCTTTACCTCGACGTTCTCGGTGTCGTCCTTGCCGACGGGCACGCTCTCGTGTAGGATATTGGGGATACGCATTCTGTAAAACTTAATCTTCGCGTTTATCTCCTCAATCTCCTTCTCGTATTCCTTAATTTTGGAGGGGAGGGTCTTTGCTTCCTCGAGGAGAGGTGCGATGTCGCCGCCCGCCTTGCGTGTCTCGTTGATCTCGCGGTTGATGACGTTTCTGCGGTTTCTCATCACATTTAACTCGGTCTGCATCTTCCTCGATCTCTCGTCCTTCTCGAGAAGATCGTCAATCCATGCGAGTTTTTCGGCATCGCCGCGCTTTCTGAGGTCGGCTCTTACAATCTCGGGATTGTTGCGTATAAATTTCAGTTCAAGCATAACTTCCCTTACTATATGTCAATAATACAGGTTATATCTTTGCGGCAGTGTCACGGCATACCTGCATCATACGTCCACATCCGCCGACATTCGACCGCACATAGCTTTATTGTGCTCAATCTTTGAATATATAACCATGAGTCTGTTCAATCTTGACAGAGAGAAATGTATCAGCTGCGGTCAGTGCGTGGAGATCTGCGCAAGCAACCTTCTTGTTATGAAAGATACTGAGTATCCCGTGATGCGTGAGGGCATGGAGGGAAGATGCCTGAAATGCGGTCACTGCGAGGCGATATGCTCCGGCGGTGCCATCGATATAGAATACGAGGGTGCGGGAGCCGTGCCGGATGTCAGCGGCGTCAAAGGTGAAATAGGCTACGAGCAGTTTGCCAAACTGGCATTTTCGCGCCGCTCCTTGAGGAACTTCAAGAGCAGGGCAATCGAGCGCGAAAAACTCGAGAAACTCTTTGAGATTGCAAGGTATGCGCCGACGGGGGTCAATATTCAGTCGGAGTCATGGATTGTCATCAACGACCGCGAAAAGGTTGAAAAGATTGTCGATGCCATAATCGGATGGGCAAAGGCGGTCACGGAAAACCCGCCGAACGAGATGATGAAAGGTCTCTGCGAGCATCTTATTGCCGCAAGAGAGGCTGGAAAAGACCCGATATGCCGCACGGCTCCATGTCTCATCGTGGCTTATGACAGGGCAGAGAACACGTTTGCGCAGATAAACTCGGTCATCGCACTTGCCCAGATGGACCTTGCGGCGCAGACACTGGGTCTTGGAACCTGCTGGGGCGGTTTCGTTCAGATGGCGGCATCCGCATCCCCGCAGGTCGCAAAGCTCATCGGCATTCCCGAAGGTTTTGCCTCGCAGTACGCACTCATGGCGGGCTATCCGAATATCGAGTTCAAAAGGATTCCCAAGCGAAATACCGCAAAAGTCACGTGGAAATAAGCGCGGTGAAGAATGGTCTTCGATTGCCTTCAGTGCGGCGAATGCTGCAGTTATCTCGGACAGGTGCACACCCTCGTAAAGCGGATATCGGAAACGGAGTTTCTGGTCAGGAACGAGTATACGAATGTCGAGGATGTCGTGACCCTCGACCCCGAAAAAGTCGGCTGGTTTGCCGACAGGAGCATATACGAGATCTGGCCCGAAGCCTGCCCCTTCCTTCGTCCCGACCCGAATACGCCCGGGAGAATCTGCTGCAGCGTTCACCTCACGCGCCCGGAGATGTGCCGAAGTTACGGCTGCTGGAGGGTGCTCATCCTCGACGGCGACGGAAAACTTGTCGGCAGAATCATGGGTCCGCATTTCCTGCGCTCCGAGGATGAGGAACTGCACAGGTTCTGGGACGCGAACATAAAAGACATGAAATGCGATACGCACGCGGAATGGGACAAAAAAGCCTTTGAGATCCTTGAAAGACACGGATACAGGATTACGGACACAATCCCCGCCGATATCAGAGAGCGGCTCGATATCGCCTGCGGCATCGTGCACGAATGACGCCTAAGTGCGGCAGTGCGGCACATAACCAATAATACCAATATACTTAAGAAACCAATATCTTAAGAACAATATCAGGACCGTATAGGAAGAATACTCCATTTTTGTATCTCTGCACGAAAACGGGCATTGATAGGTGCATATTGATGAAATTCGGAACACTGGATGATATCGAGACGGACAACAGGACCGTTCTTCTGCGCGTCGACTTCAATTCCCCGATTGACCCTGCGTCCAATATTATCTTGGATGACAAAAGGTTTCGCGAGCACGCTCCGACCGTGAAGAATCTCGCGGACGCGAAAGTCGTCGTACTTGCGCATCAGAGCCGCCCGCAGAAGAAGGATTTCACTGACCTGTCCGCGCATGCACAGAGACTCGAACGCCTGATCGGTCGCCCCGTGACCTATATCGACGATATCTTCGGGAAACATGCGCGTGACAGCGTGAAGATGATGGATGCCGGCGATGTCATAATGCTCGAAAACGTGCGCTTCAATGCCGAAGAGAACATCAAGATGTCCCCCGAAGATGCCATGAACACCCATCTTGTCCGCGGTCTATGCGCCATGGGGGATGTCTATGTAAACGATGCTTTCGGAACGGCGCACCGCTCCCAGCCGACGATTGTCGGAATTCCGTATGCCATGAAGTCTGTTGCCGGAACGCTCATGGAAAAGGAGGTGCGTGCACTTTCAAGGGTCTTCACGGACGCACCCAAACCGGTCACTTTTGTCCTCGGCGGCACCAAGGTCGATGATTCGATCAATGTCGCTCAGAACGTCCTCGAACGCGGTATCGCCGACCGCGTCGTCATTGTGGGCGTTGTCGCCAATGTATTCCTGCTCGCAAAAGGTATCGATATCGGTGTCCCGTCTGCCGAACTCATCGAAAAACTCGGATACAACCCCGAGATTGCGAAAGCCGCAGAGATTCTGCGAAAATTCTCCGATAAGGTAATCCTCCCCGACAATGTGGCAATCAAGAACGCCGACGGCGTCCGCGAAGAGGTCGACGTGAAGGATATTCCGAAGGACTGTCCCGTTCTCGATCTCGGTCTGGATTCCCTTGTCACGTTCACTGAACAGGTCAGAAGTTCGGGAACGGTCGTCTTTAACGGTCCGGCGGGTCTCTTCGAGGACGAGGTCTATTCGACGGGAACATACGAACTGCTCAAAGCCGCCGCCGAATCCGAGTTCTCGGTCGTCGGCGGCGGCCATACCGCGGTTGTTGTCGAATCCCTCGGCATCGACGACAAATTCAGCCACATATCCACGGGCGGCGGTGCCTGCATAGAGTTCCTTACCGGCAAGAAACTCCCCGCAATTTCCGCGCTAGAGAAGAGCTGGGAACTTTACGGGAATAAATAAAATTTAAAAAAAATTCAAAATATTAAAAAAACGTTTTTCAGTCGATTGAGAACTCTCCGTCCTCAATCATCTCTTTCAGTATTTCGCAGAGTTCCTCGGCACGTCTCCTGTCGGAAAGTCTCAGTTTTATGGGGATGTTCATGCCTTCTATAATGCCTTCCTTAATGCCTTCTTTACAGCCCTCTTTAATCGTGATACTGCCCGGATTCATCGAATAAACCTCGCCCGGGCAGGTATTGAGGCATCTGCCGCAGGATATGCATCGCGACTGAATAATGCCGCCGCCGAGGATGACGGCTTTTCGCGGGCAGAGTGAACCCGCGGGGCAGCCGCCGCAGTAGAGGCAGTTTAAGGGATTTACCTCGATGCTCCGGTCGGCATCCTGCCACACGGCGTCGTAACCGGCATCGCCGACATGAACCGATTTATCGAGGTCGATAACGGGCAGGGAGATATCTTTGTCAGGAACGGAGAGCGCCGCCATCGATTCGGAGTCGAGGATGGGGATTGCGACGGCAACCGCGATAACCGATTCCCTACCCGATTTTGTGGCAAGTCCCCCCATAAACTCCGGCATCATCTCTTTAATATCGGCGCTGATCGAGAGTGATGGTCCGCCGACCTTTACTCCGGCAAAAACACCTTCCGAGTCTTCGCCGTCGTTTATCGCCGTAATCGTGCCGATGACGCCGTTTACGAGGATTTTTGTCCCCGCTGCCATTGATCGCAGGTCTGGATCGTTTACGAACGGAGTTATCTCGCCGCAGCCGTATACGAATGCCTCGGAGAAGTCCGCTCCGAGCGGCTGGAAGAGATGCTCGTTCTTCAGGGGCTTTTCGCCGCCGTTGACAAGAGCACAGCCGTTTTCGCCGGCGCCGATACATGCGTACAGCCTCGCGGAGACGATATCCTCGGGGAAGATTATGTCCTCGAGGATTCCGTCTTTTCCGTTGACCGCGATCTCTATCTCTTTTCCCTCGGCGATATCGCGGAGAAGGTCGCCGGTGCAGTAATTCTTCGGGATTGTCTCCGATGTTCTGTCGGGGGATACCGCCGCGGCTTCAACCGTGACCTCCATCGAACCGTCATCGTTTACCTTTCCCCGGATGCATTCGATGCCGTTGAGCGAGATTGACGTACAGTCACGGTAATCGGCGCCGCCAACCGCGGGTATGGTCATTACGGCACTTATGCCCGATATAACCGCGCAGGTTGCGCACGTGACCAAATCAACGTCCCGAAAGTTCGGGGTTTTTCCTTCGCGAACGGCATTTTTAAACTCCGCCGCCGTCATTACAACGGCGGTTCCCGCCGCTATCTTCTCATTGATCTCCGAGATCGTCCTCTTCTCCTGCGTAAATATCTCCCCTGAGATTTTCTTCTATATGGTATCGTCTCATTATCATTCTATTGTTTCGGTAAAGTTTCGGTAAAACTGCGCTTCCCGCAGTGAAACGGTGCAGGGTGCGGCTGCGGCATGCGATAATTCTCACACGGCAATAAGGACATCAAATGTGTCAGAAGATGTTCTTTGAGCCTTTTCGGCAGATATAACTTTTTTGACGGTTGCCCGCAAAGTTTTCAATAATTTCCCATTAACAAATACAATTGGATTAATTCACAAAGTGTATAGATACATACAGGTAATTTTTTAATCTATTGAGCCATACTTTATGGAAGGATGATCTGATGTTTTCCAAGAGAATTTTCGATATAGGTTTCAAGGATGCACTTGACGAAGAGCTTTCCCGAAAAGGAATCTCCATAAAAGAACTTGCCGAGCTTGCCAATATTCCGCCGGCGACAATATACAAGATAACATCAGGTGACCGCGACCCGCGTTTCTCGACGATTCAGGCGATTGTTGCCGCGCTTGAGCCGAACGAAAACCGCTTTGTGGCGGTTATCGCCGCCAAATTCCTTCTTGACGAGGTTGAATCGCAGATGGTTAAGATCGGCGACCGCGAATACAAAGTAAAGGGCTATCCCGCATATACGATGGAAGAGTGTATTGTCTCGGCAGTCCGCGCCGAAAAAGAGGGGGCTTCGGGAATCGTCTGCGCTCCCATTCTGGCGTCAATCATCGAGAAGGTCGTCGATGTTCCAGTCGCAATCATGAAACCCGAGGTCGGGACGATCATCGGTGCACTCCAGTCCCTCAATCACAGAGTATTATAGATTTAGAGGATTTTAAAGGATTTTAACGGATTTCTTTTTTCGCACAATTTCCGGGGTTGAACTTCCTCAGATTCAACGAGAGCAAAATTACCGTAATCGAACTCAGTATCATCGCCGCACCCGAAAACTCGGGTCTGAAGACTATTCCGAAGAACGGATACAGGATGCCTGCCGCAACCGGAATCAGGCAGATATTGTAGAAGAACGCCCAGAAGAGGTTCAGTCTGATTCTGCCCATAATCTTCTTTGAGAGAAGGAGGAATCCGCGGATATCGCAGACCCTGTCGTTCATGAGGACGACATCGGCGCTGTCCAGAGCAATCTCCGTTCCGTTGGAGACCGCAAGCGCGATATCGGCTTTTGCCATCGCGGGCGCGTCATTGATGCCGTCGCCGGCAAAGAGCACCTTGCCGTAGCTCTTCTGATATTTATCGACCGCGGACGCCTTCTCGGTCGGCAGAACGCCGAATGAGACATTTTTCTCCTCAATACCCAGAGCCGAAGCCACTGCCTTTGCCGCACCTTCACCGTCGCCGGTAATCAGCGCCGCCGCATAGCCGTCAGCCTTTACGGCAGCTATCGTCTCTTTTGCGTCCGGCTTTATGACATCGGAGATGACAATGCCCGCAATGACGCATCCGCCGGCACCCGCCGCAGATGCCGCATTCGCGTCATCTGCGGCTCCCACGGCTCCCTTGTCCGTCAGGTCCGTCCGCGCAAGAATTACCGTCGTGCTGCCGTCGGACTCATGTTCTTTCAGTTCCGCGATGACATTATCGGGGACGGCAACGCCGAAACTGCGGACAAAAGCGGCATTTCCTACGGCATATCCGCGACCGTCAACAACTCCCGATGCCCCGCGACCCGCGTGCGACCTGAAATCCGTGACCTGCGGCACTTTCACGCCGACCCTGCCAGCCTCGTCCGAGACCGCTGCGGCAATGGGGTGCTCGGACATTGCCTCGATTCCCGCCGCAAGTGCAAGGACCGAACTTTCGTCATCACCGTTAAAGGGGATTACCTTCGTTACTTTCGGCTTTCCGACCGTCAGTGTTCCCGTCTTGTCAAAGGCAATACAGCGTATCTTATCGGCATCCTCAATGACCTCGCCGTTCTTGATGAGGATTCCAAGTTCGGCACCGCGTCCTATGCCTACCGCGACCGCGGTCGGAGTCGCAAGACCCAGCGCACAGGGGCAGGCAACCACGACGACCGAGATGAAAACGGTCGCGGCAAAAAGCGGCGTTGCATTCAGCAGGAAATACCAGACGCACGCGGAAACGGTGGCGATGAGCAGAACCGCGGGTATGAAATACGAGACAGCGGTATCGGCAATCCTCTGAACATGCGGTTTCTGACGCTGTGTCTCCTCGACAAGCCTGATAATCTGCGAAAGAAGGGATTCGCTGCCGGCTTTTGTTACCCTGACGACAGCCGCCCCCCCCGTATTGATGGTGCCGCCTATGACGCCGTCGCCGACTGCCTTTTTAACTGGCATGGGTTCGCCCGTGACCGGGGACTGATCGGCATACATCTCGCCGCTTACGACGACCGCATCCGCAGGCACGATGCTGCCGGGCTTTATCATGACAATGTCGCCGGATTTCAGCGAATCGGCAGGCACAGTCGTGTATTCATCCGCATCTCCCGCATCCGTCTTCAGAAGCGCCGTCTTCGGTTTAAGGGATATAAGTTTCTTCACGGCATCGTTTGTCCTGCGCTTGGCGCCGCCTTCGAGGAAACGACCGAGCATGAGGAAAGACGCGAGCATAACCGAGGTTTCGTAGAAGATGAACTCCCCCGAGAGGAAGATGTTGAATGTGCCCAATACCGAGGCAATGTATGAGACGCCGATACCGAGCGCATACATGAAGTCCATGTTGAGCGAGCCCGTCCTTAAGCCCGCGAATGCCGATTTGAAAATAGGATATCCGAGATATAAGACGGTCGGCGTGGCGATGACAAACATCACGTACCGCGACAGTTCCGCGGGCACGATACCCGCAAACATTATCACGACGAGAACGGCGGAGACAAAGAATCCGATAATGATTCTTCTTATGCTGTCCGCTCTTTCCTTTTGAATATACTCGCTGTAAGAAGAGACTTTTTTACCGCCGCTGCCTCTTTCGGATTTTCTTTTGGACTTATTTTCGGATATATCGTCTTTTTTACACTCTTTAGTGCTCTCTATTTTAATCTCGTTTTTAATCTCTTTTACTTCTTCTGAAGAAGTCTGTGAAAGATCCCCGTGATTTTTTTTTTGCCGCCCTCTTCCGCATCGTCGGCTTTGTCACCGATGGCGCATCCGACGGCGCAGGCGTCCCCGTCGCCCGCATCCCCGACATCGGCAGCGCTTACCGCTTCGCCGTCATCTCCGATGTATTCGAATCCGTATTTGCTCAGAGCCGCGGCTATTTTGTCTTCAAGGTCCGCATAATAGCGCTCTTCGTCCTCAAGGTCGGAGTATGAAGGTGCGACCTTTATGAATCCCGAGTTGTCGGTGATGTTGATATCCGCAAATATGACGCCGTTTATCCCCTCAAGACCGGTCCTGGCACGCTTCGCACAGCCTGCGCAGTGCATGCCGCCGATGTGCATCTTCTTCTCGAATGTGAAGACCGAAAAACCCGTATCCGAGACGGTATCGGCAATTTCGGCGAGTGTGACGGCTTTAGGATCCCACTTTATGTCCGCACTCTCGGTCGTTATGTCAACGGCGGCATCGATTACGCCGTCTCTCTTTGACAACGCCGTCTGAAGGTTTTTCGCGCAGTTTGCGCAGTGCATGCCGGTGATCTTTAACCTCATGCTCTGAAATTCATCGGAATTATTTTCCATATCGGTTTCAATCCCCTGTAGGTATATCCTAATATATTCCTTTTCGTTAATGAAAGTTTTTTTATTGCGACAGCCTTAATAATCCGCGGTTTTCTGAAAATAACCTAATAATTCCGAAAATGTCTGCGACTTCCGAAAAAAAGTGGGGATAATGGAGCGGGATGATTTCCCGCATGATTTATTGCCCTCTGAGGGGTCGGGATAACGGGGTATTTAACGGGGTAGCGGGTATTGCCGTTATACAATCAGTTTTGCGGCATCCCGTCCGCTCATGCCGACCTTTATGCCAATCTTCTCGCCCGAAGGGTTTACCGCCGCAATCGTGCCGTTTAAGAGATCGTTTATGTCCGCAACCGAATTGCCCGAGGGTTTTACTTTTGCCGCGGGATAGGCAAACTTCTCGAGTCCGTTGACGTCGAAGGCGCCGCATCCGATAAGACCCTTATCGGTCTTCACAAAGACCAGATTCACTTTTCCTATGGGGATTACAAATCCTTCGGCGGTTTTGCCGTCGATCATAACATCTTCTTTCATCGGAATATGATTCGGGATTCCTGCATATAAGTGATTGGGATACCTGCGATTCATACGGATAATGACGGACAATGCGGAATTTATATCCGAAAATTACAGGCGGGAATTTGCGTGAGTCATATGCAAAAGTTATAGCAAGTAATAACATCTCTCGGCAGTAAACCCTTACTGATGCCTGCAATAAAGAATCCCGATGATTTCAGAAGATACCTTGCCGATTTTTGCAGCCGCGGCGGGTCGCGGGAAGATACGGGAGAATGCAGGACCGCGGTCGCCGACTCGCGGAATACGGGGGTAAAATATTTCACGAACAGTTTCTGGACGGCAAAACAGCGGCAGGCATCTTCAATCCACGAAATATCATACCGCGCCTGTTTTAAGCCGCAACTGCCGCATTTCTTCATAGATCTGCTCACCGACGAGGGGGACATTGTCTATGACCCCTTTACGGGAAGGGGTACGACGATCATTGAAGCGGCGCTGATGAACCGCAGGATTATCTCGAACGATATCAATCCGCTGAGCAAAATCCTCAGCAAACCGCGTCTTTTTGTGCCGCGACCGGATGAGATCGCGGGAAGGCTCGATGAAATATTCAAAAACGCGGATTTGTATCTGAAAAAGTCGGATTTCACCCCCGAACTTCCCATGTTCTATCATCCCGCGACCGAATATGAGATTGCGGTGCTTATGAATTATCTGAAAATGCGCTCGGATTCCGCCGCCGACAATATTGACGACTGGATACGGATGACGGCAACCAACCGCCTTACCGGTCACTCCAAAGGTTTCTTCTCGGTCTATACCCTGCCGCCGAATCAGGCGGTATCGATGGAGAGTCAGATAAAGATAAATCAAAAGCGCTCTCAGATTCCCGAATACCGCGATGTCGCCGCTCTGATACTGAAGAAAAGCCGGAGTCTTCAGAAGAATCTGACAGACGCGGACATGGAAAATCTCGCGGCTGCGGGCAGTTCAGCGCGGTTTTTAACCCGCGATGCCTGCGATACGCGGGAGATTGCGTCCGCGTCCGTGAAACTTACCGTGACCTCGCCGCCGTTTCTGAACATCGTGCAGTACGCCGCGGACAACTGGCTCAGATGCCGCTTTAACTCGCTTAATGCCGATGAAATCGGCGAAAGAATAACCATGTCGTCATCTCTTGCCGACTGGTGCAATGCAATGCAGAAGGTCTTCGACGAGCTCTGCCGCATCACGGTCAACGGCGGCTGGGTGGCGTTTGAGGTCGGCGAAGTCAGAAAAGGCGAGGTCAGACTCGACGAGAGCGTAATTCCGCTGGGGCGCAACAGCGGTTTCGAATGTGCGGGTGTTCTTATCAACGAGCAGAATTTCACTAAAACATCCAATATATGGGGAATCTCGAACCGCAAACGCGGAACGAACACGAACCGCATTGTCGTTTTTTACAAAAAATAAGATTGATTACCGTTATTAATGATTTTTGACCGGTGATGATTATTGTTGATTTTTGCGCTTTAACGCCGAAGTCGGAATTTACCCGAATATTTCTTTCTTCACGGCAAGTCTGAGGACGGACTCGGGGATATTTCTGTATATGCCTGCGCAGTGCGGTCCTTCCACGACATCGCCTTCGGTTCCGCTGCCTCCGCCTCCGCAACCTGCGCATGCCATCCCGCAGTATTTCGAGGGGTCGGGGATGGGCACAAGCTCTTCCAGTTTTCTGCCGTTTATCGTGACGATATGGCGCCCTTCCTCAGATGCCGCCTCAATCTCTTCGTACGTGAAAGAAGCGCTGTCGCGGTATATTGCCGCAATCTCGCCGACCGCGTCCTTGAGGCTCTTCATCGTGTCGGAGCAGACCGGCGGAAATACCGTCGGGTCGCCGCTTTTCAAGAGAACAATCTTTACGTCTTTCATATTCCTCTTCGGGTTAATTTCAGGTTATTTTCAGATTATTACTTCAGAATTTCATTATGCCGAACTGACCGTCGACCCAGTCCGAGATGGCGTCCCTGACCTTCCTAAAGCCCGCCGTTACCTCCTCTTTCGGACCCGAGAAGAGATACGGGTCGGCAAACCGCTGATCAATCACGAATTTCGCGTTTATCGACTTTTTGACGTCATCGCTGCAGCTGCATGTGATAACCGCGACATCAAAGTATTCGTCTTTGTAATCCCTGACATTCCTCGTTTTTTCATCCGAGATATCGATTCCAATCTCTTTTAAGACGGCAATCGTTGTCTCGTTCACGCTTGCGGCGGGGTTGACGCCGGCGCTGAACCCCTCATATCTGTCGCCGTAGCGTGCATTGAGGATTGCCGCCGCCATCTTCGAGCGACCCGCATTGTGGTTGCATACGAACAGAATCTTCTTTTTTTCGGTCATTTTACACACCCTTTCGTTTAAGATAATTTATTGTATGTATATTGTATGTTTTTTAATGGGTTGCCGCTCCGATATATCTGATGTGTATGCGGCAAACGGATACGCCAAAGTACTTTTCTTTTTTTCAGCGTTCTCCTTCTTTCTCATTCGGATGTGCTTCATTCGGCTGTGCCGCGGCTTCCTTCTCCGCGGCGCTCTCCGAAGAGACATTTTCCGAAGAAACGTTCTCCGAAGATACGTTGTCCTTCATCAGTTCGGGATAATAGCGCTTACCCACCTTTTCCTTGTTGCGCTGCCAGAGAAACCAGCACCCGATGATGGCTGCGGCAATCAGGATAATCGCAAGGATTCCGAACCACATGTTGTAGATAAAGAGCCGATACACATACTCCGAGCCGAGTGCTATCGAGTAGCAGCTGATGAGACTGCCGACAATGACGGCTAACATGATGTTCTTACCCGGCATTCCAATCATCTTTCCGATAATCGGGGTTGTGAGACCGCCGGTACCCTGAAGCGGAATTATGACGAATATGGTAAGACCGACCGAGGAAAATCCCTTGATCCACGGGTGTTTCTCGAAGAAACTGCTTCCGTTGTCTACTATGGTCTTCATCAGTTTCGTTCCGAAGAACGGTATCTTAAGCGCCAGTTCGAAGTTAAGGACCATGAACAGTGCGCATAGGATATCTATTACGGCAAGAACCGGCGCAATCAGCCACCACGGGATTACGCCGGTCGCAATCGCTATCGGAATTACCGATTCCTTGCCGGCGGGAGGTATGAAATAAACCGCCATCAGTCCCGTGAGGAGAAGGAAGACATCCCTGTTCAGGAACAGAAAGAGCACGAAAATGAAAACAGCGCCGAGAACAAAAGGAATAAAGAGACGGAAAAGAATCCTCGCCGTACCGCTCATCTCATGAATAAACGAGAGAGGCTTTCCTTTTGTATCCTGCATGTCGATAATTATTGGTTTTAAAGGTAAATTATAGTATCATTATGGGATCGGGATAAGGGCATGCCGTCGGGTTTTCGGTCAGGGTTTGAAGGCTTTAACTCATATAGACCATGTAACCTTCTCAAGCCCGGTCTACATTCGCAAGGTACGACTGCTTAATCAGACTGATGATATAATCGAAATACGAATCATCTTCCATATAAACGCGATAATCACCAGTTCCCCAATGACCAATATCCGAGACATCATCTGTTATACCATCGGGATCTTTTAGAGTGCCTTTCTTCATATTTATGAAGAGTTTAAGAGCATGTCTCTGAATCTCTACATCCGCAAAATTCTTCGGTGCTTTAAATGCAACATAGAGTTTCTTCGGCTCAACAGAAACGCCGCCAAAAAGGGTAAGCGCTCCGCGTAGTCTATAATATAGTTCCCTAATGTTCGGATCAGCTTTGCAAAGGAATGCTTCTTCAGAATATACAATGGCATCTTCCACCTCA
>Ga0265298_10003243_pt1 | contig 21735 bp, 16 predicted proteins | sample AusTroGonzalo_MG_3_FD_193486 | JGI IMG/M metagenome (GOLD analysis project Ga0265298, IMG submission 193486) | Bovine rumen microbial communities from tropical cattle in Woodstock, Queensland, Australia - Gonzalo_01 | ecosystem: Host-associated > Mammals > Digestive system > Stomach > Rumen ...
TGGAACGGTGACAAGGAACTCATTGATTCATTCGTACTTAAGACCATCAAGGGCTTTGAGGACGGAAAGGTAGGCGAGCAGCCGCTCAAGTCGGAGTTCAAGGATGATGAAGACCGTCAGTTCGCTCTTGACCTGCTGCATTTCGGCATAGAGGCCGCTCCCGCCAGAGAGGAGGTTGTGGCTGCCAACTGCCGCCGTTGGGATCCCAGCCGTCTGGCATTCCTGGATGTGATAATCATACAGGTCGCCATGGCCGAGATGCTACATTTCCCGGAGATTCCGCTCAAGGTCACCGTAAACGAGTATGTTGAACTGGCCAAGTCGCTCAGCACACCGGCCAGCGGCAGTTTCGTAAACGGCATGCTTGAAACAATAGTCAAGGAAATGGTTTCAGAGGGAAAACTTGACAAGAAATTCTAATTAAAAAACAAATACAATTATGGCAAAAACGCTTTTACTCAATCCCTTCCAGATGACATATCAGGAGGTGAACACACACACAGTGAACTTTATCCAGGACGTAAACCTTGACGCTCCCGCATCTTCATCAGAGGGCGGTCAGTCACAGGGTGGTGGCCTGTTCGGCGCCGGCGGTGGCCTGCTCTGGATATTCCTTCTGCTCATCGTGATGATGATCTTCATGCGTCCCCGTCAGGACAAGGAGGGTGAGAAGTTCCGCAACGCCCTGCAGAAAGATCAGGATGTAGTAACCAGCTCAGGCATATTCGGCAAGGTTAAGGATATTGACGACGTATCAGTTACCCTTGAGGTTTCAAAGGGTATGGTAATCAAGGTTGACAAGCGTTATGTCAACCCCGTTCCCACACCTCAGCCCGTCAAGCCTGAGAAGCCTTCACGTCGCAGAAAGCTGGATCCCAGCAAGGACGAGAAAGCATAATCAACGTATACCGTGCCTAAATCAGGAAAGAACAAATCCCGATTTGCCACGTTCCTGGGAAAAATCGGAACAGCCCTTCTGAAACTATTCAGAGGGGATTTTCTGATTTTTCTGCTGTTTCTGGGCATAACGTTCTTTCTCTGGTGGTCACAGACCATGAGCAAGAATTATGAGACAGAGATAAAAATCCCCGTAAAGGTAACCTCAATACCTGATGAGGTCCGGATGACCGTACCGCCCGTAAATCAGCTTACCGTCTCGTTGAACGGCAAGGGAACGGCATTGCGTAAATCAGGCAGGCGAGGGGAGCGTAACGTTCTGAACGTCAGCAACAGCCTCTTTGCCATGCATCAGGGGCATGCATCGCTCTCAACCCAACGACTCAGGGACTCTCTGTCAGCTTTCCTGCCGTCATCGGTCTATATCAGGTCCATTGAGCCGGACTCGCTGGTGTACCAGTTCGTGGGACAGCGTGTCATGATGCTCCCGGTGGAGTTTGGAGGAACCGTTGAGAGTCAGGACCAGTTCTTCCTGGAGCATATCAGCTTCAAACCAGACAGCGTCAAGGTGAGCGTACTGCTTACTGATACCCTTGAGCACCATGTCGTTGCCGATGCCGGTACGGTTGTCCTGTCGGCCGATACAATCGTCAGGACGGTAGAGATAAAACCTGTTGCAAACGCCATTCTTGACGCTAACAGCGTCCAGATGTCGGTCATATCACAGCAATACACTGAGAAGACTCTTGAGATACCCATAACCGGCGTCAATTTCCCGGACGATGTGCTGCTCAAGTCCTTCCCGTCAAAAGTGGCAATGTCAGTCTGGGTCAAGATGTCAGAGTATGAGAAGATCACCGCATCTGATTTCCAGGTGGTTGTCGATTATAATGACTTAGCGGGGAATGAGAGCTCCAGGGCAACTCTGCGCATCTATTCCCAGCCGGCCAATGTGCGCAACGTAAGGCTCCAGACGCGCAGTGTGGATTACCTCATGGAGACCAAACTTTACTGATATGGTCGTGATAGGAATGACAGGCGGGATAGGGTGTGGCAAGAGCTATGTATCTGCCAAGATGCAACTCCGAGGCATTCCCGTCTATGATTCCGATACCCGCGCCAAACTCATAACGGCAACGGATCCTGTCCTTAAGCTTGAATTAACGCGCCTGGTAGGTCCCACGCTTTACTGCCCGTGCGGCTGCGGTGTGATGCAGAAGGAGGTACTCGCCAAGTTCATATTCGGCAATCCTGAGAATATGGCAAAGGTCAACGCCATCATTCATCCAAGGGTAAAGGAGGATTTCAGACAGTGGGCCGATGCCCATGCAGGTAAGGATTTCTGCATACTTGAGTCAGCCATACTCTTTGAGTCAGGATTTGACTCTGAGGTTGATTATACCGTCTGCGTTGATGCTCCGTCCGAGCTCCGCATAAGCCGCTGCATGAAACGCGATAATGTCACCAGAGAGGCTGTCGTCAAGCGTATTGAAAGCCAGATGGACCAGGCTGAAAAGTGCAGCCATGCCGATTTTGTAATTGTGAATGATGACGTGCAGCCTCTGGAGCCCCAGATTGATGCACTGCTTGATAATGTAAAGAAACTTTTAAATAACAAATAACTATGCTGAACGAGATTTTGACTATTTCGGGCAAACCGAGCCTGTATAAGTTGCTCACCCGCGGACGCGGTGCCCTGATTGTTGAGAACATTGATGAAACCAAGAAACGTTTTCCTATCCAGGGAACAGACAAGGTAGTCTCACTGGGTGACATATCCATATTCACAGACGAGAAGGAGATGCCTCTGCGCGAGGTTTTCCTGGCCATCGAGGCCAAGCTGGGCAAGAAGGAGATTGAGTTTGACTGGCGCAAGGCCTCGAATCCTGAGCTCATCAAGTTCTTTGCAGGCATCGTTCCTGATTTTGACCGCGACCGCGTATATCCAAGCCACATCAAGAAAATCGCCGGCTGGTATGATCTGCTGGTCAAATACGGTGAGAACGACTTCTCCGAGCCCCAGCCTGAGAAGGAAGAGGAAAGCAAGTGATTCAAAAACAGCCTGCGCCGACAGCGCAGGCTGTTTTTTTGACCTTCATTCTGATCATATAAAATAATATTTTATATGCGATTTTTCTTGGTGAATTGTGAAAAAGTGTTTAACTTTGCGGCGCAATCCACAAAAGGACAATATGGAAAAAGTCACAGTGCTTTCATCGGATCAGCTGTATAACAGCTTCCTCGATCCAAAGTATATCCCCGCAGGTCAGAACAAGTATTATCTCCGTAACACTCAGGTGTGTGCCCCTAAGGGCGGATGGCGTCATTTAACCAGCTCAGAGATTGAGTCTCTGGTCAAGAATGACAACACCGCAATGAGTTGGGACAACATCCTGGTGACCGATGAGTTCGACCCCATGATGATCAAGAACAACAAGTTCTACGGATTCGTGCGCATCGGCCGTGTAACCGACAACGGACTTCAGTATCATGATTTAAGGCTCTCCTGCGGTATCACCAACAGCTCAATCCACTCATGCGACATAGGTGATGACTGCGCAATCCATAACGTGCACTACCTGTCACATTACATAATAGGTGACCGCTGCATGCTCTTCAACATCCAGGAGATGTCTTGCACAGACCACGCCAAGTTCGGCAACGGAATCATCAAGGAGGGTGAGGAAGAGGACGTACGTGTATGGCTGGAGCTCATGAACGAGACCGGCTGCCGCAAGGTGCTCCCGTTTGACGGAATGATTGCGGCCGATGCATACATGTGGGCAAAATTCATTGATGACAAGCGCCTGCAGGACCGCCTCAAGGCAATCACGCAGAGCTCTTTCGATAACCGACGCGGATTCTACGGAACCATCGGTTACGGAAACGTAATCAAGAACTGCTGGATCATCAAGGACGTAAAGATCGGCAACTGCTGCTACATCAAGGGTGCCAGCAAGCTCAAGAACATAACCATCAACTCATCGGAGGTAGATCCCACACAGATAGGTGAGAATGTGGTTCTGGTAAACGGTATCATAGGTTACGGATGCCGCATATTCTACTCGGTCATTGCCGTACGTTTTGTGCTGGGTAGCCACTCTAATTTGAAATACGGTGCCCGACTGATGAACTCATTCATGGGCGACAACTCCACGATATCCTGCTGTGAGGTGCTTCATAACCTGATTTTCCCGGCTCATGAGCAGCATCACAACAACTCGTTCCTGATTGCCAGCGTTGTCAAGGGACAGTCAAACCTGGCTGCCGGCGCGACCATCGGCTCAAACCATAATTCACGTACCAATGACAATGAGATTGAGGCAGGACGCGGATTCTGGCCAGGTCTTTGCGTGAGCGTTAAGCACTCATGCAAGTTTGCCAGTTTTACCATGCTTGCCAAGGGTGCTTATCCGGCCGAGATGATCAACCCGTTCCCGTTTGCGCTTATCAGCAATGACGAGGTTCACGGCGAGCTCCACGTAATGCCCGCATTTTCATGGCTTTACAATATGTTCGCCATGGCCCGCAATAACTGGAAATACGCCACCCGCGATACCCGTGTGTTCAAGGTCCAAAACATCGAGTTCGATGCCTACGCACCTGATTCCATGGAGGAGGCCATACAGGCACGCAAGCTGCTTGATAAGTGGACCGCCAAGGCATGGCTGCGCCGCGAGGGCAAGAACCTGGACGGAATGACCGATGACGCACTTATGGATATCGGCCGAAACCTTCTTAACGGTGATCCGGATAAGATTGCAGATTTGGAGGTTCTGGGCGAGGATATGGAGAAATCAAAGCGTAAGGTTGTCATACTGCATCCGTACAAGGCATATCACGCTTACGGCGACATGCTTATTTACTATGCAGTCAAGAACATAGTATCTTATCTGGAGGCCAATGATGATGCTACATTCCAGAGTATCAGCAAGATGTTTGACGGTGACCGTGCCCGCGTATGGTTCAACCTGGGTGGTCAGCTCATGTCGATGGAGGATGTCGACCAGCTGCGTACCGATATCAAGAACGGCACTCTGAACACCTGGAAGGAGATTCACCACCGCTACAACGAGATCTGGAAGAAATACCCCATAGACAAGCTGCGTCACGCATATATGTCACTCAAGCACATGCTTGGCGTTGATACTCTCACGGTCGATGACTGGAACAACGCTCTCAACAAGGGTATCGACCTGCAGCAGTACATCTTTGACCAGGTTTATGAGACCCGCAAGAAGGACTATCAGAACAAGTTCCGTCAGGCAACCTTCCTGAGCGAGGACGAGATGATTGCCGCTTGGGGCAAGCTGGATGACAACAGCTTCATTCAGAACCAGCGCAAGGAGCTCAAGGAGTTCACCGAGCGCGTTCAGAATGTCCGCAAGAGATTAATTCAGAAATAACTATCTATTAATAATCAATATGAATCTTACAGACAAAAAGTACTCCCAGTACGCTCTCGTACAGGAGATGATGGACACAGTTGAGACTGTAAAGAAGTTTGATCCCGCCTGCACCAAGGAGATTGCCGCCAAGGTTGCCAAGGCCGGAAAGGCATACTTTACCGGTGAGGGTTCAAGCCGAATCTTCCCCGCCAAGAACGCTCTGCGCAAGACCAAGCGTTGGGGTCTGGATTTGAACGCACAGACTGACGGTTCATGGCAGTCACGTGAATATGACCTGAGCTCATTTGCCGTATTCCTGGCTTCAAACTCAGGCCGCACCAAGGAGGTAACCCTGCTGGCTAAGAAACTCATGGAGGAGGGCAATCCTCTGCGTTTCGGCCTCACCGCAAATGAGGGTACCATCCTTTCAACCTTCTGCGCCAACACTCACGTTCTCAACTGCGGTTGGGAGCAGGCCGTAGCCGCCACCAAGAGCGTTGTCGAGCAGGCTCTCTACTACGAGTCAGTTCTGTGGAACATCGCAGGCAAGGATGTAAAGGCCGGTCTGGCTGCTCTGCCCGCACAGATTGAGAAGGCCCTGACACTTCAGGTTCCCGCCGAGATCGTAGAGTGGGTCAAGAAGGCCGAGACCATCTACTTTGCAGGTTACAATGACGGTGTGGCCGAAGAGCTCACACTCAAGACCAATGAGATTACCCGCCGTAAGTCCGATTTCCTGGAGGGCACATACGCTCTGCACGGAATCGAGGAGGTAATGAAGGAGGGCGACATCATCTTCTGGGTTGATCCTATTGCCGATGAGTACCAGAAGATTCAGGACTGCCTGATCAAGGGTGCCGGTGTCAAGGTCGTAGCTATCGCTGACCACGATACTCCGTTCCCCACCATCAAGACTCCCGCAGCAGGCGATTTCAATCCCTACGTATATCTGTGCGCAGGCTGGAACGTGCTGGTTGAGATCGGTATCGCTACCGGTATGGATCTGGATCATCCTAACCGCGCCCGCAAGGTTGGTAACGAAATACAGCTCTGATATAATTTTTGAAAAGTTTTTGATTCCCGGGAAGGTCGGCTTGTGTTAGCCGGCCTTTCTTTTTATCTTTGTGATGTGAGCAAGAATCTTTTCAAATACAGGATAGGGGCAGGGGTAGAGGCGTTCTCTACGGAGCGGGACGCTGAGCTTCCGTACTATGTGGTGCAGCCGCATCAGGTGCACGGTTGTGAGATTCGCGAAGTGACTGATCCGCTAACCACGCGGGAGCAGCTTGAGGGGGTCGATGCGCTTGTGACCGATGTCCCCGGCGTGGCGATATCGGTCCGTACAGCCGATTGCATTCCGGTGCTGCTCTATGATCCTGTGCAGAAGGCTGTTGCGGCAGTTCACGCAGGTTGGCGAGGCACTGTGCAGCACATCAGCTGCAAGGTGATAGACCGTATGCGGGAGCTTTACGGCACTTGCGCGGCCGATCTCAAGGCGGTCATCGGCCCGGGCATCGGCCCTGAGAGCTTTCAGGTAGGACAGGAGGTGGCCGATGCGTTTGCAGCTGCAGGATTCCCGATGGAACAGATCCTGAAAGACTGCGGTCCAAAGGCTCCCACAGCCGATAATCCCATGGCTGGAGGCCTGCACATAGACCTCTGGCGCGCCAATGAGTGGCTGGTTGAACGATCAGGCGTACAGCCGCAGAACATACAAGTGGCAGGCATCTGCACGTACAAACAAAACGACCGCTTCTATTCGGCCCGTCGTGAGGGCACCAAGTGCGGTCGCATAATCAACGTGATCAAAATTGAGAAATGAGTCCCCAATGGCACTATGCCATCGCTAGGCTGATGCGCTGGCGCTCCAGGTCTACGCTCAAAACCTTTACCATTACCTGTTGCTGGAGGGAAACCACCTGAGTGGGGTCCTTGATGAACTTGCCGGGTGCCAGCTGCGAGATGTGGATAAGGCCTTTTACGTGAACGCCTATGTCCACGAATGCGCCAAAGTTGGTGATATTGCTGATTATGCCGGGCAGCTCCATGCCGGGCTTTACGTCCTCGATGGTGTGAACCTCATTTGAGAACTCAAACTTCTTTAACGGGCCGCGCGGGTCACGTCCGGGCTTTTCAAGCTCGGCCATTATGTCGGTCAGGGTGGGTAGGCCGACGGTTGGAGTCACGTACTTGTTTATGTCAATTTTGGCACGGAGTTCGGCCGATTTCATCAGATCCTCGACTGAGCATTTCAGATCCTTTGCCATCTTCTCCACGATGCCGTAGCTCTCAGGGTGTACGGCCGAATTGTCCAACGGCTCATCGCTGCCGGGTACACGCAGGAATCCGGCTGCCTGCTCGAATGCCTTGGCTCCCAGACGCGGTACCTTCATCAGTTCCTTTCGGGATTTGAACGGCCCGTTCTCAGTGCGGTAATCCACAATGTTCTGAGCCAGCTGGGGCCCCAGACCGCTTATATATGTAAGAAGGTGCGTGCTCGCGGTATTCACGTTCACACCCACGCGGTTTACACAGCTAATGACCGTCTGGTCAAGCGAGTGCTTGAGCTCGGTCTGGTTCACATCTTTCTGATACTGACCCACGCCGATTGATGACGGGTCAATCTTGACCAACTCTGCCAGCGGATCCATCAGACGGCGGCCGATGGACACTGCACCGCGCACCGTCACGTCATAATCCGGGAACTCGTCACGCGCAGTCTTTGAGGCTGAATAAATCGACGCACCGTCCTCGTTCACGCTGAAAATCTGAACGCCGGCTGGCAGTCGCAGATGCTCCACAAACTCCTTGGTCTCACGTCCGGCGGTACCGTTGCCGATCGCAATGGCCTCAATCTTATACTGCTCCACCAGAGTCTGAATCTTGGCGGCAGCCTGACGAGCCTCGTTGTGCGGCGGGTGGGGGAATATGGCCTCGTTGTGCAGCAGATTGCCCTGAGCGTCCAGGCAGACCACCTTACAGCCGGTTCTGAAGCCCGGATCTATGCCCATAACCGCCTTCTGGCCTAGCGGAGAGGCCATCAGCAGCTGCTCCAGGTTGCTTGCGAATATGCGTATCGCTTCGGCATCGGCCGTCTCCTTCGATGATGCCGCGAATTCATTTTCGACCGATGGCTGCAGCAGCCTGTAGTAGGAATCCTGCACAGCCTCATCTACCAGTTGTGACACCTCTGATTTGCCGTGAACGTACTTGCGCGAGAGGGCATCGGACGTCTTTTCGTCATCGATTTCTATTGAAACTCGCAGGAATCCCTCGGCCTCACCGCGGCGCATGGCCAGCAGGCGGTGAGATGCGCAGTGACGCAGCGACTCATTGAAGTCAAACCAGTCACGGTACTTCTGGGCATCGGCCTCCTTGCTCTTGACCACCTTACTGTATATGCGTGCCTCGCGACGATATCCGTTACGCACCAAGTTGCGGGCGCTCTCGTCCAGCGATACTTGCTCGGCGATGATGTCCATGGCACCCTGCAGGGCATCGTCAACAGACTCCACGCCCTTGTCCTTGCTCACGTATTTCTTGGCCTCACGGTCCAGCGGAACGTACTGATTTTGCTTCATCACGAACTCGGCCAGCGGCTCCAGACCCTTCTCGCGGGCGGCATCGGCCCTGGTCTTGCGATGCGGCTTGTAGGGGGCGTAGATGTCCTCCAGCTCGGTGCTGTCCCAACAGTGCTCAATGCGCTCACGCAGCTCAGGTGTCAGTTTGTCAAGCCCTTCTATTGTGCCGATAACCGTCTCCTTGCGCTTGGCAAGGGTCTCCAGACGCTCCAGCGCATTGCTCACCTCAGTCACCTGAACCTCATCCATACCGCCGGTCGACTCCTTGCGGTATCGGCTTATAAATGGTATCGTCGCGCCGTTCTCAAGCAGTTTCAAAGTGTTCTCCACCTGATTCTCCCTGAGTCCCGTCTCGCGTACGATTATCTGTATATATTCGGTGTTCATAACTATTCGGTTGGTTTTGTAAAGATACAATTGATTTTTCATATCTTTGCTTACGGAGTCCCAAAATGGGGCCCTGCTGGAGAGATACTGTGAAGAACACTCTTCGGGATTAGCTAATTTAATTACAGTCATATTATGGCAAAGAAAGAGAATGAGGGTGTGTCAGGCCCTCAGAATGCCGGCCTTAGCGAGAAACTCAAGGCTTTGCAGGCTGCAACTGACAAGATTGAGAAGAGCTTCGGAAAGGGCTCAATCATGAAACTGGGTGATGAGAGCATTGAGAACGTCGATGTCATCTCAACCGGTTCTATCGGCCTTAACGCCGCACTTGGCGTAGGCGGTTATCCCCGCGGCAGGATAATTGAGATCTATGGTCCCGAATCATCAGGTAAGACCACACTGGCCATTCATGCCATCGCCGAGGCACAGAAGAACGGCGGTATTGCCGCATTCATCGATGCCGAGCATGCATTTGACCGCTTCTACGCCGCCAAGCTGGGCGTGGACATCGACAACCTGTGGATTTCACAGCCCGATAACGGCGAGCAGGCACTTGAGATAGCAGAGCAGCTTATCCGCTCCAGTGCAATCGATATTATCGTAATCGACAGTGTTGCTGCACTTACTCCCAAGGCCGAAATCGAGGGTGATATGGGTGACAACAAGGTAGGTCTGCAGGCACGACTCATGAGCCAGGCACTGCGCAAACTCACATCAACCATCAACAAGACCAACACCACCTGCATCTTCATCAACCAGCTGCGTGAGAAGATCGGAGTGATGTTCGGCAACCCCGAAACCACCACAGGCGGTAACGCGCTCAAGTTCTACGCATCTGTACGTCTTGACATCCGCCGCGTCACATCACTCAAGGACGGCGATGAGGTAGTCGGCAACCAAGTACGCGTAAAGGTTGTCAAGAACAAGGTGGCACCTCCTTTCCGCAAGGCCGAGTTCGATATCATGTTCGGCGAGGGCATCAGCAAATCAGGCGAGATTGTTGACCTGGGCGTTGAGTACGGCATCCTCAAGAAGAGCGGCTCATGGTTCAGCTACGGAGACACCCGCCTGGCACAGGGCCGCGACGCCACCAAGCAGCTCATGCAGGACAATCCCGAGCTGGCTGAGGAGCTGGAGAAGAAGATCATGGCTGCCATCCTGGGCAGTCCCCAGGCTCCCGAGCCCGACTCCGATTCAGAAATGATGAACGATTGAGTTCGTACTTGCATTTTTAAGAGAAGCGATTCACACAGGTCGCTTCTCTTTTTTTTAGCCCCTGCGGCGCACCTTAGGGATGAAAAGGCTCGCACTTGCGCTACAGCTCCCTAAGGTGCAGGGGTGGCCAGCGGGAAAGCGTATTTCCTGCGCACCTTAGGGATGAAAAAGGCTCTACGTGCGTTACAGCTCCCTAAGGTGCAGGGGCAGCCCGCGAGAAAGCGTATTTCCTGCTGACCTTAGGGATGAAAAGGCTCGCACCTGCGCTACAGTTCCCTAAGGTGCAGGGGTAGCCCGCGAGAAAGCGTATTTCCTTTCGCGTACGTGTCGGTTATCGGACTAAAGAATTATATTTGCGAATGATAAGTGTCTAAGACCTTGTTTTGCATCGAAACCTAAACCAATAAACAAAATACTATGAAGGATATTTTCCATGTTTGCATGACCGCGCACAAAGAGGTCATGACAAGAAATTCTGATGACGCACGCGATTTCACCAATCTCATGGCTTTGGCTGCGTTCAGAAATGACACCAGTATTCTTGCGGATTCCGTGATGTCCAACCATGTCCACTTCATTGTTCTGTCTGAATCGCCCCAAAAATTCGCTCTCTCACTCAGGTATTCTTTGACCAAACACTTCAATTACGTCTATGGAAGAACTGGAAGGCTTTTTGATAAAAGAGTGTTTATCAGAAAATTAGAAGGGACAAAACATATTCAGATGGCAATAAACTATTGTCTCCGGAATGGCTTGCACCACGGCCAAAGTGAGACGGCTTTTGCATACCCGTTCAGCACCTGCAATTACATTTTTTCCCGCGCCAGGGGCATCCAGGATTCGAACCTGTCATTCAATCGGGCCGAGATTCAATCTTACTTGCCTAAGAATGCCTGCTTCCCGGATAGTTTTGGTATTGATAGTCAAGGCGTTATATCAAGAAAAACCTTTCAGGAAATCAGATTGGCCGAGTCTTGGTACGGAACGCCCACCAATTATATATATAATATGAACCGTCGCACGACTGAAGATTGGATAAAGGAGCAGGAAAAAGATGATGTAATCGCCGATCCTATCACATTGAAAATCATAGAGAAAGGTGTCCAGTTTGATTCGGAGTCCGATATGCTCAAGAATGAGATGGGCGGCCGATCGTCGGTCGTGAATATGAATGACATGGATGTTTGTTCGTTGGTGGACAATGACATTCTTGGCCGATACAAGGGCAAGAGCATATATCAAGTAAATGATAAACGCCGATGCCAAATCGCACTGGAACTCATACACGATTGTCATATCAATGCCATTCAAGCCTCACGCTGCGTTGCGATTCCTGTATCATTCTTGCCAGATGAATACCGCCCCAAGAAACTACGATCATATTAACCGCAGCTCCTATAGGTACCGCAGGACCTTAGGGATGAAAATGTCTCTACGTGCGTTACAGCTCCCTAAGGTCCCGGGGTGGCCCGCGAGTAAGCGTATTTCCTGCTGACCTTAGGGATGAAAAGGCTCGCACTTGCGTTACAGCTCCCTAAGGTGCAGGGGTGGCCAGCGGGAAAGCGTATTTCCTGCTGACCTTAGGGATGAAAATGTCTCTACGTGCGTTACAGTTCCCTAAGGTGCAGGGGGAGGCAGCGAGAAAGCGTATTTTCTGCTGACCTTAGGGATGAAAAGGCTCGCACCTGCGTTGCAGCTCCCTAAGGTCCCGGGGTGGCCCGCGAGTAAGCGTATTTCCTGCGCACCTTAGGGATGAAAATGGCTCTACGTGCGTTACAGCTCCCTAAGGTCCCCCGGTACAAGGATAGCAGGGGTGCAGGTGGCGGGCGGAAGCGGGCGGAATTCTGCCAAAACGGCAGTAATGTCATGCTACAAGGTCCTGATGTGGCTTAAATTAGGCTCAGATGCGACCTAATTGTGGCATGGCATCGAATTTGTACCATTATCAGTGTCACAAAATTTTGAGTTCAAACAAATAAAAAACATACAACTATGGGAAAGATTATTGGAATTGACCTTGGAACCACAAACTCGTGCGTTTCAGTATTTGAGGGTAACGAGCCTGTCGTAATCGCCAACAGCGAGGGCAAGCGCACAACCCCTTCAATCGTCGCTTTCGTTGACGGCGGCGAGCGTAAGATAGGTGATCCTGCCAAGCGTCAGGCCATCACCAACCCGCAGCGTACCGTGTTCTCAATCAAGCGTTTCATGGGTGAGAACTGGGACCAGGTGCAGAAAGAGATCGCCCGCGTACCTTATAAGGTAGTAAAGGGTGACAACAACATGCCGCGTGTGGACATTGACGGACGTCTGTACACCGCTCAGGAAATCAGCGCCATGATTCTTCAGAAGATGAAGAAGACTGCCGAGGATTATCTGGGCCAGGAGGTTACAGAGGCTGTCATCACAGTCCCGGCATACTTCAGCGACTCACAGCGTCAGGCCACCAAGGAGGCTGGCCAGATAGCAGGTCTGGATGTAAAGCGTATCGTGAACGAGCCTACCGCTGCCGCTTTGGCATACGGTGTTGACAAGGCCAACAAGGATATGAAGATTGCCGTATTCGACCTGGGTGGCGGTACATTCGATATCTCCATCCTGGAGTTCGGCGGCGGTGTATTCGAGGTGCTCGCAACCAACGGTGATACCCACCTGGGCGGTGATGACTTTGACCAGGTAATCATCAATTGGCTGGTTGAGGAGTTCAAGAAGGATGAGGGAGCCGATCTTACAGCTGACCCGATGGCACTGCAGCGTCTTAAGGAGGCTGCCGAGAAGGCCAAGATCGAGCTGTCATCATCAACCAGCACTGAGATCAACCTGCCGTACATCATGCCGGTAGCAGGTGTACCGCGTCACCTTGTAAAAACTCTTACACGTGCCAAGTTCGAGCAGCTGGCTAACGGCCTGATTCAGGCTTGCCTGGAGCCCTGCCGCAAGGCCATGCAGGATGCCGGTCTTACCAACGCCGATATCGACGAGGTAATCCTGGTCGGTGGTTCAAGCCGTATCCCCGCAGTTCAGAAGCTGGTTGAGGATTTCTTCGGCAAAGTGCCTTCAAAGGGTGTTAATCCTGATGAAGTCGTAGCAGTAGGTGCTTCAATCCAGGGTGCTATCCTGAACAAGGAGGGCGGTGTAGGTGACATCGTTCTTCTGGATGTAACCCCGCTTACAATGGGTATCGAGACCATGGGCGGTGTGATGACAAAGTTGATCGATGCCAACACCACAATCCCGTGCAAGAAGAGTGAAATTTTCTCAACAGCTGCCGATAACCAGACAGCCGTAACCATACATGTGCTGCAGGGCGAGCGTCCTATGGCCGCACAGAACAAGTCAATCGGCCAGTTCAACCTGGAGGGCATAGCACCCGCACGTCGTGGCGTACCTCAAATTGAGGTTACATTCGATATCGACGCCAACGGTATCCTTAAGGTATCTGCCAAGGATAAGGCTACAGGCAAGGAGCAGGCCATCCGTATCGAGGCTAGCTCAGGTCTGAGCAAGGAGGAGATTGAGCGTATGAAGGCTGAGGCCGAGGCAAATGCCGATGCCGATAAGAAGGAGCGTGAGAAAGTTGACAAACTCAACCAGGCTGACTCAATGATATTCCAGACCGAGCAGCAGCTGCAGGATCTGGGTGACAAGATCCCTGCTGACAAGAAGGCTCCTATTGAGAGCGCTCTGAATGCCCTTAAGGATGCTCACAAGGCTCAGGATATCGCAGCAATTGACAAGGCAATGGCCGAGCTCAATACCGCCTTCCAGGCAGCCAGCGCCCAGATGTACCAGCAGAGCGGCGCACAGGGTCAGCCCGGTGCAGGCGCTCAGAGCGGTCCTCAGGACGCAGGTCAGAGCAGCAACTCCGGCAGCAACAACGACAACGTCCAAGACGCTGACTTCGAGGAAGTAAAGTGAGAGCCGAGAGGAGAGTGAAAGCTAGCTTTTACTATCCCGAGGCGAATCCTTTACTCGACGGTGTAGCCGTCAAGTGAGAAGATTGAGCCAAAAGAAAGACAGCGACGTGAATAGCGCCGCTGTTTTTTTTGTATAAGAGATCTGTCCCTAGTGTCACCAAAAAGGGCCAAAGAGAAGCTTTAGCTCGACGGCCCCGAAGGGGGAAAGTCAACCGTCCCCAATGGACTTTTTCTGGTTTTGTTTTGGCCAATTAAAATCTTTGCAGTACTTTTACACAAATTTTAAGAAAAATAAAAATATAATATAGCTTATGAGAAAGTTTTACTCTTTGGTTTTACTGGGTCTTTTTGCAACACAGGTATTAGCTGACAATATTCCCGAGTATTGCATTGACAACGATGTTGTTCACCGCTATCTTACAGAGGTTCAGTACGATCCTAACGACTACTCGTACTCCAAGATCATGGATTACTGCTACAAATTTCCGTGGGACTGGGAAGGTGAAGGTAAGGGTGTACGACTTGATATCCCCAAACCCGTAACGATCAAGTTCGATGCGTTGGCTGCAGCCAGCACCATTTACGTAAGTGAGTATGAGGATTTTGCCGATGCTTATACCTTGGCAATACCCGCTGGTCAGGATTCGGTCGATGTATACAACCTGATTCCCAACAGGCTCTACAATTTCAAGATTGAGTGGGACAACGGTGGAGTGATGACCGTTGCAAAGAGCGGACAGTTCAGGACAACCGGTAATGTCCGCATGCTCAAGATTGACGGTATTTACAATGTCCGTGACCTGGGTGGTTGGATAGGCTTGGGTGGTAACCCCATCAAATACGGCAAACTTATCAGAGGTTCAAGACTTAATGTCAATAACGCATCGACCCTGTTGATTACCGCCGATGGTATAAATGAACTCCGCAGACTGGGCATAACAGCCGAGCTTGATATGCGTAACTCAAGCAATGCTGCAAATGCCACACATTCATTTCTGGGCGCAGATATTCCTATCTATAACGTTGAGAACGCTTACAACAGCCGTATAGCCACATTCGCTGATGCTCCTCAGAGTATTGAGGGTATCAATAAGCTGATACAGTGGTTCCGCGAGGGCAGATCGGTCTATATGCACTGCTCTGTAGGTGCGGACCGTACCGGTACTGTCGCATATCTGGTTGGAGCACTCTGCGGAATGAGCGAGGATGCTCTTTGTAAGGAGTTTGAGCTCACTTCATTCTCAGGTGATAAGGTGGTCAACGAGCGTCAGGAGGCCAATGGTGATTATGAGCGCCTGGTTCGTCAGAGAGACTATTCCGGCCGACTCGATCCTAACGACAATCAGGACAGCTATAAATTTGCCAGCATGGTTGACAAGATCAAGTCATTCCAGAAGACCGAACATCCTGAATGGACACTCCAGCAGAGAGTCCAGTGGCACTTGAGGACAGGTGTAGACGGTGTCAAGGTTTCTCCGGCCGATTTGGCATTCCTTGTAGATTATCTTACAGGCTATAAGATACTTGCAGGATTCAATACCGATGTTGATACTGTCAGACTGGAAAAGGGTCAGACACATAAATTGAAAGTTACTCCTTTCCCGGCCGAAGCAGAGTACACATCAATCACTTTCAAGGGCAGTACCAGCAAGTATGTCGCAACAATAACTGCAGACGGTACTATCACTGCAACAGGCGGTGGTAAAGCATATGTTCTTGTAGATGTGGACGGTATTGAGAAGTACATCCCTGTGATAGTGCCTATTACAGAGACCAGTGTTCCCGGTTACACTACCGAGGGTGAGGCAGTTCACAACTACTTGACCGAGACTCATTACAGCGCCGATGATTACAGCGTATCCACTGTTGAGAATTATCTGACCGGCTCCGGCCGTAAGGACTGGTCTCAGTCAGTTACATTCAAATGGATGGTCTATCCCGGTGCTACAAACCAGCGTCTGCGTATAAGCGAGACACCTAGCTTTGAGAAATTTGATTCATATGACAAGGCCGATGAGGATTCAACCCACACCCTGTCAGGTCTGGAACCCCAGAAACTTTACTACTACAAGGTTATAGCCACATTCAACGGCCGTACAGATACTCTGGTGTCTTCAGCATTCATGACCACCGGAACTGTCAAGATGGTAAACCTCAAGAAGGTCTACAACGTGCGTGACATGGGTGGTGTGACCGGCATGAACGGACACAAGGTTCAGTATGGCAAACTGTTCCGTGGCTCACGCCTGAAGGGTAACACATCTGAGGGTGGTAAGGTCATCAGTACTGAGGACGTAAAGGATCTTCTGCGTTTTGGCATAACCGCCGAGCTTGACCTGCGCAGTGACGAAGAGACCAATTCAACCACATCAGCCCTTAACAGGGAGTACTCATACAGCAGGATAGCCGATGCTATCAACGCTCAGGGTATGTATGTAACATGCAACGATGCCTACATAAAGGCCTTGAACACCATCATAGGCTGGATGAAGGATAACAGCGAAATCGTTTATATAAACAGTACATACGGTGCAGAGCGTACAGGTACACTGGCATTCCTTATCAACGGTCTGCTGGGTGTGAGTGAGGAGGACCTCTCCAAGGACTATGAGCTCTCATCATTCTCAGGTGATAAGAAAGCTCCTGTATGCAAGCGCAACGAGGGTGACTTCCCGGCCATGGTGGCAGCCATCAAGGGTCTTAACGGCAACACTCTGCAGGAGAAGATATACAGGTACTTCACTGAGGGTATCTACGGACTCACCGGCAGTGCTACAATCTCCAAGGCCGATTTGAACTGGTTCATCAGCTACATGCTGGGTTGCCCGGCATCAGAGGTTGAGAGCAGTCCCATGACCAGGCTGGAGAGCGTCAAGGCTCCAGTGATTACCGGCAAGATATACAACCTGCTTGGTCAGGAGGTGGAGAATCCGGGTCCCGGCATCTACATCATGAACGGCAAGAAATTCATTATCAGATAATCATTTAATCATTAACCCTAAATAATTAACTAACATGAAACGTGTAAAATTTGTTTCTTTACTGAGTCTGTCACTCTTGATGAGTGCTGTAGTTTTGTTCTCTGCCTGCGGTTCATCAGGCGCTGCCAAGAAGCCCAAAGGCATTGTTCTGCAGGAGGGTGACCGTGCCGTTCTGACCAACGCCAACGGCTATACCACAATCGAGTTCCCAGCTGAGCTGAACGGTGAGGACGTGGCTCTTTATGATACTGACCTGCTGGGCTATCTGCTCAAGTCAAACGCTCCTATTTCAACCAGCGGCAGTGAGTACGATGCTTATCGTATTTATTACTATCTGCACAACTCAAAGGAGTGGCTGCATCAGGGAATCTATGAGAATCCTTATGAGATGACAGTCAGCAAGATAAAGAGCGTTAAGATTGCCAACTACCGCATGCGCCTGAGAGAGTTTGCAGATCAGATGCCTTATCTCACCAACTCAAAGGAGAAGAAGAGTGATTCAGGTTTCCAGAATGAGATTCAGTTCGGCGAGAACTACTATCTCTTCATCGATATCACAATGCGTGACTGATCTGATTGAGTTCACAAAAAAACAGCGGCGAGTTTTTCGCCGCTGTTTTTTATTTATCTACAAGCATGAAAGAGAGTTGCCCGGAGGCACAGACCTCATCATTCACGTAGGCCGTGGCGTTGACCTGAAGGAACAGCCCCCGGCAGTTTCCCATGGTGGATTTGACTACCACTTTGTCGCCCGGACGGACCGTACGCTTAAAGCGCACCTTGTCCATGCCGGCATAGAGAGCCATCCTGTACTGGAGCTTGTCCTGGAACAGCAATACGCTGCCCTGCGCCATGATCTCACACAGGATCACCCCCGGGACAATGGGATTGCCCGGAAAGTGTCCGTGAGTATAGTAGGGGTCATCAGGAACGGTATACTCTGATACAACACCGTCCTCAGTAAGTTCTGAACGGTCCACAAGGAGCATGGGCTCCCTGTGGGGCAGAATCTGCATCAAACCTTCCTTATCCATTGTACTTGCGCAGCGCTACTGCGGCATTATGTCCGCCAAAACCAAGAGAGCAGGAGAGAGCATAGTCAGCCTGCACCTTACGGGCGGTGTTAGGAATATAATCAAGGTCGCACTCAGGATCCGGCTCCTTATAGCCTATTGTGGGAGGCAGGACGCCACTCTCCAGTGCTATGGCCGATGCAATCAGTTCAACAGCACCTGTTGCACCCAGCATATGTCCATGCATGGACTTGGTTGAACTTATCATCACCTTGCGGGCCTGCTCATCACCAAGCGCAATCTTGATTGCCTTGGTCTCACAGGCGTCATTCATGTGGGTTCCGGTACCGTGGGCGTTGATGTAGAGCAGCTTGTCACCCGTGTATCCGGCCTCGCTCAGAGCCTGGCTCAGTGATGCGGCTGTGGTGGTGCCGTCGGGGCGGGGAGCGGTGTAGTGATATGCATCGCAGGTGTTGCCGTAACCGCAGACCTCGGCAATGATATGTGCACCGCGCTTTACGGCGTGCTCATACTCCTCAAGAATCAGGATTCCGGCGCCCTCGGCCATCACGAATCCGCCGCGACGTGCATCGAACGGCAGGCAGGCCTCAGCGGGGTTCTGAGCTGTGGTAAGAGCCTTCATGTTAGCAAATCCGCCAATGGCCAGCTCGTTTACGGCAGCCTCGGTTCCGCCGGTGATGATAGCATCGGCCATACCATACTTGATGGCACGGAAGGCCTCACCAACGGCGTGCGTGCTGGTGGCGCAGGCTGATACTACCGGAAGGCAGGGACCTTGTGCGTTGAACTTTATGGCTATGTTGCCTGCACCCAGGTTGCCTATCATCATGGGGATGAACAGAGGTGATACGCGCTTTGCGCCTTCCTCTTTCATTACGATGGTCTGGTCAATGAAAGTCTGCATACCTCCTATGCCTGAGCCTACGTAGCATCCCAGACGGCCCGGCTCAATGTTCTCGCCGGATTTAAGACCGCTCTGCTCCATAGCCTGCAGTGCGGCGCAAATGCCAAACTGGCTGAAACGGTCACTGCGGCGTGCACTGCCGGGATCCATGCCCATCTCAGTAGGCTTGAAATCCTTAACCTGACCGGCTACGTGAACCGTGAGTTCACCAAAGCGGTCCAGACCCTCTATCTGTGAGATACCCAGGCGGCCGTTCTCAAGACTATCCTTAAACTCGCTTATATTCTTACCTATACAGGTGATGACACCCATGCCGGTAATTACAACTCTTTTTTCTGTCATATCTAAGTCAATTATTTATACATGAAACGGCGTATACTGCCTTTGGGAGTCTTTACGAACGGCTCAAACTTGAGCTCAAAGCCATCCACATGTGAGTAGGCGGGTATATCCTGATTCAGCTTGGTTATGTTGCCTGCCATGATGGCGTTCAGGGCGTCGTTATCCATTCCGCTGGCACCAACCTGATCCAGATTGGGAACTACCAGAGCGGTAAGATGACCCTTGCGGTCAACTATGATTGACTCCTGTACGTAGGGCAGAGCGTTCAGAACCACCTCAATCTCCTCGGGGAATATGTTCTGACCGTTGGCAGAGAGCAGCATGTTCTTGCATCGGCCTGCCAGGAATACGGTGTTGTCCTTATCCTTGGTGCCCATATCGCCGGTGTGGAACCAGCCGTCCTTGTCAATGACCTCGGCAGTAGCCTCGGGGTTCTTGTAGTAGCCGGTAAATACGCAGTCACCTTTTATGATAACCTCACCGGGAATGTGCTCGGGATCATCGGAGTCAATGCGGCACTCAATGCCTTCAGGTACAATCTCACCGACCGATTTCATCTTGTACTTACCCTTCTCGCCTATAGAGATTGTGGGGCAGGCCTCGGTCATGCCGTAGCCGGTCACAAACGGAATCTGCAGCTTCTGAGCCATCAGGTCCTCCAGGTCAAATGCCATGGCGGCGCCGCCGGTAACCAGCAGTTCAATGTTGGGACCGAACGCTGACATGAATATGGTGCGCAGGGCATTGCAGTAGTCCTGGTTGTTCTTGTAATCAGAGAGTTTCTGCTTGCCTGACTTGCTGCTTACAAACTCGCCTATGGTGTTCTCCAGCATCTTGACCAGGATGAGCGGAACGGCAAAGAATACGTTGGGCTTGACTTCGGCCAGTGCGGGCTTGAGGTAAGAAGGAACGGGCGGCAGACCCAATATATAAAGGTGCATGCCCAGGCAGAGCGGCTCTATTGCATCGTACATCATGCCGAATATGTGAGCAAACGGCAGCACGCTCAGGTAAGTCTGTCCCTCACGGTAGGGGAAATGGCGCGGAATCAGGAAAACGTTCACGCTGAAGTTACGCACCGTCAGCATCACGCCCTTGGGATTGCCTGTTGAGCCCGATGTGTAGTTGATGCCGCACATCTCATCGGCATCGCGGTCAGCGTAACCATTGAAATCCTCCAGACTAAGGCCGTTGGGATGTGCATCGGCCATTAACTGCTCACGCTTGCTGTATACGGCAGCGAATGTGCCGCGGCTTGCCAGCAGCTCACCGGTGTGAACATCGATGGCTGCCAACAGGGCCGGCATCTGGTCAAAATCCATCTTGTCCATCAGGCGGCGCTCAGTGTAGAGCAGCACGCTGTCAGAGTGGTTTACCAGACTCATGGTATCTGTGGGTGTATATCCGTCAAACAACTGGACGCCTACGTATCCGCCGGTCATGATTCCCATGAAGGTCTTGATCCAGCCTGCGCAGCTCTTGGCGTTGAGGGCAATCTTGGCGCCTTTCTCAATGCCTGCTGCCTGCCATAGCAACTGGTCCTGCTCAATCTGAGCGGCCAGCTGGCCGTATGTTGCTGAACTGTGGCGGAAATCATCAAGCGCTGCGTCGTTCCAGTGCTTGCGTACTGTTGATTCAAATTTCTTGATAAATGTTACGTCGTACATAATTATTGGAAGTTTTTGTTTGTGCCTTAGTCGGGCAACCCGACCCCGGGCGTTAAATACGGCGCAAAAATAACCCTTCGGGTCCGCCCGAAGGGTCTAAAAAATTATTTTGTGGCTAACACTGTCGCCGCTGTGGCAAAAACAGTAGGGGTGTGGCGAATTGACGAGTGTTATTTCACCACTGTTTTGCGGCCGTTTATGATGTAGAGACCGCTTTGAAGCGATGAGAGCGCCTGGTCAACAGATTCAAACGTACCTAAGTCTACACCCGTAATGGAATAAACCTTTACCGTACTTGCTGATCGTGCAATCTGACGTACGCCGTATGTTGAAACGTCAAACTTGTAATCGGCAATGAGAGAAGTAATGTCATAATCCCATTTTGAAGCTTTGTCCTGACCGTAGGTGAGCGCGTTGGCATG
>Ga0265298_10003244_pt1 | contig 21723 bp, 14 predicted proteins | sample AusTroGonzalo_MG_3_FD_193486 | JGI IMG/M metagenome (GOLD analysis project Ga0265298, IMG submission 193486) | Bovine rumen microbial communities from tropical cattle in Woodstock, Queensland, Australia - Gonzalo_01 | ecosystem: Host-associated > Mammals > Digestive system > Stomach > Rumen ...
CATCTGCTGTGGCGGCTTCTTCATGGCAACAAGCGAATTCGCCGCGACGAACTTTGTTTCGAGATTCGGAAGTGTGTTGACGCCGTAGTTGCAACGCTTGTCACTTGTCGGCTCACCCTGTTCGCAAATAAGCGAAATGAAGAAGCGCAGCTTCGTAATCATCATGGCAATTGGCTGTATATCGACGCCGAAGATACAGTTCTCAATGACACGGAGCTTGATGGCGTAGAGGTCGGAAGCGGTCGCCGCGGACGACGCACCTCCCAATGCGGTTGCACGTTCAACGATAGCATGAAGCATTCCCATGGGAAATGCCCCAGAGCCGCAGGCGGGATCAAGCACTTTGATTTCAAGAAGATGTTTCAATTGCTCTTCCGATGATTTGTCCTTGACTGGCTTCATGTAGGCGTCAAGCGATTCCTTCACCATGTAGTCGACTATCTCGCGCGGAGTGTAGAACGACCCTGTGGCATTACGTGCCGTAACCTGTGTCTCGGGATTGTACGAGGCGAGAAGATTCTCGAAAACGCGCCCTAGAAGTTCGGGGTCGAGGGACACCTCCGCATCGTTTACGGAATTCTCTTCGACCGTGAAATTGTAGCGGTCGAGAAGCGGGAATAGTCCGGGTGCGCTCTCATCCGTATCAAAAAAGAGGTAGTTGGGGATAAAGGCGCGGCGCTTGAAATGACCAGTCTTCGGGTCTTTGGCGGTGTTGCGGGAGAAACCGTCGTAGAGCATTTCCCGATTGCCGTTCTTCGTGAACTCTTCCCGATAGATGCTCTTCGGCTTGTCAAGACATTCAAAGAGTCCGCCATTCATGTAGGGGATGCGCTCAAATAGCGATAACACTTCGCCCTCTGAAACAGCGAACAATTCAGCGTAACGATAGAGATTGCCGGGCTGTTGCTCTCTGCCAGATGCAAAGCGGCGCAAATGTTCGCCTGTTTCTTCATCGAGGATGGGAGAATTGAGCGTAGCGAAGAAGAGGTTTTGAAGAATGGCATTGTAGTAGTTGCCGTTCGTACGCGAGGCAGGGTCAAAATCTTTGAGAATAACCTTGAGCGTTCCTGGCGTAAACAGGTTGGCGGGAACAAGATGCTTCTGACGAATGAACCACACAAAAAGTATGCGCGTTATGAGGCGGATGACCTTGATGTTGATGTTTTCGCGGTCATCGAAATTGTTTTCCGGATCGTTTGGGAAATAGACACCAGCATCTTCCGAGATTGCCCGGGCGTACCAGTCGTAAAGCTCTGCGTAGAACTCCTTTGAAAGAGCTTCCACGGAAAAGACTTCACGGATTGCGGAGAATGCGGCAGGGGACGCGGACGCCGCCCCACCCAATTTAGCAAAACGATTCGTTGCGGTACGGTATTGGCTCGCTGAATCGCCGAATGCGAATGTGAATCGCTTTGCGGCTGTTGTCGCGCCCTTGAGATCGCAAATGAAAGAAACACGCCATATTGGCGTTTCTGTCGAATGGAACACGGCGATTGCGGCATCGAAATCGCCGGACTTCAACCATGGGACAAGTATGTTCCTCAGCCCCACGCGGCGACGGCTTGCTTGATTGCCGGTAACGGAAAACTCGAAAAGCCCGATTTTGTAGTTGTCTGGCGTTTCGAATTCACCAAGCAGCCAGCCTTTCATGTCACGCGATGACTCTGCGGCGGGGACAACAATCCCCTTGGGCGTCGCCAACAGCCGTTCGACCCCTATGCAAGAGTGCAGAAAATCGCTCCAAACATTACGGTCGTAACGGTGCTGGAAAAGAAGCTGAAGTTCTGATTTAGTCATGGCATTCATTCCTTTGCAATCGTTTCGCTGATTACAAGCGTCAACGGCTCTTCAGGTATTATCGGGGCGTCCGGCGAGACGCTTGATTTGTACGTTTCGTGCAAAGTTTCAATTTCATCGACGAGTTCCTGGGGGTCAAAACTACATTGCTTATTATACTTGCCTCCAAGACGGTAGAGTTCGCGTTCAAGATGCACGAACCTCCCTCGCTTCAAAAGAGATTCCAAATCTGCGATTTTTGGCTTAAACGATGCATCGAGAACCCCGTCAGCAATGTTGCGGACACACTCGCGCAGGAACTTCCCTGCGACGGCGGCGGGCTTGGACAGCCTACCGAACGGAGCAAGAAGAGTCTCATCTGTTTCCTGGGCAAGTCCGTTGCCCTCCTGGAAGCGCGACAGAACATCACGCACGGCAGAATAGTTTTCGCTTTGCGCTTCTGAAGTCCACGGCAATGGCATTTCGTCTGGGCCGGCTTCAAGGAGTTTTAGGATTTCTATGGACGAAAGCTGGCGCGGCAGTTCTCCTCTCTTGATGGCATAGAACGCCGTACGGCGATTGTTGGCGAGATAGACCAGCGTTTTACCGTCTTTACCGGAACGTAAAGCGCGGCATTTCTGCGGTAAAGCTTTGACGCGCTCATACCATTCCGGCTCTTTCTTGCGGAAGTCCCGGAGAATGCGCATGAAACGAATCATGTCGTCCATGGGATCCTTGGGGTTTGCATTGTAGAGATGGAACTGCCTGAGAAGTTCTTCTCGCGAATATATCTGCGCATCCTCGCCAAGTGCGGAGTGAAAACCTTGCATCTTGATGAGCGAATACTGGTATAGTCCAATTACTTCATTTCCTTGCGTTGAAGGATAGAAGAGGTAATTGTAAATCGCACCTGCACTTGAACCTATTCGGTTAACACGCCCGATGCGTTGCATGAGGCGTGTCGCATTCCACGGCGAATCGTAGTTGATGATGATATTTGAACGATGAAGGTTTACGCCTTCCGCAAGAGTGTCGGAACAAAGCAGGAGATTGAAGTCGTCTTTCTTTTCGCCTGGGAAGTTGGCATCAAAGTTCTCGGCAACGGTAGTTCGAAGCGCCGCACGGTTTGATGAATCGACGCGCAGAACATCCGCGCGTCCAAGGCGCTTGGGCAGTTCCTGCTCCAGATATTCAAGCGTGTCGGTCGATTCCGAGAACACGACGAGTTTCCCCTCCTTGTTGCGAGCGGAGTCAAACGCTTCCGATTCAAGTAGCTCAACGAAGCGGTCGAGCTTGGGGTCGATCGAGACATGCGACCAATCATCGCGCAAAGTCTGCAAGACCGCAAGATCGTTCTTGAGAAGTTCCAGCAGTTCTGGCTCAAACGCATCAGCCGGATAGGCAATATCCCCGCGTTCATGTCCACGTCGATTGATGGCGATTTCAATTATCTCCTCGAACGATTTCCCTTGCTCTATATAACCGGTTACATCAAGATCAGGAATTATGAGTACCGAATCTGCTGCAAACATATCGATCATGTCCTGGGTGATGCGGCAGAATGTAGCAAGGGACTTCTTGAACGCCACGAAACTCGATTCAAGGCGCTTGACCATGAATACCTTGTAAACCTTGGAAAGAATGTCAGCAACTTGTTTTGCGTGAGGATATTTCTTCTTGTGCTCTGGCTTTAAAAATTCAATGGCTCTGTATCGTGCGTATTCCACCAAATCAGTAAGCTTTCTGTTGGTCTCTTTGAAAAGTGCCGCAAGTGCATCGTCCATTTTATACAAGATTTCATTCGGAGGCTCAACTGTCGGGAACACGATGCCCTGCGCAGCGATGTCTTTGGCGTATTCTGCGTCATTGAGGATGTTCTGTCGGGTGCGGCGAATGAATATCTTTTCCAAGACTCCAGTGCGAATTTCTCCATAGATGCGGTCAATAGCAGCAGTATCAACCTTGCCAGTATCTTTTGCGCGGCGCATTTCCCTCTTGTAGGATTGGCTTAGTGGCGCAAAGAATCCAGCTATGTCACGTACGCCGTCTATTGTGGATGCACGGTCATCCTGGAAAAGTCGTATCTGATTCAAGAGGTCTTCAGGTGTGTTGTTAAGCGCCGTAGCCGTGACAAGAATTACCTTCTTCTGCCGTCCCGGTACGAATCCTCCGACTGGTCGAGGCGACTTGCATATTCGTTGAATGCGATTATAGGTTTCCGTGTGCGTATTGCGGAATCCATGCGACTCGTCAACGATCACGAGGTCATATTCAGTTGGGGAAAGATATTCGCCGTTGTCTTCATCCAAGACCTTGTGAAGAGAGCCGTTTGAGACGAAGTGGACCTGACGCTTCGTGATGCCAAACTTTCTAAATGTGGCTTTCCAGTTGTCCTCTACGGCCGGAGGGTACACGACAAGTGTCTTGGTGCGTTCCCCGTTCTCGGACATAAACCGCTTGGCGATCATTACTGCAACGATAGTCTTGCCAAGGCCTACAACATCGCCAAGGAAAAAACCATCATATCTGCGAAGGAGCTGATAGCCCTGCACCACAGCATCACGCTGGTATTTGAGGTCTCGAACATCTGCGGGAACATCCATCACAAATGAATCCTCGGCGAAATCCCCATAGAGATCAATCAAGACCCGCAAGAATATCTCAAAAGGTGTAGGTGCGTGTCCGAGATATGTCTTTGCTTTGGCCTTGGCGATATCTTTTTCTGTTATCGGAACACCTTCCGACCAAAGACGGTCAAACTCCGCCTTACAGTATGCCACATCATCGTAATCTTTCATTGCCACATTCAACTCGTAGCGTGGCGAGGGCGACGTGCCAAGACCGGCATCGGTAAGATTTGACGATCCCATGATAACCCAACCGTCAGTATTGGGACCGTGATTCTCTGGGAGGCAGAGATAGAACTTTGCATGGAGGTTTCTGCTTGAATGGACGCGCAGTTCAAGTTTTCCGGAAATCACATCGTCGCAAAGCTGAAGTATGCCGTCCTCTATCTCCTTCGTATAGCCAGCAGAGCGGATGTCATCTACAAATGCCTTGGTATATTGCCTTTTGGCATCTTCCTTGTCGCCAAAGAACATCATGCCTTCCCGTTGTGACTTACGGAAAACATTGTCAATGTCAATGCCTACAAGCACTTGGATTTTCTGCGTGTCCTTCAGTTCATTTCGCAACTTGAAATAGCCAGATGAACGAAAGTAACCTGATACGGCCTGAAAGGTATGGAAGTTCATGCCCATACCATCGGCAATGCCTTTCAGCTTGGCGAAAAGCGTGTCGCCATTTTCGTTATTGAAGAATTTTGTGGCCATAAATCCTCTTGTGCTCGTTTATTGGTTAACCTCCCAGAATCCGCCCTTTGTCGGGCCGATGCGGCGAATCTTTGAAGCCTTTTTCAAAGCGGCGATGATTTTATATACGCCACTCGTAGAAAGTCGGGTCTTTCGGCAGAGTTCAACTATCGTCACATGGCCGTTCGTCTTTATCGCACGAATGATGATCTTTGCGTTCCGGCCTTCCGTTAAGGTGGTCGAGATGGCGTTGTTGGAAACTTCGGCATCCCCACCTACTCCATTTGCATTGCTCCCATTCAAGGACTGCAATTCGGGAGCTCCGTAGTTCAGATTCGGAAGGATGACATGGAATTCCGACGATGAGGAGCGGAACTGCGGAACGATAGACCGTCCCCGCTTCTCCGATTCGAACTGATACGCATCAAGAATCTTGCCGAATCCGCTGCCGCGACGCTCCATGAGCGAGAGACGCTGGAACAAATCGGCTATTACAGGGTTACGGCGTTTTGACACGACTGAACGGGTATCAAGCGACTGAATCAACTCGCCGCTGACCATGCCGCCAGGCGAATACAATTCCAGCCTGTCGTCGAACATGTCGAGGTGGACTTCGCTTCCTATTTCAAGATAGTCACGGTGTATAAGGCCATTCACAATAGCTTCTTCCACGGCGGCGGATGGATATTCTGGATACTCGACACGTCCGCTGCCGTCTTCCATCTTCCGCCACTTTGTCTTTGCGTTTACCTTCACGAAACCTTTTGCGGCATCAAGAAGATTAAGCAGTCCGCCAGAAAACTCATCATCGTCCAGCGCTTCCATCACGCCGTTTGACTTCGTAAGCCCGTTCCAGCGCGTACAGAATACTCGCGAATAGCGAATGGGCGACTTGTCCGCAAGAAGCGCACCAGCATTGGTCAACAATCCGCCGCCTGCGACAAGCCCGAAAGAATCAAAATCGCTTTCCACAAACTCCAGCTTCGTCCGTGCGAAGTACTCAGCACGTAATGTCTCAAAAGCGAAGTTCGCCCGCTTGTGGCTCGACGGCAACGAATCCCATGACCGTTTCTCTCCCTTGAGAACAAGTCGTTTGAGATCTATCGAATTTGCCTTTACGCTTTCGTTGCCAATCCGTATGTACGCATCGCGGTGACCTTTGACGAACACGTAATAAGGCGTCTCAGTTCCGGCCTTAACCGAAACCATGACAAACTTGCGGCCATCCTCCTCGTGGAGCGACAAGGTGAATTCCGGAACGGGATCCATCAGGCACTTGACCATTTCGCTGATGTCCTCGGCATCGCGCTCGGCATTTTCAAGCCCTACAAGATCGCCGTCATTATCCACACCATACAACAACGCTCCACCAGAGGTGTTGGCAAATGCACTGATGCTCTTGAGCCAACTCAACGGTTCTTTTCGCTCAAGCATCCGTTTCTTGTCGTAGGCCGTCGCCTCGCCAATGAATTTTGACATATCCATAATACTTAATACACCTTTCGCAAGAGATGACCATATTATAGCCTATTCTAGGCGATATATCAATAAGGACAGATGATATTTCTTTATCACTTTCTTTTATACTTTCTATGCACTTACCTTATTACTTTATTTTATACTTTCGATGCTCTTTCTTTATCACTCCCGCAGCTTTTCACAATGTGTTACCTATGTCTGTTTATACTAACCTCGTGCTCCTAATTGTCATCGGCTAGCCCTTCCACACGAAGTGGTCGGCGGAGGGGTAGCGGCGAGAAAGGTCGTAGAGCGCCGACTTGAAGGTGGCGACGTTCTTGTAGCCTGGCTCAGCCTTCAGCTAAGCCAATTCCTTGCGGCTGCCCTTCGCCGACTCTTCGCGCTTCACACACTCTGCAAACATATCGAGAAAAACGGTCTCCACCTCGTCTGTCAGCTTCATTATTTCCGATTCGAAATCCGCGGCATTTCTTACTGTGGAATTCACGGTCTTCCAATTGCTGAACTCTTCTTCGACCTGTGACAGGAGCACTACAGTCGTTAGGTAACAGGCAACAAGGAACAGGCAACAGGGATGAGGGATGGGGAAGCGCGGGGACAGTCCCCGAAGGGCGGGGCGTCTGCCCGGCCGCAGTCGGCCACTGCTGACAACTAATCGTGAAACTACTGGAGGGCGGCGGTTACGGAGGAGACTGAAGCAAAACCATGTCGCTCGCAGTATTCAACGATGCCGGAGAAGACCTTGGAGGCGACGGAGGGGTCGCTGAATGTCGCCGTTCCGACGGCTACGGCAGTCGCGCCGGCGAGCAGGAACTCGATCGCGTCCTTCGCCTCGTAGACTCCGCCCATCGCAAGTATCGGAAGCTTCGTCGCCTTGTGGGCGTCATACACGAGCTTGACGGCGGCAGGATGTATGCCGCGGCCGGAAAGCCCGCCGGTGACGTTCGCCAGGACCGGGCGCCTCCTCTCGATGTCGATCACCATCGCAGGTATCGTGTTTATCATCGAAAGCGCGTCGGCCCCGCCGTCTTCGCACGCCTTCACGTATGGCCTTATGTCGGGCACGTTCGGGGCGAGCTTCACGATCAGGGGAAGGGTCGTCTTCGCCCGGACGGAAGACACGAGCCTGTGAAGAACGGCCGGATCGTGCCCGAAGGTATGGCCGCCCTCCTTGACGTTCGGGCAGCTGACGTTGCACTCTATCGCGCGTATCGCCGCGCATTCCGCCGTCGCCGAAGCCTCCGTGAGACGGCGCGCGACCTCGGCGTACTCGTCGACGCTTCCGCCCCAGATGTTGACGATCATCGGCGGCGCATCCGGGATGCGCTCCATGTAGTGGGGAACCGTAACGTCGAGGAAATGCCCTATTCCGGTGCCCTGGAGCCCGATGGCGTTCACAAGGCCGCCCGGGACCTCTGCGTGGCGCGGCATGGCGTTCCCGGGCCACGGGTCGAGGCGGATCCCCTTCGCGGTGACGGCGCCTAGCGAGGAGAAGTCGAGCGCGCCCTCGTATTCGAAGCCGTAGCCGAAGGTTCCGCTCGCGGTGGCGACAGGCGTGGCCATCTCAAGCCCGCCGAGGTTCACTTTGGTATCAACCATCTTCGTTCACTCCCAGACAAGGTCTTCGGCGCGGAACACCGGGCCTTCGACGCAGCACCTTGAATTGCCGCGCACCGTCTTCTGTATGCATGCGTAGCACGCACCGACGCCGCATATCATGTGGCGGTCCATCGATATCCATCCCTTCATGCCGGTGCCGGTCGCACGCATCGCGACGGCCTTGAGCATGGGATCGGGGCCGCAGGCGAAGAGTTCGAAACGCTTCCCTGAACCGCGCAGCGAAGCCAGGACGTCGTCAAGCGGATCGGTCACCAGCCCCTTCACGCCGGCGCTTCCGTCGTTGGTGGCAAGCCTCACGTCCACGCCAAGCGCGCGAAACCTCTCCACGGCGAGAAGATCGTCCGACGTACGCCCTCCGATGAAGACAGTCATGTCGTCGAACCCCTTTTCCTTCAGCCGGCGCGCGAGAAAATGCAGCGGTGCGACTCCATATCCGCCGCCCACGAGGAGCGCGGAGCCGTCGCATGACACGGGGAAGCCCCTTCCGAGCGGCCCCAGCACGCAGACCGTATCGCCGACCGAAGCCGAGTTCAGCGCGGCGGTTCCCCGGCCGACCGTCTTGTAAAGGACCGTAACCTTGCCGTCAGCCGCGTCGAACACGCTGAACGGGCGCCTCAGGGCGCTCTCCTCGAGAGCGGGGACCTTCACATGCACGAACTGGCCCGGCGCGAGCGCCGACGCCAGTTCCTGCGCGTCAAACACGATTCTGCGGTAGCCCGAGCCGATGTTCTCGTGCTCGACGACCTTCGCCGCCGCGTCGGTCATGGTCAGTCCGCCACCTTCCTGACCACGCTCGTGCAGGCCTTTAGGACGCCCGCGACATCCGCCAGGTTGGAGGGTATGATCATGGTGTTGTTCGTCTTGGCGAGATTGCCGAACTGCGAGAGGTACTGCTGGGCGAGCTGCATGTTGACGGACTCGAGACCGCCCTTGGCGTTGATGGCCTCCGCGACCTTGGTGATTCCGGCGGCCTGCGCCTCCGCCACGAGCAGGATCTCCTTCGCGCGGCCTTCGGCCTCGTTGATGCGGCGGGCCCTCTCGCCCTCCGAAAGCGCAATCGCCTGCTGGCGCTCGCCCTCGGCGCGGTTGATCTTGGACTGCCTCTCGCCCTCGGACTCCGCGATCATCGCGCGCTTCTCGCGCTCCGCGCGCATCTGCTTCTCCATCGCGTCGCGGATGGACTGGGGAGGTGTGATGTTCTTGATCTCGTAGCGCGTGACCTTTATGCCCCAGGGATCGCTGGCCTTGTCCACCGCGGCGACGATCGCAGCGTTGATGGAGGTGCGCTCCTCGAAGCTGCGGTCGAGGTCGAGCTTGCCCATCTCGGAACGCATCGTCGTCTGGGCGAGCTGGGTCGTCGCAAAGAGGTAGTTCCCGATGCCGTAGCTCGCCTTCGCGGCGTCCATGACCTGCATGTAGAGGATGCCGTCGACGGAGACGGCGATGTTGTCCTTGGTGATGCACTCCTGCGGCGGCACGTCTATCGCCTGCTCCTTCAAAGTGTGCTTGTAGGCGATCCTGTCGAGGAACGGGATCAGGATGTGGAAACCGGCGTCAAGGGTGCAGCGGTAGCGCCCGAGACGCTCGACTATGTATGCCGCCTTCTGCGGCACGATGACCGCCGTCTTCATTATCGCGACAAACACTATGAACGCGACAATGCCGAAAAACACCAAACCTCCGCTGACCATCATGGACTCCTTTCGTTTGTTTTGTTTTGATTAAGATCATTCAGGGCACCGTCTCAGCCAACGAGGGCGGAGATGATGCGGATCGCCCAGTCGCGGGCCTTGTCGAACTGCACGAACGAATAGCTCTCGTTCGGCGAGTGGATGCGGTCCTCCGGCTGTCCCCAGCCGACGAGGAGCGGCGCCGCGCCGGACGCCTCGCGTATCGCCGAGACGACCGGTATCGACGCCCCGTCCCACACGAACACCGGACCGCGCCCGTCCATTTCCGAAAGCACGTCCCCGGCGAGCCTGAAGAGCGGCGATGCGAGCGGCAACCTGAAGCCTGCCGCGCCGGGCGTATAGTCCTCGACAGACAGCTTCATCCCGCGCGGGACGTTGTCCTCCAGATGGCGCCTGACGGCCTCGAACGCCGAACGCGGCGTCTGCCCGGGGACGAGCCTCATCGATATCTTCGCGAGCGACTCGCAAGGTATCACGGTCTTTGCGCCAGGCCCGCCGTATCCGGAATGGATGCCGTTGACCTCGATCGTCGGCTCGAACGAGACACGCTGCACAAGCGTCTTCCCGAGCTGGCCGCCGACCGGTTCGCAACCGATATCGCCCTCAAGCTCCTCCTTCGACGGAGTCGATATCTCCGCCGCCCTCAGCTCATCGTGCTCGGGCGGCACCACGCCGTCCTTGAAGCCCGCGACGGCTATGGACCCGTCGCGATGGTGCAGGGAGGCGACAAGCTCCGCAATGGCCTGCGCGGCGTTGGGGGCGATGCCGCCGTACTCGCCCGAGTGGAGATCGCGATTGGCGCCCGTGAGGCGGATGGTGAAATGAGAAACTCCTCTGAGCCCGGCTATGATCGCAGGACGCAGCCCCGCGGCCGCTCCCGTATCGCAGACGAGCAGCACGTCAGCGGCGAGTTTCCGCCTCAGGCCGGGCGCCATCGCCTCAAGCGCCGCGCTGCCGCTCTCTTCCTGGCCCTCGAGCACGACCTTGATCGTGGGCTTCTGGCCATCCTTCGCCAGAAAGTCCCTGACGCCGCACAGAAAGGCGAAAAACTGGCCCTTGTCATCCTGCGATCCGCGGCAATAGACCCTTCCGTCGATCACTGTCGGCTCGAATGGAGGCGTCTTCCACTCGTCCAGAGGATCGGCTGGCTGTACGTCGTAATGGCCGTAGACGAGAACCGTAGGCGTTCCTTCGTCGCCCTTGCGCTCCGCAAAGAGGACCGGAGGCGGCATGCCGTCTGCACCGGGAGACTCCGGGTAGAGCATTTCGCCTTCGAAGCCCAGCTTGCCGAGCCAGCGCCTGAGCCACGAGGCGCAGTCGACGCAGTCGCGAAAGCACGCGGGATCTGCGCCCACGCTCTTGAACTTGAGAAGCTCGAAATATTCCTTCTGTACGTTCTCGTCCACGGGTCGCCTCCTCAGGTGCTTACGTACGCTTGAGCTGCGGGAAAAGCACCACGTCGCGGATCGAGTCGGTGCCGGTGAGGAACATGACCAGACGGTCGACGCCGAAGCCGAGTCCGCCCGTGGGCGGCATTCCGCACTCCAGGGCGGAGATGAAATCTTCGTCGATCTTCTCCGTATCCTCGCCGGCCTGGTTCTCGAGCGCCCTTCTCTGCTCAAGCGGGTCGTTCTGCTCCGTGTAGCCCGGGCACAGCTCGCGCCCCGCGACGACGAACTCGAAAACGTCCACAAGCGAAGGATCGTCCTTGCACGTCTTGGCGAGCGGCACGAACTCGTGGGGGATCCGGGTGACGAAGGTGGGCTGCATGAGGTTGCGCTCGATGAGCTTGTCGTAGACCTCGTGGGTCAGCATAAGCTCGGTCGTCACGCCGTCGAGCTCCAGGTTGGTGGAGGTCTCCGCGCCCTTGGCCTTGGCGCGGGCGAGCTGGGTCCCGAAGTCGAGGCCGAACCAGTCGTCGCCCATGAGATCCTTGACGAGATCGCGGTAGGCGACGCGGCGGTACGGTGGAGTGAAGTCGATGGGCGTCTTCTCCTCTCCGTACTCGATGACGCGCTTGCCGATCACGGTATCGCAGAGGTGCGGCAGGAGGCCTTCCATTATCGCCTCCATCGAAGTCCTGTCGCCGTACGCCTCGTATATCTCGCAGACGGTGAACTCCGGATTGTGGGTGCGGTCGATGCCCTCGTTACGGAAATCCTTGCCGAGCTCGAACACCTTGTTCATGCCGCCGACGAGGAGGCGCTTCAGGTACAGTTCCGGGGCGATGCGCATTACGCAGTCCTTGTCGAGCGCGTTGAAGTGGGAGTAGAACGGCTTCGCCGCCGCCCCGCCAGCCTGATCCTGGAGGATCGGGGTCTCGACCTCCACGAAGCCCTTGCTCCACAGGTACTTGCGTATCTCCATGATCAGCCTCGAGCGCGTGAAGAAGCGCTCCCGGGACTCGTCGTTCGTCATCAGGTCCACGTAGCGGCGGCGGTAGCACTCCTCCTGGTCGGCGAGGCCGTGGAACTTTTCCGGCGGCTGCTCCAGGGCCTTGGCGAGCATCGTCCACTCCTTTACCACAAGGCTCTTCTCGCCCTTCTGGGTCGTGAAAAGGACGCCCTCGGCGCCGATTATGTCGCCAAGGTTAAGCTGCTTGAACGCCGCGAACGCGGTTTCCGAAAGCTCGTCGCGCTTGAAGATGAGCTGGAAGCGGTCCGTACCGTCATTCATGGTGCAGAAGTTCATCTTGCCCATGCGACGGATCGTCATCAGACGCCCGGCGACACGCTTCGGCGCACCTTCCTCGAACTCGGCGCGGACATTGGAAAGGTCGTCGTGGCCGTACTTGCACCCGTACGGCTCATAGCCCATCTCCTTCAGCGTCTTCATGCTCTGAAGGCGCTGCTCACGGTATTCGTTAGTCTGTTCCATAGATTATGGATAGTATATCCGTTTCCCCCGCGCCAGTCAATCGCCCGTGGAGAATAGTCATTATTTGGGAATGTGCAAATATCCAATATCCAACAGCCAGCAGCCAATATCCAATTTGCCCCAGCCAACATTGGCTACTGGCTACTGAATGAAGATTATCGCCGCCAGGATGGCGGCGCTCCATAGTGCGGTCGTCAGACTCCGATGTCGATCTGGTAGGCGTTGTCGCCGCCAAGGCTCTTGGAGTCCTTGACGATCTCGTTGAAGACGTTGTCCGCGCTGAACGAAGACCAGACCGAGAGCCCGAGCTCATCGGTGGCGATAGACCTGGCGTCAGCGGCAAGCTTGATCTTTTCAAAATTGTCGAGCCCGCTCTCCAAGGCGTCGAAGCTGTCAAAGAGGACATCCGTCACCGCGCTCGCGAAGGAAGTGGGCGCACGAAGCGTCAACGAATCGCCCATCTCAATGGAGGTGTCGAAATACCCGAGAAGCACCGCCTGGCGCTGAGCGAATTTGTAGGCGAAGGCCTTGACGGCATTCTCCTTGTCTTCAGGCGTCTTGGCGGCGGCGTAGTCCTTCTGGAAATTAGCGAGGTTCTCGTCCAGAACTTCGAGCATGCCTTGAGCCCCCAGGTCGCGCTCCCGGTCGCAGTGGCCATACATCATGTCGGCGAGCTTTCCGGCCTCCGCAACAGGGTCGGCCGACGTGCGCAGGCGGTCTGCGACCTTGAGCGTGTATTGGCCGTTCTCCTGGAAAATCGCATGATTCTGCTTCATGCCTTGGCCGCCGAACCGCGGAGACTGCAGTTCGAGTTTGTAGGCTGGAACCGTTTCACCATCGGCACGGGGCACCATCTTCTTGCCCGCCTCGGAGACGACGATATCGAACGCCTGCCCGATCAGGTCGAGCTCGTCGCGCTTTGTCGCGGGAAGCACCATCGCCTTCGTCACGTCGAGCATCGCCTTGCACTGGTTCATGATCGTGTTCATCTCCGACACGGTGTTGGAGAGCCGGACCAGCGACTGGATGAAGCAGTTGATCTGAGGCGGCAGCTCCATGCCGAGCTTCTGAAGCTCTACGACGGCCGCCTGAAGACGGTAGACGATGTTGAACGAGAAGGCGCCGTTCCCCTTCGACTTCTCCAGCACGGTGTCAAGGATCGCCTCGGCCTTGTCGCGGTTGGCGGCGAGCGCGGCGCGGCCGGCGGGCGACATGAGCTTCTCGAAGCCCTTCAGCACGAAGCTCCTGTCGCGGAAGGCCGCGCCCGTGATGACGCGCAGGAGCTCGGTCTTCTCGTTCACGCCGTCGGCGCGCTCGCCGTCGAGCTTGTAGAGGTTGCCGAAGTCGATGAACGTGATTCCGCCTCCTTGCGAGACCATGAGGTTGCCGGCGTGCGTGTCGCCGTGGAACTTGCCGCTGCCCAGGGTAGCCTCGTAGAACCACACCTTCGTGGCCTGCAGGATCATGTCCGCGGACTTCTGCAGTTCGTAGTAGCAGCCGGAGAGCCAGTTCTGCAGGTTGCTGGTGGCCATCGCGGGTATCTTATCCTTGAAGACCGGAACCTTGCTCGGCTTCCCCGTGGCGGGGTCCACGGGGCCGTCCTGCCACACGATGCGCCCCGTGGCGGGATCCTGCTTGAACACTGCGGACGAGGCCTTGCGGATGTCGTCGATCCGATTCTTGAAGAACTTGTCCACCGTAGTGCCTCTCGCGACCTCGGCCACCATGACGTTCTTCTTCGTCGCGGCGACCGGCGCGAGCTTCATGGAACGCACCTTTGGCGCCATCGCGTGAAGCGGGTGGTCCTCCTTGTCCGCGATGTCGTATATCTTCTCGCCCTCCATGACGTTTTGCGCCTCGTTCCGGAAGTCGAACTCCGTCATGTACTGCTTGAGCTGGCCATCCCAGGTCTTGTCCATGCCAGGGATCTTCTTCGCGGCGGCGGTGAAGATCTCGGCTTCGGCGTTGACGCGCTTTTCGGCGTCGTGGCGCATGATCTTGACCACGTAGTTCGTCGGGTCCTTCTCTCCCTTGAACTTGAAGGCGCAGAGGAAGGCCTCGCCGACCGACGCCGCGCCGAGGGACTTCGTCAGCTCGATCGACTCGATCTCCCTGCCCTTCCCTTCCTTCGCCAGGTCCTGCGATTCCTTGATGATCTTCGCGAGGTGCGCCTGCACGATCTTGCGCGGAATCGGCGCGAGGGACGACTTCATGTCGGAGAGCGCGTCGGCGTATTCGCCCATGATCTCCTTCGGGAGGCCCTGCATCATCTTCTGGAGAAGCGGGCTCGTGCCCTTCAGGACCGCGCCCGTGAACTTGTTGATCGCAACCTTCTTGGCCGACTCCAGCGCCTCGCCCTCGAGTCCGTGGAAGTCGAACGTCTGCGCGTATTTCATCGCGGCCGCGAAGCAGGACCGCTTGTCGGCCTTTCCGAGGGAGGTGAAGTAGGTCGAGACGACCTGGCGGAAGAACCCGACCTGGCCGGGGGCGTCGGAATTCGAGGCGGAGTCAAGCAGCTGGTTGAGCGACTTCTTGTCGAGCTCGTCCGCGATCTCCTCGGCCGACATGCCCGTGTACGGGTCGTTTACGATACCGCCCTTGTCGTTGACGCTGCCCGTGCCGACCTGGAACACGTCGTTGATGAAGTTCTGTATCTTCTCGCAGCCCTTGGTCGCCATCGCGAGGAGGATGTTGTCGAACTTCGCGAGCTCCGCGCCGGGGATCTTGGCGGGATCGCCGATCAGCAGCGAAAGCCGCTTCACGAAGTCCTTGTCCGCCGAAGCTTCGGCAAGGGTCTTTCCGTTCGCCTTCTGGAACGCGGGGTCGAGGATGCCGGCCATCTTGGCGATTCCCTCCTTCACCACGCCCGCGATCTGCGGCGCGCAGGCCCGGTCGATTACGCCAGGATCCTTGATGCATTCGGCGAGCGCGATGACGTTCTTGTCGGAGGAGAGCATCTTGCGCATCGCCCCGCCCTCCTTCTCCTTGCTGACCGTTACGTCGCCGACCATCGTGTCGTCGGAAAACACGAGGTTGGCGACGAAGTCCTTTATGCCGTCCAGCCCGCCGATGTCGCGCGGCACGACCGGAACGGGTCCCGGCGGAGGCGGCGGTATTGCCTTGACGGCCTTGTCGATGCCGCCGGTGATCGGTGCGCGGACGAGCATCTCGCCGCTGTCGTCGGTCGGCTTCTCCAGGGGCACCAGCGCCACCATCGAGAGCATCTCCTTGATCTCCGGGGGAAGGTCGGCGTTGTCGCTCTGGATCTTCTCGTGGTAGGCCTTGATCGCGGCATTGGTGTCGCCGACCTTCTCGCCGTCGAGCGCGCGCTCGGCCAGCTCCTCGAGAATGCCCGTGTTGTAGTCGCCCTTGATGAGCGTGTCGGGGCCGACGGTTCCGCCCGACTTCGCGGAGAGGACGAGCGCGGAGAACTTGCGCGTCAGGCTCTCCTTCTCGTACGCCACAAGGCCGGCGTCGAGGTCCCTCGCGAACACCGTGCCGAGCATGCCCTTGACCGTGCCCGTGCCTATCGTCGCCTCGTCGTTGACCGCGTTCAGGATCATCTTCATCGCGAAGGTCTCGGCGTTCGCCTTGAGGTTCACCTTCATCGCGAGCGCACCCTTGCCGACAATCGCCGAAAGGGCGCCGTCCTCGCCCTTGACGAGCTTCACGGTTTCGCCCAGAAGCCTGAACTCGCCCGACTCGTGCACGTCGGCGGGCAGCATCTTGAGCGTCTGCGCCATGAGTTCCTTGAAGGAGTTCACGAGCGCCGTGTGCATGTCGTTCCGCTCGTTCACGGCGTTATCCCCGGTGCAGCGCGCGGAGCGCGCGGCGTTGAATTCGGCAAGCGATCGCATCGAGAGAAGGCTCAGCGTATCGGTTATGCCCAGGTCCGCCCCGTCGTTTCCGCGGGCGATGTGCCGCATCATCCCGTCCATGTTCACGCTTTCCCGCTTTGCGACGCGCTTGGCGCTCATGTCCCCCGCGGCCAGCCCCGCCTTCGCCTCCTCGTACGAGACTTCGTTGCGCGACTCCACCGTGAAGCCCCTTCCGCCATGGGCGAACTGGTCGAGGATGTCGCGCACTTCCGCGCGCGAAAGCGGCTTGAAGCGCTGCGCGAGGAGCTGCTTGCGCTGCGCGTCGTCCGTCGGCAGGCTCATGTCCGCCGGAAGCCCTATCTTCGCGCGTATCGTGTTAATGCTTTCCCTGCTTACGCCCCCCTTCTGGAGCGCGTTTATGAACGCCTCCTTCACTTCGAGGATGCGCTCCGGCGAAAGGTCCACCTGGTTCTTAGACTTCGACCAGACGTGGTTGTTGATCTTTACGAGCTCGGCCTTGCCGTCCTTGCCGACCTGAATGTCGATCTGACCGGCGTTGTAGGAGCCGGACGCTATCTTGTTGAACTGCGCCAAACTGATGTCGGGTAGTGCCATTACGATTTCTCCTTGACGTTTCCCAGCCCTTTATACACGCGAAGCAGCGAATGGTCACACGAGCGGATCTTCGACCTCGATCGGGGTGAAAGTCGCATGTCCGTCGAGGTTGACGGTGGTCTCCCAGTGGAACTTGAACGGGAATCCCTCAGGCTCGGAGTAGTGGATCGTAATCGCACCCGTCTCGTCGTTCTTCGAGAGCGCGTACGTGAGCGGCATGTGTTCGGCTGACTTGCTGGATATGCCGTGCTGCACCAGGACCGGCACGAGCCTGGTGTGCCCGCTCTGCGAGAGGCCCATCATGACGTTGTTCGCCTGCGCGACATGCACCTTGCCGCACATATTCTCGATCTTGTCGGCGATGTGCGCGTTGGTATTCGCATCATCCACAAAGTTGCAGCGTATTGTTTCGCCGCCGATCTTGACGGTGAAGTGGAGGTTTTCTTCGGCGATGACATTTTGGTCGTTTTTGGTGTATTTCACGTTGAACGGACGCTTCAGATCCCCCAGCATCTTTGCGCGCCCCCCTTTCGTGGTGCCGTTGATATGGTTGAGCGTTATCTGGGTGGGGGCGAGGTCTTCGAGTTCGTCGATCTTTTTGCCGGTTTTTACCGCGTCGATTGCTTCGGACAAGGTGCAGCCTGCCCTGTTCATGAGGTTGGAGACCGCCCTCTCCATGCCGGGCGTGGAACCGCACTCCTTGGACATGCGCGCGATGTTGGCGTCTTTGACCTGTTGCGACGTGAATTTGCTCGGCAGATCCGAATTGATGATCTTGTTGAGGCTGACGCGGTCGAGCTTTCCTGCGGACATGAGCGCCTTGACTTCATCGAAGTGCCTGAGAATGCGCGCAAGATGCCCCGAGTTGTCGCCGACATCAGTCAGGAGCCGGCGGGGGTTTTTCTTCAACGGCGGCTCGAGGGCCTTGAATGCGGCATACACGACCTGGCGCTTCTCGGGCGCAAGCTTCAAGAGCGTGCCGGTGCAGGCTCGACCGTTGTCGCGCGCGAAGAAGTTCATCACATCGTTGTTCTTGACGCCGAAGAGCTTCTCGTCATCGGGTTCGTAGAGATTGACGTCCAGCCGGATGGCGAGATCCTGGAATACGAACGTCTCGTATCCCAGCAATTCATTTTCACAGAGGTGGGAGGCACTTACGTTCACCTTGGTCGGGGTATCGAATTTATTTTGGACGATGTCGTTCCTGAGATTGTTGTACCAGTTGGCGAACCTGTCCATCAAGTCGAGGCCTGTGCGGAAGCTCTGCACGCTTTGCGTGAATCTGCCGCCATAGCCCGCCAGGCGGGAGGCTTTGCTCGCGGGGTCGAGCACGGCCTCAATGGCGGCTTCGTCCGTCGCGTTCGTGGCAAGCTTGTAGAGCGCGAAGGCCTTTGCCAGCCCCGGCAGTTCGCTCTCGCGGTATCCGGCCGCAAGGGCGCTCTTCGCTCCGTCGCCGTTGAGGAAGGCTCTCTCGGCCGCTGCAGTCCTGCCGGCGGTCGCGTTCGTCATGGCCGCGATGCCCCTCTGCGCCGGAAGCAAGCCTCCAGCGTTCATTTTCAAGCCGTCCGCGATTATCTTCGCGGGGTCCGTTCCCGCGTTGTATTGGTCGATGGCAATCTTGACGAGCATGATGCGGCGCGCGGAAAGAGGCTTGCCACCTCCCTTGAAGTTGTCCAGCTCCATCGCCTTTCGGACGGATTCCGGAATCTTCGAAAGACCGCCGAACATGTCGATCACGGCATTTTTGAAGATGTCGCGTGTGGTGTTGTTTTCCCTCTGCATCATGGAGGTGCGCTTCAACCAGCCGGCCACGCCGATTTTGTCGCCGGCGTGTTCCAAGACGGTGAAAGCAGACCCCTTCTGGCCGACCGCATTCTGCGCAAACGCAGTGGTATCCTCGGTCTTGGTATGCGCCCAGTTGACGAACTTGTTGAAAGTCGCATTAAATTCTACGCTCATTTTCGTTCCTCGTTTTCTTTTTCCGATGCCTGACCTATCCCGGCTTGGCCGCCCTGATTACACGTGAAGAAGCGAAAGGTTACACCCGCATTAAACTTTCCGTTTCCTCTGCGTCATCCATATCTTCCTTGGCGGTCTCGGCTTCGCGCATGCCCAAGAGGACATTCTTCCAGTCATCCGCGTTGTTGATGAAAGACTCCACGTTCTTTGCGAACGTCTCGACATCGAGCGGAGCAAGCGCCCATGTCTGCATAAGCGCGTAGGCGCCCGTATCCGGATTCATGCAAAGAACCGCGCCGTTCGTCCCGTTGTAGAGGTAGTTCGACTTGAGCATGATCTCGCCGAACTTGCCGATGGCGTCCGGCGGCGAATAGCCGATCTCCGCGACAACCATGACGGTGGCGGCCATCTCGTCATGGACGAAACCGACCGTCATTGCGTCGATGTCGAATACGGCCGCGCCGTCGTCGGTTTGCGCTTCTGCTATGCCGAATCTTCCGGCAAAGCCATTGATCAGTTCTTCGAATTGCATTCTCTCATTCCTTTTCCAGTACTGTTTACACGCTAAGCGGCGAAAGGTTACACCTGAATGAACCCCCCGTACTGGAAGTCGGCCTGCGGCGGAGCTTCCGGGGCGGCTGCGGCGGCGTCCGACGCGATCCGCTTCCAGGCAACGGCCGTTTCCGCGAAGCGCGAGAGCATGTCGAGGGCCTTGTCAACGTCGAGCCGCCCGAGCCAGTTGTACTTCTGGAGGTGGAGATGGGTGTCCACAGGGTTGACGGCAAGCGTCGCGCCGCCGGTCCCCTTGTAGAGGAAGTTCGCCTCTAGGGCGGCAGGGGCCAGCGCGTCGCGCCGGTCGGGCGGTATTTCCCCGAGATCCGCGCGCACCAGCACAAGATCTTCGTCGGCTAGATGCAGAACGACGGTTTCGCCGTCTATCTCGAAAGCGACCGCGCCGCCCGCATCCTCTATCTCAACGCCGAGCTTCGCGCCCAGCCCTTCCACAAGTTCTCCAAATGTCATTTTTGTCTCCTTGTTACAAATTGACACATCAAGGATTATTGCTACCGTCCAAGCGCCTTTCGTTCGGCAGGGGTGATCACGCCATCCTCGACCTGCTTGTCGAGGTAGCTCTTGAGAGCGGCAGCGGACTTCGCGCAGAAGTCGTCGCTCTCCTCCTTCGTGCAGAGGCCCTTCTCCGCGCGCTTGCGCGAACGCGCCATCGCCTTCTCCGCGCCGGTGATCGCCCGCTTCACGGCAACCGGAATGCGCAGAATTCCGATGTCGGTGGAGCCCTGCAGAAGGAGGAAGTCCGCCGCGATTCGCCGCTGCTCGGATTCGGGGCAGATGGAGAGCGGCAGCTTCGCGGTTTCCGCAACGTTCGAAATCGTCGTCGTGCGAGCGTCAAGCGCGACGACGACGCCCGAAACAACGTTCCCGGCGTGGTTCGTGTAGGCCCCCTCCGCTGACGCTACGGAGGCCAGGGCCTCCGCAAACGTGGAAGACGCCAGAAAGGCCAAAATGATCGCGACGACTTTCGACAGTCGACGACCGACAGCCGAGGGGCGACGACTTTCGACAGTCGACGACCGACAGCCGGGGGGGACGACGGCCGACAACCAACAGCGCGACGACGACCGACTGCCGACCGTCGAATGTCGGCTGTCGAATGTCGTCTCCCCCGCCATTACGTCCACTCCCATTTTCTTGTCCCGTTGCAATTTGGATATGCCTGGCAGCTCCAGAATGGATTTCCGGCGTTAGTGCCTTTCTTGGCGACGACCTTGCGCATCGGGCCACCACACTTCGGGCACTTCGGCGCATCGCTCGCGGCTATCGCAGCGTCGCGAGCCTCCAGGCGCACCTTCGTCAAATGCTCGGAGAAACCGCCCTGCTCGCGGAAGTCTTCGCCGATCTTCTCGATCTGGCGATGCAGCAAGGCGCAGGCGCGGTCAATCGTCACAAGAATCGCGTTCGCCGCAACTATCGGGTCTTCGCTTTCAAGTGCCGGCGCAAACCGTTCGCGCATGGCAAGAATGTGCTTTCCGTATTCGTGGCGCAAGTCGTCGTTGGACGCGAAATCGTCAAATGGCATCCCCTTGACCTTGACATACTTGGCATCCCTTTCGCTCCACGGCGCCTCGCCCGAGTCGACGATAAACGCCTCGAAGTCGCCCGCAAGTTCCTGCAACGAGGCCTTCGCCACGTCGAGCAGCTTAAGCTCGGTCTCCTTGGAGGTCCCGGCGCGGGACGAACCCTCGACGATGTTCTGCCGCGCCGAACGCGCCGCGCCTACCATTTGGCCTACGGTCTTGCCTAGGGCGTCGTTCTTGTAGTTGTAGTTGCGGCGGCAAAACATGGTCGTTGCGTGATAGACCAGACACGTCAGGCCAAAGGAAAGCGTCTTGCGGTAGCCGCCGTAATGTCCAATTACTGATGTCATTTCAGCGTCCTTTCAGCTGGGTGGTTGGGGAGGACATTCGACGGTCGACAGCAGGGAGCGACGACATTCGACGGTCGACGACCGACAGCCGGAGGGAACGACGCCCGACGGCCGACCGGCGACTGTCGGCTGTC
>Ga0265298_10003245_pt1 | contig 21713 bp, 26 predicted proteins | sample AusTroGonzalo_MG_3_FD_193486 | JGI IMG/M metagenome (GOLD analysis project Ga0265298, IMG submission 193486) | Bovine rumen microbial communities from tropical cattle in Woodstock, Queensland, Australia - Gonzalo_01 | ecosystem: Host-associated > Mammals > Digestive system > Stomach > Rumen ...
AGGCAGCGCTCACTGCAGGCGTAGGTCAGTTCAAAAGTCAGCGATATTTTCAGTTCCTGAGGAAAACTCTGCCAATAGTCGCCTTCAGGCTGATATCCTTTAGGTGTAAAGCAGGGGGGATTGTCCTTTCGGTACTGCCGCCACTCTTCGTCGCTAAACACGTGGTCGTGTACCAGTCCGATAGGCATCAGCGACTCACGGAAGAACTCAACAACCTGCGCTTCGGTAGCGCCTGTCACCTCTGCAATACGCTTGATGTCGATGGACTGCTCCCTCTTACCCGCCAGTACTTCGTCGACCAACAAGGCCGACACGCCCTCGAAGGTATGACAAGTTCCAAAGGCCGTGTTATACATCACGGCTCTCTGTGCCTGACGGTTGAAAGCGCCACAAGTATATAGGGGGCGTATAAATGGTTTCAATTCTTTTGTTTATTATGAAAGTCTTTCTCTATGTCATGAAGAAGCACGATCTGCTCCCTGACACAAACGGCAAAATCATCACTGTTTTCCTGAATGAAGGCCTTCAGCTCTGCAATATCCTCACATGCCTGATTATAAATCACCATGAAATGTAAGCCTAGATTGTCGCAACGGCCCGTACCATCAAAGAAAGCGCAATTATGGTCGTCAAGAAGATCTTTGTTAGCCCGCGCCCAGATATGGAATATTCTGTTGATGGCGTTAGTCAGATAGTTATCTAAATGGCAATAACAAACCAGATCGTCAGGATGTTCTTTCAGATATTCTACGATAATAGCCACAATCATACGCCCTACCTCAGCATCTGCAGGGCCGCCACGCTTACCCTCGGCCAGCCTGAGCAAGAAGTACATCACCCGATGGTCGCCAATCTCTGCTACTTCAACAAAGTGAAGCGCATAAAGGCGATTCGCGGCATTTAAGAATTCTACCGCCGAATCGCCTCTTCTTTTCAACACCAGCTTTGAAAAGGTGTTAATCTTCGCTATTCCTTCTTCAGAAACAGTATCCAAACCTTAATTATTCACCAGTTATGCATGGAAGGTAATCTCCTTGACAAGACCTTCCTAAGAAGCGGTCAACATAATCGTCAAGAGTCACTGCCTGTGCAGAAATAATCTGTACTGGTGCTTTCCTAATTTCAAAAGGATTCTTGTTCTTTTTCTTATTCTTTCCCATAATCTAAAAATTTAAAAACCAATTTCATTTTGTCTACTACAAAGAAAAGAAGAAAAAACCACAATTCACTTTATTCTTTTGTTAAAAATATTAAAAGTTACAAAATTTAGGATGGCTCATACCAAAACTATTATGCTATCCCTCCCACTCGTTTTGTTTTTTAAGGCAAATAGTTTGGAGGATTATGGAAATACGGCTATCTTTGCAGCGAATAATAAAAGTGGTTACAGTAACGTTGATTACTGATTGTGTATTATTAACTTAAAACATTGAGAATTATGAAGAGAAGTATTTTAGCAATTGGTTTGTGCCTTTTGGCAGTCACTGGCTTTGCCAGAAACATTAAGACAGTAGTTGTAACCACTACTCCACAAATGCACTGTGTAAACTGTGAAAACCGCGTGAAGACCAACCTCATCAAGGTAAATGGTGTTGAAGGCATCACCACCAGTCTGATAGCCCAGACCGTTACCGTCAAGTATGATGCCGACAAGATTTCCGAGTCCGACCTCATCAAGAGCTTCCAGGACTTCAAGTACGAAGCCCGCAAGCTGAAGCCAGGCGAGAAGGTTGTACGCGAGAAGCACGAGTGCAAGGAAGAGCAAGGCGTAGTTTATGAAACTGAATAACCCTTTCGCTCCTATATTAAAAGGAGCACACCTTCATGGGTGTCATTGATTAATCTCAATAAAACAATAAGTCCGATAAGGAAACTTACCGGGCTTATTATTTGTATTCAATCTGCAACGACAGACCTCAATCCGTCATGTCGCAGGTTATTTTAGCGTTACAGATAAGGTCAATCTATCGATTATCCTTAATACAGAATGTTAGAGTGCCACCAGTAACTTGATCAAGTTCATCATCATCAAGTTCCAGCTTTTTCACCCCTTTCTCATCAAACATCTCGTAGGTAATAGCAACCTTCTTAAATTCGTCTTTCTTTTCCATATTACTTTGTATCAATGCAATTACGCCATATTATTAAAGTATTAAGTCAGCAACAGCTGTCATTAATCCATCATGATGCAAGCATTTAAAAGACCATCAGTTTTGCAGTTAAAGTTGAGATTCTTTTTGGGGCAGAAATTAATATCACCGCCAGTAACCTGACCAAGATCCTTTTCATTCAGTTCATGCATCACCACTTTCTCATTTGACATTTCGTTTGTGATAGCGCTTTTCTTGATTTCGTCTTTCTTTTCCATAATACTTTGTTTTAGTTAGTAAAGCTATCTTCTGTTTTTTTCTTATTTTGCAAAGATATGCCATCTTTATTCTATTTCCAAATATTTTTATTGAAAAATTGTAAAATAAGTGAAATAAATATCATCTTATTTATGGGGATTATAGCGCATTGAGTGTAAGTCCAAAGACAAAATAGAAATGCTGGCTGGCAGGATTGGCAATGATCTCTCCATACAGGGGGAGTTCAAAGGACTTTGAAATATGGATGGCTTTCGTGGCACGTAACGACAGGTTGGTGACGTTGAAGCCATTGACATCATAAGTACCAGATTTCCAGGGCACCAATCCCACTGTGGCTACTGACTGAGATAGAAACGGTTAGTACCAACGGCTTTGGCAAGTTGGAGAAGGGTCAGGTCGTGCTGCAAATAGAGTTGAGTTTCCTCGCAATGCTGCTTTAGCAAGGGCCCGATGTTCTTTGCAAGCAAAACGACCGAGGCCGAGCGATCAGGAACGAATGACAGGGCGTTGTCTTCCACATCCTCCGTAGCTACTTTTTCTGCTACCGCATCTGTAACGGCTATGGCTTCATCAGATTGATAAATAGAACTCGATTTACCACTTAATATTGCTATTCCAGAAATTTTCGTAATTTTGCCACCGAAAAGAGCTATTTTATATATGAAGAATAATATTTCAATTCGCAAGGCTGAACGGCAAGATGTGCCGTTGCTGCTTGAGTTCATAAAGGGAATTGCCAGATATGAGAAGATGGAGAGCGAGGTGATTGCATCGCCTGATGTGCTGGAACGGGAAATGTTTGATGAGCACAGGGCAGAAGCCGTATTCGCCGTCGTGGATGGACGTGAGGTGGGCTTCGCGCTCTACTTCTACAACTTCTCTACATTCATCGGACATTCTGGGTTGTATCTTGAAGATTTGTTCGTGTGGCCCGAATACCGTGGTAAAGGCTATGGGAAAGCATTGCTGTTACATCTGGTCAAGATAGCTCGAGAGCATCATTGTGGACGTATGGAGTGGTCGTGCCTGAACTGGAACCAGCCAAGCATCGACTTCTATCTCTCCCTTGGAGCTGTTCCAATGAAGGAATGGACGGTATATCGGCTGGACGCAGCCGCATTAGAGCGATTGTCGTAAAGATTACTTAATAATACACAGACCGGTCATTTCCTGGGGTTGTTCCAATCCCATAATATGGAGGATGGAGGGTGCAACGTCTGCCAAGACACCATTCTGCACTGTCGCGTTCTTGTTCTCCGTCACATAGATGAAAGGTACTGGGTTCACGGAGTGAGCCGTATTGGGAGTGCCGTCGTCATTGATGGCATGATCAGCGTTTCCATGGTCAGCGGTGATGATGGTTTCATAGTCCATCTCCTTGGCTGTTTCCACCACTTCTTTCAAGCACTGGTCAATCACTTCCACAGCAGATTCAATGGCGGAGTAAACACCTGTGTGCCCTACCATATCACTGTTGGCGAAGTTTACCACTATCCAGTCGTACTTATTGGCCTTGAGAGCCTCTACCAACTTGTCCTTCAGTTCGTAGGCAGACATCTCAGGCTTCAGGTCGTAGGTGGCGACACTGGGAGAGTTTACCAAGATGCGGTCTTCACCTTCGAACGGCTCTTCACGTCCGCCATTGATAAAGAAAGTCACGTGAGCATATTTCTCCGTCTCGGCGGCGTGCAACTGCTTCAAGCCCTTGCTGGCGATGTATTCGCCAAGGCTGTTCTGCACGTTCTCTTTGGGGAAGAGGATATGTACGCCAGTGAAGGTATCGTCGTAGGGAGTCATGCAGTAGTATTGAAGATTGGGAATGGTCTTCATGCCCTGTTCTTCCATATCCTGCTGCGTGAGCACGATGGTTAGCTCTTTGGCACGGTCGCTGCGGTAGTTAAAGAAGATAACCACGTCGCCTTCCTTGATGCGGCCATCGACGTTGCTGTTTACGAGTGGTTCCATGAACTCGTCGGTATTCTTATGTACCTCTGTATGGGAATCGTAGCACGACTGCACACCCTCCACCATGTCGGTCACCTCGCGTCCCTTGCCATTTACAAGCAGGTCGTAGGCCAACTTAATGCGGTCCCAATGCTTGTCGCGATCCATTGCATAGTAACGGCCAATGACAGAAGCGATAACACCTACCCCCACCTCATCTATATACTTCTGCAGATCTGCAATGAAGCCCTTGCCTGACTTGGGGTCAGTATCACGACCGTCCATAAAGCAGTGTACGTAGCAATTCTCTATTCCATACACCTTAGCGATGTCGATAAGTTTCAGCAGGTGGTCGAACGAAGCATGGACTCCACCGGTGGAAGTCAGTCCCATCAGGTGAACGCTCTTGCCGTTAGCTTTTGCATAGCCGTAAGCCGATTTAATCTCATGGTTCTCCATGATGGAATTGTCAGCAATGGCGCGGTTAATCTTTACCAAATCCTGATAGACAATGCGTCCTGCACCAATATTCAGGTGCCCCGTCTCTGAGTTGCCCATCTGTCCTTCGGGCAGGCCAACGTACTCTCCCGAAGCCTGCAACTGGGAGTGCGGATAGTTGGCGTACAGGTAGTCGATGTAAGGTGTGGCAGTCTGATATATTGCGTCACTCTTGCTCTTGTCACCGATCCCCCACCCGTCTAATATAATCAACAGCGCTTTCTTGGCGTGGATATCACCCTTCGTTCCGTCTCCATCGTTGTCCGACGAGCACGCCGTGCAAATAGATGTGCCGCAGATGAGGGAGGCGGTGAACACCCAATCCAAGAACTTCTTCATTGTATAATTATTTATTCCTTATACTTCCAAAAATTATATTTCTTTCGGATTTCTTCCTGCTGATCTGGTGGCAACGATTTGAAATAGCCACGCCAACTGGGACAAAAATTAATCTGCCAGCGCCAGAAACGGCCAATAAGCGACTTTGGGTTCTTGTCATACTGAGCACGCAGCTTGCAGTTCTCACATGGGTACTTCATAGTAATAATGTTTTTAATGGTTATTTGGTGGCTAAGATAGCAAAAATAATCCAAAGTTTCACTACTTGTTGCCATAAATGTAAAAATAAAAAAAGGAGAGCCGTAGCCCTCCTTTGAATTATGTAATTACAATCTTTATGCTGGATTGAACTTCGATTTCGGCTGCTTGCAACGGGGACAACGCCAATCATCGGGCAGGTCTTCGAAGGCAACGCCATCGTGCTCTGCGGGATCATAGACGTAGCCGCAGATGGAGCAGACGTACTTGCCAGAAGCTTCCTGCTTGGAGAAATCGACTTCTGCCAAAATGGTCGGCATTGGATTATCTAAGTCCATCACGCGCTTGGCCTCCAGATTCTCATAGCCCTGTGGTGTGTGTGTGCCACAATAGACAGTAGGATGATTGCGGATGAACTCACGCACGCGGTTGAGGGTTTCACGGGCAGCAGGTAGGTCGTCAAAGACCATCGAAAGTTTATCCTCGTAGAGCGCTTCATCCACGTAGGTGATGTCGCCGTGAATCATGTAGAACAGACCATCCATCTCGACAATGATGATACTGTTGCCCTTGGTGTGACCCTTGGCCTTGATGTAGTAGATGCCGTCGGCTATCTTCTGGCTTTCAGGGAAGTTGTAGTAAGCTCCGTCGGTATAGCTGACGGGAACGATGTTCGTCAATCCCTGCAACTCGGCGGCATCTACCTCTTCCTGATTCACATAGATCTTCGCATTGGGGAAACTCTTCAGTTCACCGGTGTGGTCAGCATGTTTGTGGGTAACCAGAATCTTCGTTACCTGCTCAGGCTGGTAGCCGAGAGCCTTGAAAGCATCTATATAGCTGCAGATGTCCTTGCCAGTGTAGATGAGTGAATCTTCATTTGGCACTTCTTCGGGGAATCCTGCAGGCAGGCCGGTATCCACCAGTATCACCTCGCTACCTGTATCAATCAGATAGTTCTGAAGACTGCCGCGATAGCGCACGTTCTTGTCAAACTTGTCCGGTCCCTCCTCACCTCCGCAAACGAAAGGCTGGGTGTAGAATCCGTCTTTACGGAATTTTACTGCTTTGATATCCATAATTTTATGTTTTAGATAGTATTAATACTCTGCAAATATAATCATAAAATCCCAAAGCAAATACACTTTGCCTTGGGATTTTATGATTTAATAGAGTCTCAAGCGGGTTGCCACTTGCAACGGACAGGCGACACAATAGCACCTTCCTTCTTCAACTCGGCAAAAGCCTTGTCCACTTCCTTACGGTCGATACCTGTAATCTCCGCAATCTTGCCAGCGTTCACGGGAGCGCCGAACTCACGCATGGCCTGTAATACCTTCTCTTTCATAATTATCATTTTTTCAATTATCTTACATCTGCTTCAACAGCCAGTTCTGTGCGCCAATCTTCTCGATCATCTCGACTGCGCCCTGACTCCAGAAGAGGTCTTCCTCCTCGTCGGCCAGATATGCCTTCAGAATGTCGAAAGTGAGATAGTCCTCGCATACTGAACCCATGCACTTGCGCAGCAGCTCCACGCCAGGCTCCTGAATCTTCAGGTCTTCCTTGATGTACTCGATGGGGTCGTAGCACAGTGCGCGAGCCTCGTGCTTCTCTACCTTTACCTCACCGCCCAGGTCGAGGATGCGATCGATGAACTTCTCCACCCATTCCATTTCCTCTGTGTAGTGGCCGATGTACTTCTCGCCCAGCTTCGTAAAGCCCTGAGCCTTGAAAATCTGTCCCTGTACCTTGTGTACGAATGCGCCTTCAGAGAGGCCTGTTACGAAGAACTGTAATGCTTCGATTGATTTCTGCTTGTCCATAATCTGATTTATTTTTAAGTGAATATTAATGTTGTTTCTAATTTCGTTGACAAAATTACGACATATTATTCATCCGATTGCGAGCCCAAACGAAACAAAAACCGACTAAAACGAAACAAGTTCAAATATTATTCGTATCTTTGCGCAGTATAACTGCTCGATATCGCACACGATTATGTACAGTTTGAAAGAATTTTGGCAACTAAGAAACTTACCTTTACCCGAGGGTGAGTGGGACGGGAATATCATCTGTATAGAGACCAATGTGGAGTGGACATTCGGTACGAACGAGACGCATGGCTTCCTGTCGTGCTACACCTTTACGATTGTCACGCGTGGCTGGCTTACTATATTATATAATAACCGCGAACTGACGCTGCACGAGGGCGACCTCTATACCTATTCGCCTGGCTTCGAGGTGACCGTCCTCTCGTCCTCCAACGATTACAGCGGCATCTGCCTGCTGGGCGACGAGCACTTCACGCTCTCGCTGCCCACGGTACGCGACGCTATCCGCACGGCCTACTTCACAGTGGTGGAACTTACCTCGCCCGTGCTGCCACTGAAAACCGACGATTTTCGCCGTCTTCACGAACTGATGCAGATGATGATTCACTACCAGCAGATGGGACTCCCGCTGGCCAACGACAGTTTGCGCATGCTCTATAACCTCTTCCTCACCGACCTTTCCACCGTCCAGCAGCACAGCATCCGCGAGCACCGCTTCCCCAAGCGCGTCGAGGAAATCTTCCTCGGATTCCTTGGTCTGCTGCCCCAGCACTTCGCTGAGCACCACGACATCGGTTTTTACGCCTCCGAGCTCTGCATCACCACCACCTATCTTTCACGAGTTGTCCGCCAGGTGTCAGGTGGCCGCACCGTCGTCGATTACATCAACCAACTGCTGCTGATGGAGGCCGTATTCCTGCTGCATCAGACCTCACTGAGCATCACCCAGATCTCCGACCAACTCCATTTCGCCGATGTTACCACCTTCGCCCGTTTCTTCAACAGGATGAAGGGTATGAATCCGAGGGAGTTCAGGAAAGGGAAGTAAAGTTTGGCATTTAATAAAAAGTTCGCAATGCCAATAACATGGGGATAGGTACAGCCAGCGGCATCAACATCAGATATGCCGCTGTGATATTCTTTTTCAACCTATTCGGTATATAACTATACTCCCCTCATGCATCAAAGTCCCCTGTATTCCGCCATGGCATCAAAGCAGGGACACTTCTTGGTAACGCCCTTGAAGTCACGATGACCGAGGATAATGGCATTGGGATAGCTTTTCTTCAGGTCTTTAAGGATGAATAGCAGTGCTGGCAACGGATGTTGGGTATTGTACTTGCCAGACAATGCGCCCTGCTCCAGTACCATGTTCCCAGAACGATTTATGACTCTTTCATACTCTATCCTTTTTTAATATTACTGAATCTCGTCAAAAGTGGTCCACATGAAATCGGAATGACGCTCATTGATGAGCCACTTGCCGTCACGCTTCACAAAATAGTCGTGATAGCGTACACCCATCGTCTGCTTAACGCGCTTGCCATCTTCATTGGTACGGATAAGCACCACCTGGCAGTAATTGATACCATCTGCTTTGTCGCCATCAATGTTTACTGTCTGCTGACCATTGATGTGATATACGATATCAAATAACGCCAAGAAATTACTGAAACGGTTGCCAATATCCTCGTGACCCTTGATTACTCCTGCCACCTCTCCGTCATGGATGGTCTGCACCTCAGCATCCTCTGTGAAGAGCTCCAACTGACCTTTTACATCTTTTACATCTGCCAAAGTAGAGAAATGATCTACCACATACTTGATGGCAGCACGGTCCTCGATTAACTGAACTCGCTTCTCTAAATCTGCTGAAGCACTTTGGTTGTTACAACTTGATAAAGCTACTAAAGTAGCCACTGCTGATAATAAAAAGATTTTCTTCATAACGCTTAATTGTTTATTATTTTTGTTTTCTGATGCAAAGTTATGGAGTTTAATTAAGGTAATTATGACACAAAAACGAAAAAGACTTTCACAAATGGAAGTTTTTATTTATATTTGTCTCACTAAACATTAATACTTATGACAACACCCACATCTTACCTTATTTATAATACCGTGCGTGATAATATCTTCCCTGATGCTTTCAAAGACAAATATCATGTACACATTCTTTGTCACAAAGGGCAGATGCATTTTTCTACAGCCAGAAAGTCTTTCGTGTCCGAAGCGGGACACCTGGTCATCTGGCAGATGACAACCCCTATACACGACATCTCCTACTCTGCTGATTTTGATGCCGATTTCCTGATGATTGATGGTGAATTTCTGAGGACATATAATCCAGAGATGCTCTATGCCACCAAAGGCTATATATTCATCAAGAACCAGCCTACAATGCTAATAAGCAAAGAGGGCCAGGAGATTCTGAAAGAGGATTTCAGGCAGTTTGAGACCCGCATACAAGGCAACAGACAGTTGTTTCACGATGAGATTATCGGACGGCTACTTCAGATTCTCCTTTTCGATTTTTGGAATATATTCGAAGAAGAGCTTGACCATACTCAAATCGACGACAACCAAAGCCGCGTCTTCCTGCAATTTCTTTTTCTGGTACAGGAACATTGCATGACGGAGCGTGAGGTGCAATTCTACAGCGACAAACTTTTTATCGTGCCTAAATATCTTTCGCAGATTTGCCGACAGGTAACAGGTAAACCCGCCTCATACTGGATAGAGCATTTTGCCACTAACAGACTTAAGCGTATGCTGGATGACACACAACTGTCATTTACTGATATAGCCGACCGCATGAACTTCTCCACTATGTCTTTCTTTAGCCGTTATGTCAAGAAGACTTTAGGTGTTACTCCATCAGAATATCGCAAGCAAAAAAGCTGATTCTGCAATTTGTGTAAATCTATCCGTAAAATGTGTATGGTCAGTATAGGGCTTTTCTTGTAACTTTGCAGCGTGAAATTAATAACTAGGAATATGGAAGAATTTAGAGTAGATCCTAAACTGACAACGGATGAGGAGCGTGCCGAAGGCGTGCGCCAGGCACAAGTGCTTTTCAAGTTGAACCACACTATGCCTTATACCGATGAGTACAATGCTTTGGTGAAAGAACTGTTTGGCGAAGGTATCAGCGAAGGTTCGAGGGTGATGCCTGGACTGACAGGCGTGTGTTTCGACAGGGTAAAGATTGGTAAGGGCGTGGTGGTGATGAACAACTGCCTGATGATGAGCAGAGGTGGCATCACTATCGATGATGGTGCTTTGATTGCTGCCAACGTTCAGCTGATATCTAACAACCATGACTTATACGATCGTGCCATCCTAACATGCAAGCCTGTACATATCTGCAGTAAAGCTTGGATAGGTGCAGGTGCCACTATCCTACCTGGAGTAACTGTAGGCGAATATGCCGTGGTGGCTGCTGGAGCTATCGTAACTAAAGATGTGGCACCCAATACCATCGTGGGTGGCAATCCAGCGAAATTCATTAAAAACGTATGAAATCTTGAAGAGTGTTTCTTAAGCTATGCCAAGTGAAAGTAAAATTCCCTATCTGAAATGGAAAGAGCGTCTAAATGCCGTCAATGTCCAGCGCATAGATGATGACTTGCTGCTCATAGACCATGTGGACTACAAGAAGATATCCACAGAACCTGTGAGAAGCGGGATGGTCACAGCCATTATCTATCTACAAGGTAAAGCAAAACTTTCCATCAACATGAAAGAATATGCCATCAAAGCTCCATGCATGGTTGTCATATTACCGGATTCGATCTTCTACCCAATAGAGGTATCCGATAATATTATTTATAAAGTTGTTGTGATGTCACCCACTTTTGCAAATGGTTTGTTTTCGAACATAGATGAGATGCACCAATTGAAACAGTCTGTGCTCAAGAATCCAATGTTTACCATAAAAGAGGATTTACCTATTTTCCAACAATACCTTGATATGTTATCCTCACTTATCATTCAGAGCAAATCTCCTCACAAGCTGAAGGCGGCACTTCATCTCACATTAACCATGTTCTATGGTTATTCTTATGCCAAGCATGATGTGTCTAATACTAAAAGTTCTAACCGTTCCACCACCATCTACAATCGCTTCATGTCCCTACTACAGAAGAATTATTTATCTCAGCGCGAGGTGGCCTATTATGCTAATATCCTATGCATTACGCCCAAACACCTGTCGCTGGTAATTAAAGAAGTGAGTGGACAGACACCACTAAGTATTATCCATCAATATGTGGTGACAGAAAGCAAGGCGTTATTATATTCCACCGATCTTACCATACAAGAAATCAGCGAACGCCTCAACTTCCCTTCACAGTCTGATTTTGGCAAGTTTTTCAAAAAATTAACTGGTTTATCCCCTAATCAATACAGAGGAAAAATCTAAAAACGAAAAATCTCCCAATCGGGCAGAATTATTGCCCTTTTAGAGCAATGAGAGAGTCACTAACTTTGCAATCGATAGCAACAATAATAACTGTTTAATAATTATCGATTATGAAGATTGAAAATCCTAAAGTGACTTTGGCAGACGATGCAAGAATTGGAGTTAATCCAGAGGCAAGAAGTGGTTTCCTGGACTGGTTGATGTCGTTTTCTGTGACCGGAGATGATGGTGAACTTTACAATGTAGGGGGATCCATTCTTTCAATGGACAGGGAGCAGCTTGACCTGGTGTCAGTAAACATGTCAAAAGGAAAAGGTTACGCCCAACAACTTCCAGGCAGCATTTACAAAATTTGCCGCTATCCAGGTATGTCAGTTGAGAGATTGTTCCGTAATCCGAAAGGAACATTGAAAATAGAACATAAAGAGCATAGTATCTTGGTGACGTGCGGTCCTCAGTATCAGTTAGAATGCTTCGAAGATAACACATGGCATCTTCAGGTTAATTCGGGAGACGACATTTATAGTGCAGACCTCTGGCATCGTCCACAGGGCTACCCATTGTGGTATGGACGCGAAAAGCCTTCTTTTCTCACCCAGCACAGCGTGACTTATGGCTACAACTGGGCAGGAGCAGTAGATGGAGAGATTGTATATGAAGGCAAGAAAATTTGCGTGAGCGGCTTAGGCATTCGTGAGCGTTATGTAGCCGTCGATTCTTCTGCCGCAGAACTGGGTGCTTGGGAAGATTGGGGATTCATCTCTTTCAATGAGGTACATGCTTCCATGTATGACATGAGGGCTGGCATGAAAGATTTCTCTGTATATGACCTAAAGACAAACAAGCATTATCCAGAGGGGAAGCTCACCATCACACATGAAGACTGGGCATTCTTTCGTGAACTTGATGGCTTTGTTCCAACCACTTATCGGGTAAAGATTGAGGTGGATGACGGTGTGTATGATATGGAGGCGCATGTGGTGAACGGCACCACTTGGGGTGTGACATACAAAGTACCTGACAATCCAGTAGCAACACTTACATACGGACAAGTCACAGGAACTTTCACGACGAAAGAAGGTTCGGTTCGCACGTTGACAGGTGGTCGTGGTACCATGAGCATCCGCCAGTGGCATGCCTACCCTAACATCCTGCCTCGTGAATTATATAGCGATGAGGTCTTGAAAGGTGAGAAATTTGAGACACTGTAACACAGCCTATGGCATAAGAGAAAGAGGGGCATCTGAAATTAGATTTGCCCCTCTTTTATTTTCAGTTTGGTTTATTTACTACTCGATTTCAAAAGCATAGAAGTTCAAGCTGCCTTCACCTTCGTAGGTGAAATACAGTGGTGAAACACCATCAGGAAGTTGTATAGCAGCACTGAAGTCTGTCCAATTATCTGTTGGTTGAATGGCTATTTCTGCCACAGGAACGGCTCCAGGCTTCAGACTTACCTTAATGCAGCCGTTTGCTTCACCACATACATAAACCTTGATGTTGCTCTCATCACCCTCAAATTGGAAATACTTGAATCCGCACCAGGCACCGTCTTTCATGTTGGCGATGAACTGGTCAGGTGTATTCTCTCTATCAATACCCGTTTGCGTGAAGAAAGGATAGTCATTGTTCTTGTCTTCCTTCCTGGCACCATCGCTGTTCAAAATGCCATCCTTTCCATTGAGGTTGCAGGCAATCCTCGCCTCATAAACACCCTTGCCATTAAGAGGGCCCTTGTTCAGCCCGCAAGAGGTAACTTCCACCTGCGGAATGCTTCCATCAGCCAGAATCTCTATCTTTTCCGCACAGCCCTGACGTGAGCACTTGATTTTGTTGGTCTGTCTGTGATAGAAAATATACCATTGCCCGTCAATATCCACCATGCCGCCATGCGTATTGCCAGTATAGTTGAGCAAAGACTGGTTTCCTTTGTATCCCAAGTCGGCAATGCTGACGATGGTACCTCCGTACTCAAAGTCCTTGTCGGGATAATCACTCACGGCATAGCACAGTTCGTGGCTCAGTTCTGATGAATAAACGTAATAGTACTTGGCGCCTATCTTGCGAATAGAACTGGCTTCAAAGAATCCGTGGCCTTCATAGGGTGTGCCTTTTGCCAATTTGGGACCAGGCACAATGAATGACTCCTCGCCAACAACCGTCTTCATGTCATCATCCAGACGCAAACAAACTGCCCCATCTACATTGTTTCCACGTAGCCAGAAAACATAGCGCATATAGTCAACTGGTGAAAAACCAGCATAGCAATACACCTTGCCATCATCATCCACCAGCACGCCAGGGTCAAAGATGAAGCTGTCGCCCCTCTTCTCTCCCCAAGGTTTGCCATCGGAATGCTGCACATAGCCATAGAATTCAAAAGGGCCTGCAGGAGAGTCGGCAACTGCTACAGAGGTAAATTGGAGCTTGTGGAGCTGATAGTAGAGATAATAACGGCCGTCTTTTCCTTGTACACAATCAGGAGCGCACATGTGATTGTCTCCGTCAGCATTGCGTGGATCTTGCGTAGCCTTATAGATGACACCCTCATAACGCCAGTCGCTCAAATCTGTAAGTGGTGCCGACCATCCTACATAGTCGTTGATGCAGAAATCAGCACCATTGAAAGCATCATGACTTCCATACACGTATAGTCTATCTCCAAACACGTGAGGCTCGCCATCGGGAATATACTCCCAGCTGGGCAAATAAGGATTGTACGATTGATGCAAATCGTTTGTAATTTGTACAATACCTGAAGGAGAAGGAACGGAAACACTGTTATCGGTTTCTGTAGAGTTGCCAAAACAAGCCGAAAGTGCAACTGCAGATAGCACTGCAAAAGTTGTTGTTATTAAAGAATGCTTCATTATTGCTATGTAATTATTGGAAAAACATAAGTTATAATTCAATGGTTGTCTTGCAGGAAAGTGCCTCCCTGCTGTCTAAACCAACAAAGAAATTGTAACGGGCATCGAGAACCCACTGACCATCGTGACGGAAACGCAGACTTTCGATGGGAACAGAAATCTCTACTGGTACAGACTCTCCAGGATTAATCTCGACACGCTGGAAGCCCTTCAGTTGTCGCAGTGGACGATCTTCACCGGTAGATGAAAGGTCGCTTCCTGCATAAACTTGAACAACGGTAGCCCCTTCCCTATCTCCTGTGTTTACGACATTGGCCTTTACCTTTACCATTGAGTCATCAGACTGTGTCACTTCAACTTTCTCCAGTGAGAAGGTGGTATATGACAATCCATATCCGAAAGGATATTCGGCTTCCTTACCTTCTTTGTCTAAAAGTGCATAGCCATGATAGTAGCCGTATTCCACCTCATAGGGCTTATCACCGATGGTCTTGAAAGGCGGATAGTCGCGCTCGTCCTTGGCAATGGTAAAAGGCAGATGACCAGAGAAGTTCACCTCGCCACTCAGCAGTCGGGCCAGTGCAGAACCACCCTCACAACCTGAGTAGTAGTTCATCACGATGGCATCGGCCCACTCCGTCCAGTCGCCTGTGATGATGGTGGCTCCGCTGTATAACACTACCACCGTCTGCTTGCCCTCTGCCTTCAACTGTTTCAGCAGTTCCACCTCTTCCTTAGTCAGGCGCAGCGACATACGGTCACCACCGCAGTTGGCAGGTTTCTTGTTGGGATCCTGCGTCATACCGGCAAAGAACTCGCCTTCGTGTTGGTAGTTGCTGCCCACGCAAACGATGGCCACGTTGCCTTCGAGTGTAGAGGTATGGGTAAACACTTTCGACAAGCCTTCCAGAGGAGTGACTATATGCTGGTCGAACACCTGCGATGATCCGTGGTCACCCACATTCACCTCGTCGGCATACGGACCACACACCATCACCTTCGTGTCTTTTTTCAAGGGCAGCACATTTTCGTTCTTCAGCAGCACCATACCCTTCTCGGCAGCCTCCTGTGCCAGTTCGCGGTGTTTTCGGCAGCCAATAACGCTCTTGTCGCGAGGCTGCATCTTGGGGAACAGCGACAATTCGGCAAACAGTATGTTCGTCACAGCCTGATCAATGTCGGCCTGCCTGATGGCGCCTCGCTTGAGCGCACTGCGTATCTTGCTGATGCTATAGTGCATAGTGAACATCATCTCCATGTCGAGACCTGCTGGTAGACTGCCTTCAGCCGAGTGTACACCCTTCACGAAGTCGCTCATCACAAAGCCCTTGAAGCCCCATTCCTTGCGCAGTATGTCGGTAAGCAGCGGTGCATTCTCACAGCAGAAGGTGCCGTTCACCTTGTTATAGGCACCCATAATCGACATTGCCCCGGCGTCGATACACTTCTTGAAGTGAGGTAGATACACCTCGTGTAGCGTGCGCTCGTCAGCCTTGGCATCCACAGCAAAGCGCAGATCCTCGATGCTGTTCAGCGCATAGTGCTTGGGACAGGCAATGATGCCCTCCTCCTGCATGGCTCGTGTCAGGGCCACGCCAAACTCGCCCAGCACGTACTGGTCTTCGCCGTAGCTCTCCTGGGCTCGTCCCCAGCGGGGGTTGCGTAGCACGTTGATGCACACGCCGCCAAAGTAGTTGGCATCCTGGGCTATGGTCTCACTGGCGATAGCTTTGCCCACACGATATTCCAGGTCGGTATCAAACGATGAGGCACGCACAGCCGACACAGGGAAACAGGTGGAGTGTCCTGCCACCACGCCTCGCGGCCCGTCTGTGAAGAGTATGGGCGGTATGCCAAGTCTTTTGCAGCCACCTGCCTGCAAGGGATGTACGTTATAGTTGCGCTTCCACAGCGTCTTCACCATGTCTTTCGTTGTCTGGCCGATGGTGTGTCCTGACAGCATATATATTTTCTCTTTCTGCGTCATCAGCATCATCAGCGCGCTGGCCTGTGCTGCGATAGCCTCGTCAGTAGGGTCATCACCCAGTGCCTTCACAGCCTTGTCGTAGGCCGAACCCTCCTTCATATAGCCCTCCATCGTGGCGTACGGCGTAGCATATACCCAAATCAGCACAACTACCACAATGAGCAGTATCACCCCTAAAATTAATAGCAAAAGATTTCCCATATTGTTTTCGTCTTTATAGTTCAATGTTTGATTGCAAAGCTAACCAATAAGCAGTAAAACCGCAAATCGAGACAAAGAAAAAAATAAGCATTATTACATATTCCCTAATCTTTGCGACAAATTACCCATTACTATATAGGCATAATCTGTAAAATGTGAAAGAACATCCGTAAAATGTGTATAGGTAATCTTGTATTTTTGCTGTATCTTTGCAAACAAGAAACTAAAACAAATTCGATATGAGAAACTTATTGAAAACATTTATGGTATCTTTTGCTAGCATATTGATGGCTACATCGTGCAATGCTGCAACAAAGAGCGAAACTAACAATAGTAATGAAACTAATAGCGAAACAAGAGTTATGGCAAAAGAAGGAAAAGCATTGATCGTATTCTTCTCACATGCTGGTGAGAACTATGCAGTGGGCAACATCACAGTGGGTAACACCAAGCGTGTGGCCGACTTTATCAAGGACTATACGGGTGCTGACCAGTTTGAGGTGGTGGCAGAGAAGAGCTACGACATGTCTTATCGCGACCTAATCAAGGTGGCTCAGGAGGAGCAGCGCAAGGGCGAAAAACCAGCATTCAAGGGCAGTGTTGATAATCTGGACGACTATGAATATGTGTTCGTGGGTACTCCTATCTGGTGGGGTACTTTCCCACAGGTGATGTTCACCTTCTTCGACAAATATGACCTGAATGGTAAGACCATCATCCCATTTACCACCCATGAAGGCAGCGGACTGGGCAGTGTGGTCAGCGACCTCAAGAAGCTCTACCCTAACGCCAAGTTTGAGAAAGCGCTGGCCATCAAAGGTACTGATGCCAAAGATTCTAAAGACCGTGTAGAGAAGTGGCTCAAGGAGCTTGGATTCTAAAGACTGATAACAATGAAAAAGCAAGTAGCAGTATTATTAGGTGCTGGCAGCATCGGACAGGCAATTATCCGTCGTGTGGGTGCAGGCAAGCATGTGGTCGTGGCAGACTATAGCGAGAAAAACGCATCGGCATCTGCCAAGATATTGGAAGATGCAGGCTTTGAGTGTAGCATGATTCAGACAGACTTGGGTTCCAAGGAGTCGATTATTAAACTGGTGGAGCACGCGAAAAGCATGGGTGAAGTGATGAATGTGGTGAATGCCGCAGGCGTTTCTCCTTCACAGGCAAGCGTAGAGCATATCCTTCGTGTTGACCTCTATGGTACCTCTGTTTTGTTAGAAGAGTTTGGCAAGGTCATTGGCGAAGGTGGATCTGGCATTATCATTTCCTCACAGTCGGGTCATCGTTTGGGCAATCTGCCACAAGAGCAGAGTGACCAGTTGGCTACTACTCCTGTTGACGAACTGATGCAACTGCCTTTCCTGCAAGAAATAACCGACACTTTGAAAGCCTATCAATACAGCAAGCGTTGTAACGTGTTGCGCGTGATGTATGAGGCCACTCGTTGGGGTAAACGTGGAGCTACTATCAACAGCATCAGTCCGGGCATCATCATCACCCCTTTGGCTAATGATGAACTGCGTGGTCCTCGTGGAGAAGGCTATCGCAAGATGCTGCAGGCAAGTCCGGCAGGCAGAGCAGGCACACCAGACGAGGTGGGCGACTTGGCAGAGTTCTTGATGAGCAGTCGTGGTCGCTTCATCTCAGGAGCTGACTTCTTAATTGACGGTGGTACTACCGCCAGCTACTGGTACGGCGACCTGCAATACTTAAAACAGACACATTAAGCATTTAGTTTTTTCTCACATTCTGCAATTTGTGTAATTATAACCGCGATTTGTATAATAAGGTAGTGGCTAATAACCACTACCTTTGTTTTTGTAATTACTAATCATCTAAAACGTAGTATTATGGTACGTAAAATTAGACTGACACTGGCCACCATCTTTTTCGTGTGCATCACACTGATGTTTCTAGACTTTACGGGTGTGACCCACGCATGGTTCTCTTGGATGGCGAAACTACAATTCCTGCCAGCCGTATTGGCGCTGAATGTGGGAGTGATTGTTCTCTTGATTGCCCTGACATTGCTGTTCGGACGCATCTACTGTTCGGTAATCTGCCCTATGGGTGTGTTCCAGGACATCATCGCTTGGTTCGGCAAGAAGGCTCGTCCTAAGAAGGAGCGCAAGATGCCTTACACCTATTCAAAGGCTATGAGCGCACTGAGATACACCGTATTGGGTGTGTTTGTGATGGCTATCATTGCTGGGGTGGGCTCATTCGTAGCCCTGCTGGCTCCATATAGCTCATACGGCAGAATTGCCAGCAACCTCTTCCAGCCTCTCTATCGCTGGGGCAACAACATCCTGGCATCTTTCGCTGAGAAATACGACAGCTATGCCATCTATGATGTGGATGTTTGGGTAAAGTCAATGCCTACCCTTATTATCGCTGTGGTGACGCTGGTGATTATCTTCATCTTAGCATGGAGAAACGGCAGAACTTATTGCAACACTATCTGCCCTGTGGGTACGGTGTTGGGATTCTTTGCTCGCTTCTCGTTCTTCAGAGTGACTTTCGATGCTGAAAAGTGCAAGAACTGCAGCCTGTGTTCTCGCAACTGCAAGGCATCTTGTATCGACTATAAGACGCATACCGTAGATTACAGTCGCTGTGTGACTTGCGGCAACTGCCTGGAGAAATGTAAGTTTGGTGCTTTGAGCTATAAGTTTGGTACACCTTCTATGGCAACAGCATTCCCAAAGCCTGTTGTGGTGGAGAAGCCTGCTCCAAAGGCAGCTCCAAAGGCAGAAGCTAAGGCAGAAGCTAAGGCTGAAGTGAAAGACCCAGGCTTGCGTACCTTCCTGACCACCATCGCTGTGGGCGCTGCAGCTGCTGCCAAGGCACAGATCATCCCAGAGGCTACCGACAAGAAAGTGGATGGCGGTTTGGCTGAGATAGAGGACAAGGTAGCTCCCAAGCGTGCCACGAAGATTGTGCCTCCTGGAGCTGTGAGCTTGAAGAATATGGCCAACCATTGTACAGGCTGTCAGCTTTGCGTATCTGCTTGTCCGAACGGTGTATTGCGTCCAAGTACTGACCTGCTGACATTCATGCAACCAGAGGCCAGCTATGAGGTAGGCTATTGCCGTCCTGAGTGCGTTCGTTGCTCTGAGGTTTGTCCTGCTGGTGCCATCAAGTTGATTGATGTAGCAGAGAAATCATCTATCCAGATTGGTCATGCCGTATGGACTCGCGAGCTCTGCGTTCCTATCAAAGACGGTCAGGAGTGCGGCAACTGTGCCCGCCACTGTCCTACTGGTGCTATCACGATGGTGCCAAGCGATGCAAACGACCCCAAGTCGAAGAAGATTCCTGTGGTGAATGAGGAGCTCTGCATTGGCTGCGGTGCTTGCGAAAACTTGTGTCCTTCTCGTCCTATCAGTGCGATTTATGTTGAAGGTCACGAAGTACACAGAACCATTTAATGGAGAATGGAGAATGGAGAATGGAGACTTTTTGGAGCAGCGAGAGCAGAAACGATGCTTGCATTGATTATGCCGAGTCGCGACAAAATTGTTACGAAGTAAAATGGATAATGGATAATTATTATGGCAAAGAATAATATAAATCGTCGTGGGTTCTTGAAGGTAATGGGAGCAGGAGCCACCGTAGCTGCCGGCGCAGCATTGGAAAGTTGTACTCCCAAGAAGAACGCAGCATTTGACCCTGCAGGTAATTACTCTACCCCTGTGCCAACAGGTCAGATGACCTATCGTACTAACCATAATACAGGCGACAAGGTGTCACTGTTAGGCTATGGCTGTATGCGTTGGCCTATGGTTGGTGGAGGTACAGGACGTAATGGTACCATTGATCAGGAGGCCGTGAACCGTCTGGTTGACTATGCGATTGAACATGGCGTGAATTATTTTGATACATCACCTCACTATGGTATGGGACAGTCTGAACGCGCCACGGGTAATGCATTGAAGCGCCATCCACGCGATAAATACTACATCGCTACTAAGATGTCATCTTTCCTGGATGCCAATGGTGCTGACCCCAATGTGGCTAAGGCAGGCTATTACCATTCTTTTGAAGAGCTGCAAGTTGATTACCTGGACTATTACCTGATTCATGGTGCAGGCATCGGAGGTTTTGGTGCACCAGGTGTTACGGGTATGACGGCTTTACGTGCCAAATACTTGGACAATGGTATGCATGAGTTCCTGATGAAGGAGAAAGAGGCGGGGCGCATCCGTAATATGGGTTTTTCTCATCATGGAGACTTGGATGTATTCATGTATCTTTTGGATATGCACGACAAGGGAGAGGCGCATTGGGATTTCATACAGATCCAGATGAACTACCAAGACTGGAAACATGCATCCGGATGGAACACAAACGGCGAAATTTTATATACAGAACTGGAAAAGCGTAACATCCCTATCGTGATTATGGAACCACTGTTGGGTGGACGCTTGTCAAACCTGCCCCAGCATTTAGTGGCTCGTCTGAAGCAACAAGACCCTGAACGCAGTGTGGCATCGTGGGCATTCCGCTGGGTAGGTTCACATCCGCAGGTGATGAGTGTATTGAGTGGTATGACCTACATGGAGAATCTTGAAGACAATATCCGCAGTTTCTCACCACTGGTAGAACTAACTCAAGCTGATTTCGACTTTTTGGAAGAGACGGCTCAGATGCTTATCACCTACCCTATTGTGCAGTGCAACAATTGCCAATATTGCATGCCTTGTCCTTACGGGTTGGACATCCCAGCTATCCTGACGCATTACAACAAGTGTGTGAATGAGGGTAATTTGTCAGAATCGCGCAACGACGAGAACTATGCCAAGGCACGCCAGGCATTCCTCGTTGGATACGACCGTGCAGTGCCAAAACTACGACAGGCAAGTCATTGCACCAGCTGCAACCAGTGCTCACCTAATTGTCCGCAGCGCATCAATATCCCTCAGGAGTTGCAACGCATTGACAAATATGTGGAGGCTTTGAAGCAAAACAAAGAAATCTTGACTGAACAAGCTACATAAGTTTATAATCTCTGATAGAACGTAAAAATCAAAAAAGAAGTTTTTT
>Ga0265298_10003246_pt1 | contig 21710 bp, 20 predicted proteins | sample AusTroGonzalo_MG_3_FD_193486 | JGI IMG/M metagenome (GOLD analysis project Ga0265298, IMG submission 193486) | Bovine rumen microbial communities from tropical cattle in Woodstock, Queensland, Australia - Gonzalo_01 | ecosystem: Host-associated > Mammals > Digestive system > Stomach > Rumen ...
GACCGGTGCTCTATGCCGCGGAGAAGGTGAAGGACGGATATGAACGGGTGGACGGGAAGCGCTTTAATATGAGCTATATTCCTTCAAAGGTGCTGTCCGGCGGGGAAACCAGGCAGGTTATCCGGGCAGAATAAAAGCATATGACAGGAGCACCTGCAATGGAACTGCGGAAAATCAATCCGGAGGATGCTGCGGCCCAATGGGAATATACAACGATGCTTCCGTCGGATGAGAACGGGCTGACAAACCCATATCACGGTGTTTCATTTGATGAATACAAAGAACACGTGCTGCCGACGTTGATTTCATATGAATATCCGGTGAATATGCCGGAATGGTTTGTCCCGGAATCATATTACTATCTCTGGGACGGGAATCGCCTTGTAGGCGAATTCAGGATTCGTCATTACCTGACAGAAGCGCTTCGGAACGGCGCCGGCCACATCGGTTACAGCATCCGCAGGGATGAGCGAGGTAAAGGCTATGGAACGGAAGGCCTGAAGCTGACCCTTCAGATTGCAAAAAACATTGTCCCGGAGGAAGAAATCTACCTCCGGGTCAATAAAGATAATCTTGCTTCTCAGAAAGTAATGCTGAATAACGGAGCATACCGGGCAGGCGAAGATGAATTGCATTATTTCATGCGAATTCCGAAGGATTCATAGCCCGGAAACCCAGTGGCAAAGGCATCAAGGCGGAGGGATGATGAGGATCCGGGCAGCTACTGGATTGCGGAATAATAGGCTTCCAGTTCTTTCCGGCATCTCTGGAATACAATTCGCATATTGGGATCAAACTGCGTTCCCATACCTTCGTTCATGATTTGTGCGGCTTTTTCGTAGCTCATGGGTTCTTTGTAAACCCGCTTGCTGACCAGGGCGTCATAAACATCCGCTACTGCCATAATCCGGGCCTCGACGGGAATCATTTCCCCTACCAGGCCGTCGGGATAGCCTTTCCCGTCCCACCGCTCATGATGATGGCGCGCCAGACGGTAGGCGGTCTGCACAAGACTGTCCTCCTCTACGCCATCCAGGAGGATTTTCACCATCTGACCGCTGATGGTCGAATGGGTCTTCATGACAGCGTATTCTTCCGGTGTCAGCCGGGCGGGTTTATTCAGAATTCCGGAATCAATGCTGATCTTTCCAAGGTCGTGCATCGGCGCCGTTCGGATGATATCCCGCGCCAGGTTTTCATCCAGCGGGAACAGACTGTACTTCATGATTTTTCAATGATGATAACCCTGTTTCCCGCATCGATCATTTTGTTTTCGGCATCGGTTTGCCGGGAAAGAGGAGAACGGCGATACGGAGGAAGCATGATTTATGGAAAAACAGGCGAAGAACAATCCGGAGGTTGACAAACGGTTTGGAACAGAGTAACCTTTTTGCAAACCTGTGAGGGAGAAGAGTAGCTTCCCCGCAGCGCGTTACAGGGAGCTGCCGAGAGTGGAACGGCGGTACGTGCGGAGGATGTGAATGGGCTCCTGAGGGCGCTCCGAAAGGATTCGAGTAGGAAGCGACGGGGGACGCACCCGTTATCAGGGCGGCACGTATCAGGGGTACGTGATGAAGAGATGACTTTTCCCGACAGGGAAAAAGTCAAGCTGAGTGGCACCGCGAAATGATCGCCTCAGCGCGCAGGGAGAAGCGCGCTGAGGCTTTGTTTTACGGCTCAAAAGATCCCCCCCTGGATTTCAAAAACCCGGATGAAGGAGATCCCTCGACTTCGCTCGGGATGACATGATGAAAGGAAGGACAAGACAATGAAAAAGATGATGGCACTGGTACTCTCCCTGATGATGGTATTCTCCATGGTTTCCCTGGCTTCCGCGGAAGCAAAGACGAATTTCAAAGTCGGCATCTGTAACTTCGTGGACGACGCGAGTCTGAACCAGATTATCCAGAACATCCGGGAACGGCTGGATGAAATCGGGAAAGACAAGGGCGTGACGTTTGAGATCAATGAAGACAACTGCAACCTGGACGGCAGCGTGATGCAGCAGATCATCGCGGACTTCATCGCGGATGAGGTTGACCTGATGGTCGGCGTGGCAACGCCTGTAGCCATGACGATGCAGGGCATGACTGAGGACAACGGAATTCCGGTCGTCTTCGCTGCCGTTTCCGATCCACTGGGGGCGGGACTGGTGCAGAGCCTGGAGGCTCCCGGTGCCAACATCACCGGCACCTCCGATTATCTGGATACCGCGGCGGTCCTGAACCTGATCTTTGCTGCCAACCCGGATGCGAAGAAGATCGCCCTGCTGTACAACCCCTCCGAAGACGCTTCCACCGCGCCGATCGCTGCGGCGAAGGAGATTCTGGGCGCGAAGGGTATGGAAGTGAAGGAATACACCGGCACCAATGCTTCCGAGGTTATGCAGGCGGCGGACGCGATCGTCAGCGACGAGATGGACGCGGTGTTCACGCCCACGGATAATACGATCATGAGCGCGGAGCTGTCCATCTATGAAAAGCTGGCGGAGGCAAAGATTCCGCATTACACCGGCGCGGATTCCTTCGCCCTGAACGGGGCTTTCCTGGGATACGGCGTGGATTACGCGAACCTGGGCCGGGAGACCGCTGATATGATCGCCGAGATTCTGGTGAACGGCGCGAAGCCGGCGGAGACGGCTGTCAAGACGTTTGACAACGGTACGGCTACTGTCAATACCGAAACCTGTGCGGCGATCGGTTTCGACTTCGAGAAGATTAAGGAGGCGTTTGCGCCGTTCTGCACGCAGGTGAAGGAGATCAAAACTGCTGAGAGTTTTGAATGAGCATAAGGGGGGCTTTCCGATCGCCCCCTTGACCCCCTTCGGCCTGCATGTGTGGGTGAAGGATGAATATAAGGGGGCTTTCCGATCGCCCCCTTAAACCCCTTCGGCATATGCGTGTTTGGAGCTGAAAGGGAAAGTGTGCTAATACGAATTGAAAGTTGGTCAGAAGATAACCTATGACTTTGGATAAGTTTCTGGCGCTGGGACAGACGGCGATGGAACTGGGGCTGGTGAATGCCCTGACGGTGCTGAGCCTGTTCCTGAGCTATTCAATGCTGAATGTTTGCGACCTGAGCACGGACGGATGTTTCACGCTCGGCGCAGCTGTGGGCGCGCTGGTAGCGATTGCCGGGCATCCCTGGCTTTCGCTGCCGGCCGCCATGCTGGCCGGGATGATCTCCGGCTTTGTGACGGCGACACTGCAGACGCGGATGGGCGTGCAGAGCCTGCTGGCCGGAATCGTGGTCAACACCGGACTGTATTCGGTCAATATGCTGCTGACCGGCAACAAGGCAACCTTGCCGATGAACAAGGTGCCGACGATTTTCACCATGGCGAAAGACCTGCTGAAAGGGACGCCGCTGGCCGGACAGAGCACCCTGCTCGTGATGCTGGTGATCGTCGCGCTGGTGGTGGTTTTCCTGTGCTGGTTCCTGAAGACAAAGCTGGGGCTGGCGATCCGGGCGACGGGCAGCAACGCGGACATGGTCCGATCCTCCTCCATCAATCCCACGTTCACGACGACCGTGGGCCTTTGCATTTCCAACGCGTTTACCGCCCTGAGCGGCTGCCTGATGGCGCAGCAGCAGAAGAACTTTGAAATCAACATGGGCAGCGGCATGGTGACGGTGGCGCTGGCAAGCCTGCTGATCGGCGGCGTATTTTTCGCGAAACACAGGCCGATTCCGCTGCGCGCGGTCGGAGCGGTGCTGGGCGCCTTCCTGTTCCGGCTTGTCTACGGGCTGGCGCTGCGACTGGATATGCCGGCCTTTATGCTGAAACTGGTTTCCTCGGTGATCGTGGTGATCGCAATCTCCGGCCCCTATCTGCGGAAACAGCTGCCGCTGATGATCCGCCGCTGGCGGATGGCGCGGGAAGGGAGGGAGGACGATGCTTGAACTGAGAAACGTCTGTAAGACCTTCAGCGCAAGCACGCCGGACGAAAAACGGGCGCTCACAGACGTCTCCCTGAAGATTGAGGACGGAGATTTTGTCAGCATTATCGGCGCGAACGGCGCCGGGAAATCGACCCTGTTCAACGCGATCTGCGGCAGTTTCCCGCTGGATTCCGGCACGGTATGGCTGGACGGGAAAAACGTGACCATGATGCCTGAACATCAAAGGGCGAAGCAGATCGGGCGCCTGTTTCAGGATCCGATGCGCGGCAGCGCGCCGGATATGAGTATCGAAGAGAACCTGACCCTGGCGGCCGGCAAGGGAGGCTGGCTGAGCCGCATTTCCGCGGCAGACCGGAATGCTTTCCGTGACCGGCTGAGCCTGCTGGGTATGGGGCTGGAAGACCGGATGCGCCAGCCGGTGGGCCTGCTCTCCGGCGGACAGCGGCAGGCGCTGACGCTGCTGATGGCGACATACCAGGTGCCGAAGGTGCTGCTGCTGGACGAGCATACGGCGGCGCTGGATCCGGGGACGGCGGAAAAGGTACTGGAAATGACCAAAATCATCGTGGAAAACAACCGCATCACCTGCCTGATGATTACCCATAACATGCAGAACGCACTGGATCTGGGCAACCGGACATTAATGATGGACCGGGGCAGGGTGATCTACGACGTGACAGGTGAGGAAAGAAGCAGGCTGACCATCGGCGACCTGACGGACAAGTTCCGCCAGCTCAGCGGCCGGACACTGGACAACGACCGGATGCTGCTGGGAATTGAAAAAGCAGAATAAGCATGATGAATCCGCCGGTTTCGGATCCCGAACCGGCGGATTCCTGTTTGGTATATAAAATGGCTTGTCATGAGGCCTATTATCTGAGATAATAGGAAGGATGGAACGGAATAGCACCTGATCAGGAGGAAAAACAATGCACGGACCATATCGGGCTGATACTTTTCCGACCCACAGGATGGGGGATCTGAGATATTGTGCGGGACGGGTATTTCCTTTCGGCGCCACGATCCAGGACGGCGGAGTCAACTTCAGCGTATACTCGAAGGAGGCCACGGGATGTACGCTGGTGCTGTATCACCACGGCCAGACGGAACCCTTTGTGGAAATTCCGTTTCCGGACAGCTTCCGGATCGGGGACGTGTATACGATGCTTGTTTACGGCCTGAATATCGAGACGGTGGAATACGGTTACCGTTTTGACGGCCCCTGGGAACCGCATAAGGGTTACCGGTTTGATGATTCACGGGTTGTGCTGGACCCTTACGCGAAATCTATTTCCGGGCGCTCTGTATGGGGCAGGCGGGATTCGGGCGATTCCGACTTTGTCCACAGGGGACAGATCATCCCGGAGGATTACGACTGGCAGGGAGACACGCCTCTGGATCCGATTAAGAACGACCTGATCATCTATGAACTGCATGTCCGTTCCTTTACAAAACACGCATCTTCCGGCGTCCATTATCCCGGCACCTATGCCGGGCTTACGGAAAAAATACCTTATCTGAAAGAACTGGGAGTCAACTGCGTTGAACTGATGCCGGTGTTTGAGTTTGACGAGTTTGAAAACTCACGGGAAGTGAACGGGAACCGGCTGCTGAACTATTGGGGATATTCGACTGTCGGTTTCTTCGCGCCCAAGGCCGGCTATGCCGCTACCGCACCTTTCGGAATGGAAGCGGACGAACTGAGAAATATGATCAGGCTGCTTCACCGCAGCGGAATCGCAGTTGTCCTGGACGTGGTGTTCAACCACACAGCAGAAGGCAACGAGCAGGGACCGACCATCTCCTTCCGGGGGATCGACAACCGGACCTATTATCTTCTGACCCAGGAAGGATACTATTACAATTTCAGCGGCTGCGGAAACACGATGAACTGCAACAATGCGGTGGTCCGGAGCATGATCAGGGATTGTCTCCGCTACTGGGTATCCAATTACCATGTGGACGGATTCCGGTTTGATCTTGCCTCCATCCTGACCCGGGGTGAGAACGGTGAGCCGCTGGTCGCCCCTCCGCTGCTGGAATCGCTGGCGCGGGATCCGGTGCTGGGAAGGACCATGCTGATCGCCGAAGCCTGGGACGCGGGCGGACTGTATCAGGTCGGCAGTTTTCCTTCCTGGCATCGCTGGTCCGAATGGAACGGGAAATACAGAGACTGCGTGCGCAGGTTTATGAAAGGGGAGGGACAGGCGGCGCCGGAACTGCTGCAGCGGATCAGCGGGTCTCCGGATCTGTACGAAGGACGGGGACCGTTCTCCTCGATCAATTTTATTACGTGCCACGACGGGTTTACCCTGCACGATCTGGTTTCCTACAACTGGAAGCATAACAAAGCCAACGGGGAGGATAACCGGGACGGAAGCAACGATAACCTCAGCTGGAACTGCGGACAGGAGGGGAAAACCGATAACCGGGAGGTGCTGGACCTGCGCTTCCGCCAGATGAAGAACTTTCTGACGGTGCTGCTGATGAGCAGGGGAGTGCCGATGCTGCTGTCGGGAGACGAGTTTGCCAATACGCAATACGGCAACAACAATGCCTACTGCCAGGATAATGAGGTATCATGGCTGGACTGGAGCATGCTTGAAGAGAACCGGGATCTGTTTGAGTATGTGAAAAAGCTGATCGCTTTCCGGAAGAAACATCCGGTTCTCTCTGCGCGGCAATATGATTTCGGGCATAACGGGACGGGCTATCCGGAACTATCCTTCCACGGTTTAACCCCCTGGGGGCATGACTGGAACATGAACACGCTGACGGTTGCCTGCCTGTGGGCGGAAGACCATAAAAAATACGGGACCAAAAGGGATGCGTTCCTGTATCTGGCCGTCAATGCGCACTGGGAGGATCATGAGTTCCGGCTGCCGGTTATTCCGGACGGCTTCCAATGGCAGACGGAGGCGGTCTCTTCCCCGTACGGCCGGATGACGGAGACGGGAGTCTATGTTCCGGCAAGATCCGTGATGCTGCTGCTCGGGGAAAAGCATCGCAAGCATGCCTCAAACGCACAAAGCTGATGAATGTTCAAACCCTACATCGGACGAGGAGGCCGGATACTCCATGAAAAAGCTGATTGCACTGGCTGTCTGCGCAGCGATGCTGCTGTGTGCTGCTGTTTCCGTATGCGCGGAAACGGCGGCGGTTGAAACAGCCAGGCCTTCCGCAAACGGACGTCTTCATACGGAAGGAACGCAGCTGACGGATGCTGCCGGAAAGGCGGTGCAGCTGCGGGGCGTGAGCACGCACGGATTGCTGTGGTATCCGAGAATGATCAGCGAAAACCTGTTCAGGCAGGTTTCCGAAGACTGGAGCGGCAACCTGATCCGGCTGGCCATGTACTCGGAACAGTACTGTGAGAATGATGATCTGCGCAGTAGAAGCCTGAAGCTGATGCGCAAGGGCATTGACGCGGCAATCGCCGCCGACATGTATGTGCTGGTGGACTGGCATATTATGAACGACAGCGATCCGAATGAGCATAAGGAAGAGGCAAAAGCATTCTTTGACCTGATTGCCTCCGAATACAAGGACAGCCCGAACCTGATCTTTGAGATCTGCAACGAACCGAACGGTGAAACGACCTGGGCAGACGTACGGAGATACGCGGAGGAGGTCATCCCGGTCATCCGCAGACACATTCCGGACGCCCTGATCCTGGTGGGTACACCGGAATATGACCGGAACCTGGGGGACGCTGTGCTGCGGCCGCTCAATACGGAAAACGTCATGTACGTCCTGCATTTCTATGCGGCCACTCATCAGGGAGGACTGCGCGAAGAACTGACTTCGGCGCTGGACAAAGGTCTGCCGGTGTTTATCAGCGAATGCGGCATCAGCGAATCCAGCGGCGACGGGACACTCGACTTTGCCGACGCGGCGAAGTGGTTTACACTGCTGAATGAAAAAAAGATCAGCTACGCGGTGTGGAGCCTTTCGGACAAGGAAGAATCCTCCGCTTTTTTCCGGAACAATTTCGACCCGGAAGGGGAGATCCGGGATGAGGACCTGACCCTCTGCGGAACGTGGGTCCGTGAACTGATCCGGGGAGCGGATCCGAAGACGATTCCGGTGTCTGCGGCACAGGTGAAACAGACCGCAGCGGACCGGATCATGAGCTGGATCGCCAAGTCGCTCGGCGACCGGGGCGACCGGGAACTTTCCGAATGGCTGCTGTTCGCCGAGATCGCCGCAGGCATCCTGCTGGCCGGTCTGATCGCCTGGATCATCGTCCGCCGGAAAGAAAGCAAAAAACGCCTGACCTACAGCGATATTGTCGATCCGGACAACACGCGCCTGAAAAAAGGCAGCCTGGCAGGGCGGATCTGCCTGATTCTGGGAACCTGGTTCACCCTGATCTACCTGTGCTGGCGGATTGTGTTTTCCGTTCCGTTTGACGCAGGCGTGCTCGCGGTGATCGCGAACCTGCTGCTGCTGATTGTGGAGATCGTGGGCTTCCTGGAATCCCTGATTCTCTATCGCAACCTGATGGGTAAACGGGATTATCCGCTGCCGGAGATTCCGGATGATGCCTGGCCGGATGTGGACATCTTCATCGCAACGTATAACGAACCGACGGAACTGCTGCGCAAAACGCTCAACGGCTGCGTTCACATGAAATACCCCGATCCTGCGAAGGTGCACATCTGGCTGTGCGATGACAACCGCCGGCCGGAAATGCGCGCACTGGCGGAGGAAATGGGGGTAGGCTATTTTGACCGGCCTGACAACGAGGGAGCGAAAGCCGGCAACCTGAACCATGCCCTGGGCCTGACCAGCGCGCCCTATGTCGTGACTTTAGACGCGGATATGATTCCCCGGAGCAATTTCCTGCTGAAGACGATTCCGTATTTTGTGGACGCAGAACTGCGCGAACAGAACAGGCCGGAAGAGGAGCGGCTGCACCTGGGCCTGCTGCAGACGCCCCAAAGCTTCTACGATCCGGACGTGTTCCAGCATGCGCTGTACTGCGAGAAACGCGCGCCGAACGAGCAGGATTTCTTCTACCGGACAATTGAACCGGCGAAGACCGCCACAAACAGCGTCATCTACGGCGGCTCCAACACAATCCTTTCGCGCAGAGCGCTGGAGGATATCGGCGGTTTCTATACGGGGTCCATCACCGAAGATTTTGCCACGGGCGTGCTGATTGAATCGGCAGGCTATGTCAGCCTTGCCCTGCCGGAACCGCTGGCCAGCGGACAGACGCCGCACACCTTCCGGGAACATATCCAGCAGCGTACCCGCTGGGGCCGCGGCGTGATCGTTACGGCCCGGAAACTGAAAATCCTGAAACGGAAGGAACTGACGACGGCCCAGAAGGTCAGTTACCTGAGTTCGGTTTCCTACTGGTACTCCCCGCTGAAGAACCTGATCTATATCCTTTCCCCGCTGATGTTCGCAACATTCCTGATTCCGGTGTTCCGCTGCAACTGGCTGGAGCTGCTGGTGTTCTGGCTGCCGATGTTCATCCTGCAGGATCTGTGCCTGCGGCTGAACAGCCGGAACACAATCTCCGTGAAATGGAGCGGCATATATGAGACCAGCGTGATGCCGCATCTGCTGATCCCGATTCTGAAGGAAACGCTGGGGATCACCCTGTCCACGTTTAAAGTGACGGACAAATCCGGCACCGGGGGACAGCGCAAGCGGGATGTCCGGGCGATGCTGCCCTTTATCTTCCTGATTGTGCTCTCTGTGGCAGGGATTGTACGCGTGCTCTGGAACTTTAACGTGATGCAGACGGTCAGCCTGCTGATTCTGCTGTTCTGGATTGTCCGGAATCTGTATTACCTGGTGATGGCCCTGTTCCTGATCGACGGACGTGATTATGACGGGGAAGTTGTCCGGGTCAATGACGCCGAGATTGTTCAGGTTTCCGACGGTACCAGGAAATATGACGGTGTGACGACGCTGCTGACGGAGCACAACCTGACGGTGTTCCTGGATGAGGCGAAAGAGCTGAGGATCGGCACGCCTGTGGATACAGAGATCTTCCGGGAAGGAACCGCTGTCGTTGTGAGCGGCGTTGTAACAGCTGTCAGGGAATCCCGCCGCGGTACATCCCGCACCCACACGATTGAAATCCTGGACGACCACGGAAACCGGATGGAATACCTGCAGGTGCTGTATGACCGGATTCCGTCGCTGCCGCAGTCGCTGCACGGGGATTACGGCGCATTGTTCGATTTGTGGCAGAATATTGCGCACCGGGTTGCGAGAACAATGAAGTAGGGGAAATCGGGATAGGCTTTTTGCAGAAAGGAAATGAATGTCACCTCAAATCATATTCAGTGATGTGGATGGTACCCTTCTTAACAGCGATCACAAAGTCTTGCCCGGAACTCTTTATGCAATCCGGGAACTGCAGGACAAGTGCGTTCCTTTTGTGATCATTTCCGGCAGAAGTCCTTCAGGGATCAGGCCGATCCTTCAGGAAAACGGGTTCACTTGTCCCATGATCTGTTACAGCGGTGCCCTGATTCTGGATGAGGATGAAAAAATACTCTATTCAGAGGGATTCAGCCGGGACATGGCTCAGAAAATGATTCAATTCATCGAAAGCAATCATCTGGATTGCACCTGGAACATTTATTCCCTGGACACATGGATCGTGAAGGACTGTGCTGATCAGCGGGTGAAGCGGGAGGAGTCCATTGTCCATGCCAGAGCAACAGAAGGTGCTGCTTCTGACCTGCCGCCGGATGCAAAAGTCGGAAAACTTCTGTGCATGTGCAATCCGGATAAAATCATTGAAATAGAGCACCTTCTGAAAGAAACTTTTCCTTCAATGTCCATTGCACGGTCTTCTGACATGCTGCTGGAGATCATGAAGGAAGGTGTTTCAAAAAGAACAGGCGTTCTGACCATGTGCCGTCTTCTGAACATATCGGTGGAGAATGCTGTTGCCTTCGGGGATCATTATAATGATATTGAGATGCTGGAAACGGTGGGGTGCCCTTATCTCATGGGAAATGCTCCGGAAGAGCTAAAAGACAGATTCTCCAATATTACTGCGGGAAACGATGACGAAGGGATCTATCAGGCCCTGGTCAGAACCGGAATAATCTGTGAAACAGGCGGGATTCCTATTGTGCTGCATGATGGGTCTTGCCGTCTTCTTCCGACGGACAAAAACAGGCAGGGAGGCCGTTTATGATTTGTATCAGAAAAAAGGTCTTGCTTTCCTTCTGCATCTTTCTTATCACGCTGATGATGTGTGTCAGCGGGACCTTTTCGTATGCAGAAGATGAAGATTATTCACAGGGCTTTTATGCGTGGCAGACGATTGTTGCTGAGAAATGGGCTCAGTTTGAAAAACTGGATCTGGACAGCGAAGGTTTACCGGATACAGATTGCCGGCAGACGTCTACGCATTCTTTGAAATGCCGTATGAGCAGGATGACTGTTGTTTCTTAATCCTCGGAAAAGAAAAAGCGCTTCTTTGGGATACCGGAATAGGGATTGATCATCTGCGGCCTTTGGTGGAAAAAATTACGGATCTTCCTGTCACTGTGCTGATTTCTCATGATCATTTTGACCACATTGGAGGAAACGCTGAGTTTGACGAGGTTTGGTGTTATGATATCGACCAACAGCAATTCAGTTATGGAAGAAAAAGTCCGGTCCGGCGGTTGATGCATTTCAATGGAATAACCGGCACCGCCTTCAGACTTCTTGACTTCAAGAAAACTTTAAAGTCTATAGTAAACAGACAAAAGGCATTTCAGAAAGTGAGGAGTAACAGAATGGAACCGAAAAAGCTTGGATTTGGTCTCATGAGACTGCCGATTCTGGACCCAAAGAATGCTTCCAGCGTAGATATTGAACAGCTGAAACAGATGGTGGACCTCTTCATGAGCAGAGGCTTTACCTACTTTGACACAGCAATCATGTACAATGGATTCGCCAGCCAGCGTGCGGCAAAGGAAGCACTGGTGGACCGGTATCCCCGTGACAGCTTCACACTGGCAACCAAGCTGCATAACGCTTTTTTTGACTCACTGGAGGGCCGAGACAAAGTATTCAATGAGCAGCTGGAACAAACCGGCGCCGGATACTTTGACTATTACCTGATCCACGGCATAGAGGCGGGAAGCTGGCCGAAATATGAGAAATACGATTGCTTCAACTGGCTGCTGGAAAAGAAAGCGCAGGGACTGGTAAGGCATGCCGGTTTTTCTTTTCATGACACGCCGGAACTGCTGGATCAGATTTTGACAAAGTATCCGGAAATGGAGTTCGTTCAGCTCCAGATCAATTACCTGGACTGGGAAAGCGAATGGATACAATCCAGGGCGGTATATGAAGTCGCCCGCAGACACAACAAACCGATTATTGTGATGGAACCGGCAAAAGGCGGTACGCTGGCAAATGTTCCGGAAGAAGCGGAAAAGCTGCTGAAAGAAGCGGAGCCGGACATGTCGGTCCCGTCCTGGGCCATTCGCTTTGCTGCTTCTCAGCCCGGTGTGATGATGGTCTTATCAGGCATGAGCAACCTGGATCAGTTAGAGGATAATACGGGTTATATGGCGGATTTCCAGCCGCTGACAGAAAAAGAGATTCAGCTGACACATAAGGTTGCGGAGATCATTAACGCACAGATTGCCGTCCCATGTACCGGATGCTCCTATTGTACGGAAGGCTGCCCGATGAATATTCCGATCCCGAAATACTTCTCCCTGTATAACGAAGACATGCGGGAAGACCTGGCACAAAAAGGCTGGACAGTCAATTTCTCCAATTACGGAAATCTGACGGAAAGCTTCGGGAAAGCCGCGGACTGTATCGCCTGCGGGCAGTGTGAAGGAGTATGTCCTCAGCATTTGCCGATCATTGACCTGATGAAAAAAGTCTCAGCACATTTTGATCATTGAATCTGAATTCTTCCGTGTGATTCCATCCTCCAGGAGGTCTCCATAACTATTAATGAAGACAATCATTCTGAACGGAAGCCCACGGAAAAACTGGAATACAGCACAGCTGTGTTCAAGGGCAGAGTACGATGAATTTGATAATTTGGAGAATTGATTGTTTTTATTGCGAAAGGGAGAACCGGAAAGAAGTGAACGAAAAAGGCTGCTTCAGCGCGAAGCAGCCTTTGATATGATGCCCGAAAAGGATATTATGCGAAGTTCTTGATGACGGTCATTTCGACATCATTGCCGGAAATTCCGATCTTGATCGTATCCGCAAGGCGGCGGAGGGTGGACTGCTCATAGCCGTCCCACTCGGCATCCGTGCATTCGATGACATGATTTGCCAGATCGTCCATCGCGTCTTCCGGATAATCCTCGCTGTGGTCCGGTGAACCGGCCATGGCACCTTCAAACATGTCCCGCAGTGCTCCGAGGAAACTGCCGGCTTTTTCATTTTTCCTGGAGGAGGCAGCTCCCAGCAGGAGAGCGCGTTTTTCCCTGTCCATGACGGTCTTCGTCGACAGGTGAAGGGTGTACTGCGTCTTGTCCCGCTCGATCCAGAAGGATGCCTGCATTTCCCCGGTGATGCTGCGGGCCATGCTCAGCAGTTCTTCGGATATAAGCTGCAGACGGATCGCATCCTTATCATGCAGCCCGGTATAATCGCAAACCTTTTTTGTCTCCAGGATCGCATCATCATAGCCGTGACCCTGATTATCAATCATGACGATATCTGATACCATTTTCTTTCTCCTTTTCCTGTTTTTTAATTGACTGTTACTGAAAATACCAAGCCGGAAGATTATTCCACCGTGATAATATCACCGAACCCGGTAACGTCGAAGACTTCCCGGACGACCTCATTCGCCTTTATCAGCTTCACGGGCTTGCCGTCCATCTTCTGCTGGATCGCCAGAAGAACCCGCAGGCCGGCGGAAGAGATATAGTCCACCTTTTCAAAATCGAACACAAGCTCGTTCACGTTGGCCAGACTTCCGCTGACTTCTTTTTCCAGATCGGGCGCCGTAAGCGTATCCAGCCTTCCCTCAAGGGCGATAATCAGCTTATCTCCGTCCAATGTCTTAGAGATGGTCATGATTTACCTCCTTATTTGATTGATTATGCTGACCATAATCTACCATATTCCCGGCGCTTTTTCAAGGGGTTTCTGCTTTATTCGGCGGTTCTCCCGAAAACAAACGGACGAAATACATATTGCGTCTGAAGCCCGGATTGCATTATTATATAGACACAGGGACACTGGGAAAGACAAACGGGCGAAAGGGATGAAACGGGCTGTGAAAAGCAAGGGCGCGGGACCGCAGGAAAAGATGCGCGTCTCCTTCGACCTGGACGAGGTGCTGTTTGTATCCCCGAAGACACATAAAACCGAGCCTCCGCTGAAGTTCCCGTTCAACAAAATTTATAAGGAGCGGCTGCGCCTGGGGACGCCGGACCTGATCAAATCGCTTCAACGGATGGGCTATGAGGTATGGGTTTACACATCCTCTTTCCGCTCGGAACGGTATATCAAAGGGCTGTTCCGGATGTACGGCGTCCGCTTTGACGGGATTGTTAACGGAACCCGGCATCTGAAGGAAGTTCAGCGGAACAACAAGACGACGCTGCCGCAAAAACTGCCGAACCGGTACCGGATATCGCTGCATATCGACGACGAGGAAGTGATCTGCTCCCTGGGACACCAGTACGGGTTCAAGGCTTATCAGCTGTACGCAGATGATGACGAGTGGAAAGAAAAAATCATCCGCCGGGCCGAAGAGATCCGGAAGATGACCGAATCAGCGTGAATAGAGGCAGCCGCAATAATCCTGACGGTACAGGCCGTATTCTTTTGACAACTGCAGGGAACGGAGATATCCGTTCTTTTTTTTGAAATCCGCGAAGAGGTACCGGACGCCGTGACGCTCTCCGGCCTCGGCGCCGATGCGGTTGACATTATCCGCATTCTTGTGCGGACTGACGGAGAGCGTGGTGGTAAAGTACTCAAACCCATGCTGCTTCGCCAGTTCCGCGGTCCGGTTCAGGCGCAGGGCAAAGCAGGCCAGACAGCGCTCTCCGCCTTCCGGCGCGTCAGCCAGGGCCGGCGCAAAGGCGGCAAAGGATTCATGATCATAATCGCAGGGGAGGAGAGGGAAATCCCCCGGCAGAAGGGAAAGGAGCCGTTTCTGCTCCGAGAGGCGGTGAAGATATTCCTCCTCCGGCTCGATGTTGGGATTGTAGTAGAGAACGGTAACGCGGAAATGCTCCGCCAGGCGTTCCAGGACCGCGCTGGAGCAGGGACCGCAGCAACTGTGGAGCAACAGGGACGGGCGGCGGCCGTCCAGCCGAGCAATCTCCGCTTCCATCTCCAGTTGGTAATTACGCTTCTCCATCATCCTCAGCTCCCGGTTTGATGGGGATATCTTACAGCGGAGGGGGATTGAACGTCAATATGGATAAGACATTCGAAACGGAAGCCCGGACACGATTGCTTGAGAAGTGTTTCCGAAATTGCTATAATGCGATACAGGGGGGCGTGAAAAAGAATGAAAAAGCCTAAACGGATTTCGCTGGCAGTCAAAGTCAATATCGTGATTATGGCCATGGTTTTATCCGTTTCCGTGCTGCAGATCCTGATCAGCGAGAACACCTATCAGAAATCGGTTTTCAGACCCTACTTCCGCAAACTGGAAAACGCGGAGATTTCGGAAGATGAGCTGAAGCCGACAGTTCAGGAAATGCTGCCGTATCTCGGGACAGAAGAGCTGAACCAGGTCATTTCCGAAAAGGACGAGCTTGATAGAAGCCATGCGCTCATTGATTGGTTTCGTGACAAACCATCCCTGGATGGACCTCCTTTATCGATGTTCGACGACTGGTATTTTTTGGAAATAGCGCTTTTAAATTTACAGATCATAGATGACGAGCATGAGATCAGCTGTTATGCGGAGAAAAACGGAAACCGGTACCGTATATGCACTGTCCGGGATTATGAAAACTATCAGTATAACGATAGCAGCTTCACAGATTTTGGAAGCCAGATGCCGGAGAACGCCCCGGCGGAAAAAGACTACCTTTCGCCGAAATACCTCGAGGAAGACGGAAAAAACCTGTTAATCCGTTTCATCCCGCTGTCCCTGGACGACGGCGGGCAGGTATGGCTCCGGCTGAGCTTTGACCTGACGGAAGAACTCCAGGAGCACAGGTATTTCCTGATCCGGAGTATCCTGCTGACCCTCGTTGTAACCCTCCTGGCCTCGGTGGTCACCGCGCTGGTGATGCGCCGGTATGTTCTTCAGCCTGTGCGTACCCTGGCGAAGGAGACAAAGGAGTTCGTTCCGGAAGAGGACGGAACCTATTCGCGGGAGCGGATTGGCCGGGCGGAAATCCGCAGCAACGACGAGATCGGCGACCTGAGCCGGGATATCCGGATGATGCAGGAGAACATCGTTACGAATACGGAAAACCTTGCCCGGATGACAGCGGAAAAAGAACGGACCGCCACCGAGCTGGAAATGGCTGCCAAAATCCAGGCGGATGCGCTTCCCAACATTTTCCCGGCTTTCCCGGAACACAGGGAGTTCGATATTTTTGCCGGCATGACGCCCGCGAAGGAAGTGGGCGGCGATTTCTATGATTTCTTCCTGATCGATGAAATGCACTTGGGAATTGTCATGGCGGATGTTTCCGACAAGGGCATGCCTGCGGCACTGTTTATGATGAGCGCCAAATCGCTGATCCGGACCTATGCCGGAATGAAGAAGAGCCCAGCGGAGGTCATACAGGCGGTCAATGACCGTCTCTGCGAAAACAACCGGGAACTCATGTTCGTCACGGTCTGGTTCGGGATTCTCGACCTTGCCGCGGGCAGGATCACGGCTGTCAACGCGGGCCACGAGCTACCCGCGCTGATGCCTGCGGGCGGGCGGTTCGACCTGATCCGCGAAAGGCCGGGGCTCATGGTCGGCGCAAGGGAAAAAATGCGCTGGCGGGAGCTGGAAATCGACCTGACGCCCGGAGCAAAGATCTTCCTTTATACCGACGGGGTCCCGGACGCCCATAGCCCAGCGGGCAAAATGTTCGGCGAAGAGCGGATGATCTGGGCGCTGAACGAAGGATGTGAAAAGTCACCGGAGGAACTTCTCCGGCACATGAAGAAAGCCGTGGACGCTTTTGTACAGGATGGGGCGCAGTTTGACGATCTGACGATGCTTTGCCTTGAGTACAGGGGGCCGGCCGTTTCCTGACGGCTTGATGAATCCGGAGGGGCATGATATGCTTGAGGCAGGCGGAGGCCGGAAAGGAAAAAGACGATGGCAGAAGAAAAAAACCGGGCCGATGACAGGGAGCTGGCCTGGGAAGAAGTGCGGACGGAGCACGTGATCCGGGACAGATGGATCGATCTGCGCCGGTCTGCGTTCCGGTATCCGGACGGAAAAATCTGGGAACCGTATTATAACTACACCCGCCGGGATTACGCGATTGTCGTGGCATCGGACGAGGAAGGGAACTATCTGTGCGTGCGGCAGTTCCGGCAGGGAATCCGGAGAGTGACGACGGAGTTTCCGGCCGGCGGACTGGAACGTGAAGGCGCGGATGTGTTCAGCGGAAGCACGGCGGAAGAAGCGCTGAAAGCTGCCAAGCGGGAACTGCGCGAAGAAACGGGATATGAGTCGGACCAGTGGACCTATCTGATGCGGGTGCCGGCGAACGCAAGCCTGTCGGACAACTACGCCTTTCTGTTTGCGGCGGAAAACTGCCGGAAGATAACGGAGCAGAAACTGGATGAGATGGAGCTGCTGCAGGTGGAAAAGCATACGGCGGCGGAAATAGATGAAATGATCCGTCGGGAAGAGTTTCCGCAGACGGATCATATTTTGGCCTGGTATTTGTGGAAAAACAAATAAGGAGGCTTTCCGGTCGCCTCCTTAAACCTCTTCGGCCAAAGGGCTTTCCGATCGCCCTTTGGAAACCTTCGGTGGATACTTTTTTACTTCCAGCGATTTCTGAAATAAGCGATCAGACAACGGATATCCTTGATGGTGGTACCCTGCAGGTTGGCCCGGAAGGCGCCGACGAGGACGGACATCATGACAGGGCCGCCGATCAGGCCCAGGATGCCGCCGATGCGCATGCCTACAAACATGCCGATCAGGCTCTGCAGCGGGGTGATCCCGATGGAATCGGACATGAGTTTCGGCTCCAGAATCCGGCGCAGCAGCTGCAGCCCCAGGGTCAGGCCCAGGAGCTGGAAACCGGCGGTGGGATTGCCGAGGAGGAACTGCAGGATGCTCATGACGATATAGGGCAGGCCGCTGCCGATCATGGGGATCAGCTCCATGATTCCCATGAAGAAGGCCGTGATGGCGGAATAGCGGAAATTGAAGATGGACAGGACAATCCAGGAAATAATCCAGACGATCAGCCCGAAGGTACACTGCACCCGGAGATAACCGGTCAGGCTCCGGATACCGGACTTGGTCAGCTGGGTGGTATTGCTGTTCTGGTTTCTCCGGCTGCCGCCGGGCAGGTGACTGCGGATCTCGTCATAATTATAGGCAATGAAATACAGCCCCATGACAAGAAAACTGATATAGATAATGATAAAAGGCATGGAGGTCGCCAACTGAACAGACCAAGCGACCAGAACGTTCGCTGCGTCGGAAGCCCAGTCCCCCAGGCCGTTGATCATATTGCTGACGGCGTTGCGGAGCCACTTTTCCACTCCCGGGCCGGCTGATTTGCCGATCCCTTCCAGCAGATTGTTCATGGCGGTGTTGATGGACTTGATACTGTCACTGACGATGTCCCCGGAGTTGTTGACGATGTTGGAAACCTGCCCGATGCCGAAGGTGAAAAGCCAGATCAGTATGGTCAGCACAACCGCCGTCAGCACGAGCACCAACAGCAGGGTGGCGAGGCCGCGCTTAAACTTCAGTTTTTTCTGAAAAAAGGCGATGAGCGGCTGCAGGAGGGCAGCCAGCGGGATCGCGATGATGAACGGGGAAAGCATGTCCCAGGCCATCGGGACGACCCAAATCAAGGCGAAAATGATGAGCAGAAGACAAATAAACCTAAAGGTAAGACGCTCAGCGGCTTTCCTCTCTTCTGTCATTTTTCTCACCGTCCCGGCCCGGGATAGCCCCGTTAGTTCTTATATTTTACGCTTTTTATCGGGGGTTTGCAAGACGGCCTTCCGTTTTTTTTCGGCTTGTTCATCCCGAACGAATCGTGTATAATAAATATATCTGTGGGCTTTATTCAGGAAGAAACGGAAAAGGAGCGACAGACATGACGAAAAAGGCAAACCAGGGAGCGGGTATTTCCATCAAGGTAGTGCATGCGGCGATGCTGGTGCTGGGCTTGCTGCTGATCCTGCTTCTGATTTTTTCCAGCTATAAGAACACCAATGTTTTCACGCGGCTGAACAAGGAAACGGGAAACTATATCGTTCGCCAGAAGGCGGCTCACGACCTGATGGAAGCCTCCGACTATCTGACGGAGATGACACAGCGCTTTACGCTGGAAGGGGACACACAGTACCTGGACAAGTACTTTGAGGAAGCCTTCGGCAACCAGCGCCGGGAAGCCGCCATCACCTCCATGGCGGAGAACGAAGCGGAGCAGACTCTGGTCAACCAGATCCAGGAAGCCCTGAACGAGTCCAACAAGCTGATGTACCGCGAGTATTACGCGATGAAGCTGGTGATCGACGCGAAAGAGATCAAAACCTATCCGGACAAGCTGCGGGGCGTCGAGCTGAAACCCGAGGATATGAACCTGAACGCGGAAGAAAAGATGGATCTGGCCCAGAAAATGGTGATGGGTACGGAATACTACGCGCAGAAGGAACTGATCCGGAACGACCTGAAGGCGGGCCTGAACACGCTGGACAACATAATGACAACCGCCCGGACGGAAACAACGGCGCAGCTGAACAGCGAAATGAACACGGTGCGGATCTTCATTATCATCGTGAGTGTACTGCTGCTGATCATCATCGGCCTGTCGGCTTATCTGGGCACGATCCCGCTGATCAAGGCGGCAAAGTGCGCACAGAACGGCGAGGCAATACCGGTGACCGGCGCGAAGGAATTCAGATATCTGGCGAGCAGCTACAATAAATTGACCGGCGCGAAGGAAAACAACGAAGACGACGATGACTGAGCGACGGGACCGGAGGAAATCTGACATGGCATGCACAGCAATTGTGGGAATCAACTGGGGCGATGAAGGCAAAGGACGGATGGTCGACCTGCTGACGGAGCAGTTTGACATCGTGATCCGCTATCAGGGCGGCGGAAACGCCGGCCATACGGTGATCAATGAATACGGCAAGTTTGCGCTGCATCTGCTGCCTTCCGGGATCTTCCGGAAAGGCGTGGTCAACGTACTCGGAAACGGCGTGGCGATGGATCCCGAAAGCCTGATGAACGAGATCAGGGACGTGACGGCAAAAGGCGTGGCGGTGACCCCGGAAAACCTGAAAATCAGCGACCGGGCAAGCCTGCTGCTGCCCTGGCACCGGAGGCTGGACGAGCTGGAGGAACAGCGCCTGGCGGACAAAAAGTACGGCTCCACCAAGCAGGGCATTGCTCCCTTCTACAGCGACAAGTATCAGAAAAAGACGATCATGGCCGGGGAACTGTTCTATCCGGACGTGCTGGAAGCGCACCTGAAGGACCTGATGGAGTGGAAAAACCTGACCCTGAAGGGCGTATACGGCGCCGAGCCTTATACCTGGGAAGACCTGAAACAGTGGCTGGACACCAGCTGCGAGGCGATCAGGCCCTTTATCTGCAATACGGGCACCATGCTCCGGAAGGCGCAGAAGGACGGGAAGCGGATCCTGTTTGAAGCGCAGCTCGGCTCCCTGCGGGATCTGGACTACGGCATTTACCCGATGACGACCTCTTCCAACACGATCGCATCATTTGCGCCGGTGGGCAGCGGCCTGCCGGGAGCAAATATCGAGCGGATCATCGGCGTGGTGAAGGCTTACTCGACCTGCGTGGGCGAGGGACCGTTTGTATGCGAGATGTTCGGCGAAGAGGCGGAGCGGCTGCGGGAAGCCGGGAGCGAATACGGCGCGAAGACCGGACGGCCCCGCCGCGTGGGCCCGATCGACCTGGTGGCGACACGGTACGGCGTGGAAGTGCAGGCGGCAACGGAGATTGCCCTGACGAAGCTGGACGTGCTTAGCGACCTGGATGAGATTCCGGTATGCGCGCGGTATTCCCTGGACGGGGAGGAGACGGATGAGTTCCCGTTCCCGTCAGCGCTTTCAAAGTGCAAGCCCGTGATGACGAAAGTGCCCGGCTGGAAGAGCGACATCAGCAAGATCCGGAAATGGGAGGATCTGCCGGAAGCGGCCCGGAACTATGTGGAGATGATTGAAAAGGCGATCGGCTGCCCGGTGAAATGGGTCAGTGTGGGGCCGGAGAGGGAAAGTATCATATGCAGATAAGGGGGCTTTCCGAGTGCCCGGGGCTGCCGCCCGTTTCTTACTGAAAACGAGCCACTGGCTCGTTTTCCGGGCGTGCGAAACCCCTGGACCTTCGGTCCGAATGAGTGAATTGATTGAAAAGATATAAAAATGATTGGAGAGCAACATGACCCAATACTATGAAACGCCCCTGAGTTCACGGTATGCTTCGAAATATATGCTGGAGCTTTTTTCCGCAGATACCCGGTACCGGACGTGGCGGAAGCTTTGGGTGGCCCTGGCGAAGGCGGAGATGGAGCTCGGCCTGCCGGTGACGCAGGAGCAGGTGGATGAGCTGGCGGCGCACATTGACGATATCGACTACGAATGCGTACGGCAGCGGGAAAAGGAAGTCCGGCACGACGTGATGGCGCACGTCTATGCTTACG
>Ga0265298_10003248_pt1 | contig 21707 bp, 33 predicted proteins | sample AusTroGonzalo_MG_3_FD_193486 | JGI IMG/M metagenome (GOLD analysis project Ga0265298, IMG submission 193486) | Bovine rumen microbial communities from tropical cattle in Woodstock, Queensland, Australia - Gonzalo_01 | ecosystem: Host-associated > Mammals > Digestive system > Stomach > Rumen ...
ATTACGAATACCTCCCCAAGCATCTTTATCAAGACAAATTAGAGATTACTCAGCAGCCTCTTCGCCTTTCTTACCACGAACCATAGGAGTCTTATCCTCAACAAACTCAAGAGGATAAATAGTCAGAGTGACATTCTCCTTACCATTGTTATACTCAGCCTCTTCGGGAGCATCGAGCTTAACATCAAATACACGATTGAAGTTAGTCTTATCCTCACCCAGGTCAGCCTTAAGAGCATCCCAAATAGCAGTATCGGTAAAGTTCAGCTGCAAACCAATACCTGTAGCCTGAGCAGTAGCAGCAGTCTTAGAACCAGCAGCAGCAGGACATGTAGGAGAAGGAATATCCTCAGGAGTCAGAGCAGCAGCGAGTTCCTCATCAGAAGCACCATCAAGACCCTTAGCAGCAGCGAAAGCAGCCTTATCTTCCTCAGACATAGCGGCAATCATCTCAAGACCATGTTCAGCAATCTGAGCAAGCTTCTCTTCCTTAGTAACACGAATAGTACTCAGCAGAGGCTCACCACTACGCTTAAACAGAGCAACACCTTTAGCAATATACCAAACAGTCTGGTCTTTAATAAGAGCTTCCTGACCTTCGGGAGTATTAATATCCCAACCATTCTCATTACAATAGTTGACAAGTTCATCAGGCTGACTCTGAATCAAAGCCTCAATACCAGCAATGTTATTAAGGAACATAACATTCTCACCTGCGGCAATAGCAAGAGCCTTAGATACAGGACTTGTGATGGTAAATTGACCAGTTGTACTCTTAGCAATAAGCTGAGGAGTTGCATTCATAAGACTAGACTTCTGACCTGCCAATACGGCGTTTACATTAAACTTAATTCCGAGTTTCATAATTGTAGGAATTTAAAAATTAATAAAATAAAATGAATTAACACTATGTAGTTTAGAACCACATTTTCAATATTGACTATCCTTTGTTGTTTCTAGATAATCCTCGTTAAGGAGAGTATAGTCTTGACCTTCAACGAGAACTTGTTCAGAGGTTTCCATGACGCCTTGAATAACATCACTTGCGATATCTCTCGAGCCTAGAGTAAAAGCTCTATGCCCAATCATAACACGAGCATATTTTTTATAAGTATCTTTTTCAAAGAATCCAGCAGCTTGTGCTTCTGTCAAAGAAAAATGACTTATAGCAGTTTGCTTGGTTATACCACCTAAGTTTTTAACGTACCTTGTAAATGTATATTCTGTAACAAAATCTATAGGTTGGGCAGGTATCCTAATAATAGGAAATTTACCCTCAGATTTAAGCTTTTCAGCGTGAGCTTTATTTATAGCTTCAACACATTGAGCAGAAACCTGAAATTCATTATAGATTCTATTGGCTAAATCTTTATACCATTTAACAGGATAAACACCAACTTTTTCGTCTTTATTAGTCTTAGTAAATTCCTCAGCTTCTTTAGCAGTACGACATCTAACGCAATATTGAGGAAGTTGCGTTTCAATATAAATCGTATTACCGTCAGTATACTGATACTGAGGAGCATAATCTTTAGTGCATTCCCAAGTTACTCCTGCCCTCGATAATAACGACTTGATGATATGAATATCTACACCAGTCTTACCATTTATAACATGGATATGTTCAAGACAAGAACTAAAAGGGAGTTGAAGGTCATTTGCTCTCATAAGAACAGCTAAACCTTCTTGCACGTTACTAATTCCACTTTTAGGACTTCCCATAACTCTCTTGATAAAGTTTTCAGCAGCAACAAGTTGCTTATCATCAAGAAGTTGTAGAACTCTTAGACCAGTAGCAGTATCTTTATGTTCAATACTCAATGCACGAGTATTACCGCCATTAGTTTTCTCTAATTTGTCCATTATTTCAAAGAGCGTTTTGTTTAACTTTTACACTGCAAAGATACAAAAAATATTTCAATCTGCAATGATAAAATCAAATTTATTTCCATCATCAGCATTAAATTCACTTTTATTAACTATTGTGTGCGTTTCTGTCATCGGTTTGTTAAATAACCTTTGTTGCTCAATAGTGTTTCTGCAAAAGATAGAAAATAATTTTATTTTACCATTACGAATATGAATATTACTTAATCTATAAAGATAAGATTCTATATCTTCACATAATGGAGATGTAATTATGATAACATCTACTTCTACACATAGAGATTTGTCTGGAGCATTAGATAAACTCAAACAATTAATCATTCCTAGATTAAACTTATCTTCATTAAGACTCATTTGCGCTCTAGCACCCATAGATTTACGTTTGCCTTTTTCTGCACCACTCTTAAAGTAAATAGGTCTACTATAAATGTCAACTGCATCAATATTATCTACTTTATTGTGATAGTTTCCACAAATATCAGTTTCAGAATTATTATTTAAAAATGCTGTAACTTTATTTGCGAATTCACCACGTTTACTTATAATAAGTATTTTATCCCCAGAATGTTCTTTAACCAATTCCAAAACTTTTTCAAGCTTACCTTCATAGTCAGCTAAAAGATTAGTTCTATTGCGTATAACTTCATAAGTTTGTGAAGCTCTATCTCTAAGATTATTAGGATTATAAAGTTCATCTATTTGCCTATTATATTCAAAAGACATATCAAGATGTTCATTCCATCCGTTTTCTTGAGCAATTTGAGCACAAATAGTAGCAGAAGAAATATTTAGTACTGTGTTACCAATACGAGCTTGTTGCATAATATCAAAAGAACCAAAGATATTAAGACTAGTTTCAATATATTTACAATAATATTGATAAAGTCTATAAATTTCAGTATCTTCAGGTATTACTACATCAATCAATGTTTCTTCTACGGGGGAGCTTACACGCAATGCATCTATTTCAGCTTGCTTAAAGCAGTCAAGAAGAGGTGCAAATTTATACAATTGAGTACTATCTGCATTTTTGGAAAAGAGTTTATTAAGAACTACAAGACGATATTTACATCTATCTATATATAAAGCAACACCTGAATTATAACTATCAGGTCTATACCAAATACATAGAGTAGCTGAACTATTCCAACTACCACTGTTTAGAAATTGAATTGTAAAGACACGAATTAATTTAGTATCAATAAGTTTCTTAAATTCAGTATTATTTTCTTCACTATCGGTATTAGTTAGAAATTCTATAAGTTCTTTCCTTTGTCCAAATTCGTTAACTATAATAACAGTTGTAGCAGTAGGACTTCTTGCATACAGTCTTGTTAAAATATCATATACTAACACTTTATCATTAAGAGGGGCTGGAACAAATGCAGTTCCAACCCCTTTATTATCTCTCCAATTAAGTGCAGCATTTTCAAATATTTCGTCAGCTGTCATTTTAATAGAATTTTCTCATAATTAATTAAAATCATCTTCATCAAATAGAGTAAGATAGTCTTTAGAATATTTCTTAAGAAGAAGTTTACCAGACTTAATACCTTTTTTAGCATCAGCTTTCGTTGTAGATGAAATACCAAGTTTAATCGGGTCTATAATCTTATATGCTTCTTTATAATAATATCCATAGTCTATATTTCTCTCTTCTATTGGCTTATCATCTAAAGAATTAAGAATTTGAACTGGAAGACCAGATGCAAGTTTTTGCCGTTTATGGTCATTAACATTTTCTTTTTGTATCACCACCCCTTTAGTAGAAACATAGAATCTAACGTGTCGCTGACTATGAACAGTAACAATTTTGTTATTTTCTATAGTTTCATAAACTACTTCAAATTGTCTACCAACATTCTGAGTTTTACAAAAATCAAGAATATCAGTACTTTTCTGAAGAGTTTCCATTACAGGAATATTATGATAAAGATATTCGAAAATAGCTTTTGCTACAATAGGCATATCATAACCTTTCTTCAAATCTTTAAGATATTGTTTGGGGTCTAATGCACCTTTAGCATCTACTTTTTCATCAGGCCATACAGCAAAATAATTATTTACATCTCTAGCAAAATATGCTTTATAATCTTCGCTATCAGCACCCATCCTATTAGTTTCATTCCAACGTTTTGTTATATAATTAAAAACTTCTAATTTATCTTTTGGAAGTTTAATAACGATACCATCAGTGTTTGCACTAATAACATGAATACCATTTAATTCTAATTCTTCAACAAGAGTCATTGTCATTAACTGACCATTGATAGTAACTTGAAGTTGAGCAAATCTATCATAAAGAAACGATAGTTCACTTCCAAATTTACCATAAATAGAATTAATAACAATCTTAAGAATTTCTGCTGCAATCTTATTAGGAACTCCAGCAATAATATAACCTTCAGAGTCTGCTGTATGCTTACATTTAACACGAGTATCACGAAAGTATCGAACCATATCCACAAAAACTTTATTGTTTAAGTGTTTAGGTGCAATATTATAAGATACAACTATAGAAGGATAATAACTATTATAGTCAAAATGTTTATAAATATATTTGTCATTAGACTCAAGTACAACAGGTACATCTTGAGTATGGATTCCTCCACACGCAAGAGTATAAGTTGTACCATAAAAAGTTATTTCTCTACAAAAGTCATCTTTATTAGTATGATATACATACACTTTCATCATATCTTCAAGTAAATCTTGAAGTTGTTTAGTCTTAAATTTAATATGAGGGAAAATAATCTTATTGAAACTAAGACGAGTTCTTTCAGTACGTCCTTTTTCAAATTGACTTTGATGAAGTCCACTCATTTTAGAATAAAAGGCTATAGTAAGCTTATCAGCAATATTAGCACGAGCACTACATAGAACATTAACTTTGAAAGCCTGGGTTATCGAATATCTCAATTTAATTTCATCAGGCTTTTGTCTAGCCATTTCACAAACAAGAAATACGTCATTTTTATTATAATAAAGCATTGGCTCTATATACTTAGGAAGAACATATCGTTCAAAATCGTTAGTAATAAGTTCATTTAGATGTTCTAAACTCATACCACGATATCTATCAATAGTTTTCCAATAAGCATTGTATTCTTCTTCGTCTATAGGCGGGAGAGTAAAGTCGAGTAGTTCATGCCATTTAAGATTAATAGAAGTCTGTTTAAGACTTTTACCAAACTTATTACGGTTACCTTCTTTATCAACTACAACACTTGCAGAATGAAGACCATAAACACGCTGAAGGTCAACAGTAGCATATGGAAGTTTGTAATACTTAAGTAAGTCTATATCTTTATCTCCATAAAATGCATCTCTATCACCTTGAAGTTTAATGATTTTCTGACTAAGATTAAATAGATATTTAATTAAATTCTTAGTACTATCATAGCGATTATAATGCATCATAAAACCTTTTATCATAAGGTCATCATATCCTTGATTATTAAAACCAAATAAATCAGTTCTAACAGGAATCTGAGTAACATTACCGTTTTCATCCTCTTTAGTATCATAATGAGATTGCATATTGTTAATATAAGCAACTAATTCAACTAATTGAGAATCATCGGTATCACTAATCCAAAAGATTTTACTTTTAACTTTATCAAGACGAGACTTAATCTCAGCTACAGAAAGTTTCTCTGGTAATGCTACAGGTTTACCTTTAGCATCAACACAATCTGAAAATGTTTTCATATAATCTTGTAAATCTACAAAAGTAACACTAAAGAGATTTACGAAAATTTCAACATCACATCCGAGAGATTTAATCATATCTTGATTAATGATAAAGTTTATAACTTAATTGTTTCTACTACTTTCTTTGTTATAGTTCCCTCATAGCCACGAGCTTTAAGCTCATCTATAAGTTCTCTACTTGTGAAATCTTTAAATTTATCTGTTGCACCAGATTCTCTTCTACGACAGTCATTACATATCTTACGATAACCGCTAGCATATTTCTGAAAATGACTAAGAGGAAGTTCTTGACCACAACATTCACATTTCTTTAATTGTCCTGTATATTCAGGTTTGACATCTATCTGACACATAGTTTATTTGCCAAATTTTAAATAAAGTTTATTTTTACATCTACTTGCAGCCACATATAGTCTACGATTAACTTCTTCAGCATCAGAATAAGGATATCCGTTTCTATCGAATACAATATCATTAACATCAACTAAAGACGTATCGAAAGTAGAACCTTGCATAACCTATATACTTTCATATATAGCCTGACTATATCTTATACTTTAAATAAATTCATAATTATCAGCATATTTCTTTGTTAGCCAATAATATCCATAACAAACTTGAAAATCTAAATTACTACCATTTCGCATATTAGCATGATTAATAGCTTTTCTAACATTAGACCAAGCATTTATTTTATTAAGAAATTCATTTATTTCAAAACCATAATAAAATACTTTCCTAAGTTTCTTTCCACTAATACAATTAATAGCATAAATAGGTTCTTCTAGTTTTTTAGTTCCTGGATTACCTAATCCTTTTCTACTTGCAGATAAATTATCTGCAAAGTTTTTAGATTTAGGTTTACCTTTTAAGGCTTTTGATATTTTTTCACCCATAGCTTTAATATCAGTATCTGTTTTATATTTATGAGTATTTCCACCTCTTCCACCATCAGTTTCATTCAAAAGATTTGGATTAAGTTTGAAATATTTATTAATATAATATTTTTCCCAAAAATTAACACTTAGTATAGATTTTGTGTCATCTATTTGTTTTAATAAAACACCAGTAACTTTTAATGGCAATATAGATTTAAGATATTCAAAACGTTTATTATTATTTCGTCTACCATAATCTACTTCATTTAAATGCCAATAATGTTGTTTAACTCTGTATTCTATACTATGGGAAGTAACACCAATATAAACTATTTGTCCATCAATAGGACTAACTAATCCATAAATATTATAAATCATACTATATTGTTTTTAGTAAAACCTATGCAAATTTATGAAAAGTTTTTCAAAATACCAAATGAATTTTATGAAAAGTATTTCCCCGTTTCGATTATTTAACACTTTAGATAATCTACTCTCTTTCGAGATAGTCGATGAACTTTACTCGTAATACTTTCACAAGTATTTCTTAGAGTCTTAGCTGCTGATTGTCACATAATAATAGTTTTTTAAGCATTCACACTTAGACTTTCGTCTTATGTTGTAGCACTATTATCTTCGCGAAGTTCCAGCAATTAGAGGAATTTTACAAGAGCCAAGTTACTAACTCTTATGAGAAGTTAAAGAAAAGCCATAATCTAAATCTCTACTAAACATTATAGTTCCATTAACTGGATTTATAATATTAGTAAGAAGAAGACAGGCTTCTTTAAAAGCATAATAATCTCTCCATTTCTGAGCTTTAAGTGTAGACCTAGAAGATTTAGCAGCATCAATCAAACTTTGTGAAATTTGAAGATATTTCTGAATACTAAATTTATCACTATGGTCTACAACAAATAATGAAGTAGATATATCACCACCATGAATAGCTTGAAATCTTACAACAAAACCTTTCAATCCAAACTTAGGATGAACAGAATTTGCTATATCTTTAAGAATATATTCTTCAGAATTCTTAATAATACAATCGTTAAATTGATTTACAATAGTTGTATAGCTAATAATCAAATCATTCTTCGTAAGTACAGATACATCGCTATCAGCTATAATTGCATTTCTAATAAATTTATTCCATTTAGAAACAGCCATATTAGTATATGCTATAACTTTAGCATAATCTACATTACGAGTTAATTCTTCATCATTAAAATTGTTATAAACTATTTTATCAAACTCTTCAGGAGTGCAAACTGCATATCCTTTAGTATAATCTTCATTAAACTTTTCTCTAAAACGTTGAATATGAGTTAAGAAATTATAAGTCTTATGCTCGATATCATATCTTAGAAGTTCAAGAAGATAACTAACAGGATTGTCTTCACCTTGCCTAACAATTTCTTTAAGAGCAAAAGTCTTAGTACCTTTGAAGGCAGAACTATACTTCTCATTAACAGGAGCTAATTGAGAACTATCACCGATATAAATGATTTTACATTTATTAGTAATACAAGTTCTTTCAAGAAAAGTACAAAGACCTCTATTTATCATAGAGGCTTCATCGACAATATAAAGTTTATAATTTCCAATCTTAATCTTACCTTTTGGATCAAAAGGAGGATTATTTAAATCAAACTTCTCAACATCAAAATTAAGACGAAGACCTAAATCAGATTGCAAAGTATTTGCTTTGATACCGGGAATATAAATACTTTCTCCTAGTACTCTACAAGCTTTATGTGTAGGTGCAGCAAGACCAATCAATGAATAAGATGTAGCACTATTAAGAATTAATGCTTTGACAAGATAAGTCTTACCAGTACCCGCAGCACCAGTTAAAGCTCTTTTATAGTCTTTTGGGTCAAAAGGACTATCAATAAACTCTATAAGTTTATCATAAGCTATTTTTTGGTCGTTTGTAAAACTACTAATACTTGCTCTATTAGTGTTTACTGGATTTATAGGAATAATACTCATAATTAATCATCTTCAGGATGTAAAACATCCATATTATAACCATCAACTCCAACAAGACTTTTGAAATCAAACTTCTTAATGCCGTTATCTGTAACAATATAACCTCTTACAATCCAATTAGGAGCAAAAGGAATATATTGTTCAGGAAGTCCTGGCATATATTTAGCGTTAATTTCGCTTCTTATGAAACGAGTACGTCTACCATGTTTATCAACAGTTCTACGAAATACATTAGTTTTACATGTTAAATCATAAGATCGCTCAGTAAATTCAAGAACTCTTAAATCAGGATGAACTGGGTCGTTTTCCATATTTATAGAAACTTTAAAAGTTCCATCTTCATCTTGAAATACTTTACCTTTTACAATCTTGTTAGTAGTACGTTTAATACCATCAGAAGTTCTATTACGTTTAGGTTTAGGAACAGCTACTTTGAACGGTATTAGTTTAAGTAAACCCATAACTACTTCTTTTTAGATTTCTTAGTCTTATCAGTTAATTGATATTCTTTCTTAATTTTCTTTTGAGCTCTAGCATCTTGCTGAGAATTATCATTAAACTGAGCATAACTGCTACCAGCTTGATTATTCCAAACAAAATGCCAACCACAATACTTAGTAAGAAAGTCAATTTTACCCCAGAGATGAATGCCGATAACAGCACTCTTAGCACATTGTAAGGTTTTACTAGAATAATCAACCTTACCAATTTTAGAAAAACTTCTTAAATCTTTGTTTTCGTCATGTTTCATACACTTTACAACAAAATTAAAATTAATATTAATACTAATATCAGCTCCCCTGTAGAGGAAATGATACCTTATCTGTCAATAATATCAGTAACTTCTTTATCAAGTTCTTCTCTACGGGCGTTGTGTTTAACTATACGCTTATATAAGAAGAATTGTTGCCAAGTAACTTTATTCAGCTTCTTCTTCAGTCTTAATCTGTTAAGTCTTAAGAGAGCTTTAATCGCTAGTTTTACTTCATCTTTCATCTTTATTAGAATTAATTGTTACCCTAACTGGATTCGAACCAGTAATTTCAGAACCAAAATCTGACGTATTTCCAATTATACTATAGGGCATTACCATTTTGTTATTCTAGATATAAATCATCAAATATTACAAAAGGTTTATCTGTATCATAACTCATGTTAGATACATGATTACACTCGCAAGAAGCTTCTTCGTACTCATCCTTTCTATATTCTTCTTCACAGAAAGTAGCTATAGCTTCTTTTGTGTTTCTAGCAGCTACATAAGCAGCACCACCACAATAAAGTGCAGTTGGAGCAATTCTAAATACTTCCATCATATCTTTCTTTAGGAATTAAACGTACATCTTTATCAGCATCATAATATGATTCTTCTAAGAACCAATCCTCAGTCATATAATCTTGATATTCAGGCCAAGGAAGAGCAACATATAGAGATATATTATCAGGCATAATATCTAAGTTTAAGTTATTCTATATTTTGAAATTCGATTTCGGACTGCCTATTTATTCAGCTTATTAATTAATCATCAAAGGTGTTTGAAACTAACATAAGCCGAATTAGGCACTAAATAGAGGATTTTATACATACGGAAGTGTTTGAAATAGCTTCAATCATCTTATTATATCTTTTATTTTTATAAACATCTTTTATTCTTTTAATACGAGTACCATAGTTTACATTATACTTTTGAGTACACCATTCTAAGTTTGTATAAATATTATTAGTTTTATCTTCATCTTTATGGTTTATTACAGTATAATTATTATAATTTGGTACAAATGCTTTAGCTACAAGTCTGTGAACAAAAATAGTATGTTTCTTACTATATTTACACAAACATACAACTAAATATCCATCTTTATTCTTTTTAAGTTTTAGTATTTTATATGTTTTTAAACTTCTAATTCTTCCTAAATTGCTAACTTGATAATTAGGATAATCAAATATATATTTCCAAACTTCTTCCATATAATATTAAGTCGTTGTAATTATTATCTTGCTATCAGGCGTAAACGCTGCCTTTTCAGACATACCAAGTTTAGAAGCAATAATGTTAAAATGATTAATCTCATATTTAAGACTATCATCATCAATATAATGATTCATATTCTTAGTATAATCTTCAACGCAATCTTCGCATAAAACTTCATTTATACCAGCAACATAGAAGATTTTCTTATGTTCAATAGAAGTGTTACAAGAACCACAAACTATAACATTAAGACAACCTGTTACTTCTACTCCAAAACCAAGACCAGATGCTTCTGCACCATTCATCTCGATTATAAGAAAATTCTTATCGTTTTTATATATCTTAGCCATAATATTCAAATTTAAATTAAAAGCACTCCTACTCTCACGAGCAAGAGTGCTATCATCTTCAATTATTGTATTAATTTTACAACTAGGCAGTTAAAGCACTGCAATAATTATAGCAATTACCGCAACAGCCGTCATCACATAAGTAGCAACTTTCCACATACCAACTGTATCAGTCAGAATAACAAGTTTCTTATTTTCTTCTTCGTAAAGAGAACGATTATCATTAGATTCAATCTTAAGAGCATCATTCTTTTCTTGAAGAGTCTTAACTTGGTCTTTATAAGATTCAAGAGCCTGACAAGTTCCTTCCATATCAGAATCAAAGTTCTTAACACGAGTAGAAAGATTATTTACTTCACCTTTAAGATTCTTAATCTGATTATTCAGACTACGCTCAATCTTATCCTTCTTTAGAACAATCTGGATAAGTTCATCATTACTCTTTTTGTTAAGTTTTGTTTCTCTGCCCTTAACAGCGGCAGTTTTGCCATTTTTTGCCATAGTTTTAAAACGTTTTAAATTAATAATCATGCCTGTTGTCACAGGACTTTGTTTAATAGTACTCTCAACGAGAATCGAACTCGTATGCCAAGAATGAAAATCTTGTATCCTAACCATTAGATGATGAGAGTGAATAAAAACCGCTTAATTAAATGTTATATTAATTATAACTTAAGCGGTTTGCTCGGTATAAGTGTTAAGTATATTGGTACCTCTTTTACGACAATCGTCAACTTAACCTGTATAACCACGAGTTGTGGACTCAGCAAGGATTGAACTTGCGACCTGATGATTATGAGTCATCTGCTCTAACCAACTGAGCTATAAGTCCTTAACCTTTATAGTATTTAATTATACTTTTATTTCCTATTCTATCTTTAACAGGTATATTTTGATATCTGTTACCACATTCTCTAGAACAACAATAACGACCTCTATCTACATATCTTTTTTCTTTGGAATATATTTTACCACAGACAGGACATTTTAATAATGCATAAGTTCTACCTTTTTCTTGCATATGATGTTTTATGTGGTCTACATTTGTAGTAATTTCAAGATTAGATATATCGTTATTCTTTTTATTGCCGTCTTTATGATGTATTACTTCATCTTTAGTCAACAATCTACCTATATGATTTTCTACAATAACTCTATGATGAAGAACATAACCGTTTTTAGTAGCATTAGGATGATTAGGAACTAAAGCATAAATATAATCACCTTTGCTTATTAACTTTTCTATTTTCCACATATTATTTTTATTTGTGAAGCCAGAAGGATTCGAACCTTCGACCTAAACATTAGAAGTGTTTTGTTCTGTCCTCTGAACTATGGCTCCAGCAGTGGTTACAAAACTTAGTTGCTTGGCACCCAAGAACATCACCACCAATAGTGTTTTTGGCAATATCAGCAAATTACTCAAATTCTATATCACAGTCATCATCATCTTCAACCATCTTAGTGCCATAAAGGTCTATATCGTCAAAGTCTTGATTAACCGTTTCAGCATCCATTTCAGCAATATATTCTTCTTCCATAACTATATTATTTAAATAATGTACGGGTACAAATATAATAAATAATACCGATATAGAAAAAGAATTTGCTAATATTTAACTTACTTTAATATTTCGGGATAGTCATTGAAGCTAACATCAGAATAAGAATTAGCATAAGACACGTCGTCACGGTCTTCGTTGACTTTCTCAAGATATTGAAAGTTAATGCGAATAGTACAATCAATATTATCTACAGAGTCAACAGAGATGTTAATTATATTATATTTCTCGTGCTGATATATAAGACGATCAAGATGATTTTCAACCCACTTAAGATTTATTTTATTTGGAGTGACAATAGCATCTTTATCGACAAGCATATCGACAATATGACCTACTTTTTGGTCATTATAGTCATAATTTCTACCAATGTGTTCAACTAATGCTTTAAGAACATTGTCTTTAGTCTCTTTTGTAGCAGCCATTAGAACTGCTTTAAAAATCTTTGGATTAATCATACCTTGTTTTCTTTCTTACCTTTATAGTCAATACCTAATTCTTTACATATTTGTTGAGAGATTTCAGGACCAAGATAAGTTCTTTTGTCTTTACCATTCTTATCTTTTCCTTTAATTACAAAACAAGAACCTTTGCTAGAAATATAAACAGGATATTCATTTCCTTTACTATCTTTCCAGGTAAACTTTGTTTTCACAGGCTCAGTTTTAACAGTTTTGGTACTTACAAATGTATTACCTTCACGAGTATAATTCTGAGCATAAGTTGGTACTCCCACTAATAGCAAGAGCACCAACATAATATATTGTCTAAACTTTTTCATTCTTCATCTCTAAATTTAAATTCTTTTTTACGAATAGTATAATCAGAAGGATTATCTCCACAACAACGACGAAGTAAGTAAGTAAATTCATCTCTTTCTTTAGGCGTTAAACCTTCTTCATCGTCTTTTTTGTTAAGATAATCATAATGCTTTTCATCTTCTTCATACTTAGTCATTTCCTCTTTAGCAAACTTTTCAGCATTCTCTTCATGATGAAAAAGATTATCTAAATCATCTCTTCCACCATAAAATAATTCTTCATCAGCACTTGGAGGATAAATCCAATGAATATAATAAGCAATCATAATATCTTAATATTCTATTAATAACCTACCTTTTTTACTAAATATATAAATATCAGCATCTTTTGAGAATCTAGTACCATCTTTTACAATGAAAACATTATTATTCTCAATAGTTTCTATATAAGAAGAGAATTTCTTAATTATACTTCCTTTGTTATCATAAAGAATGTTCTTATATATAAACATATAATCAGAAATAACACAAGGAGCACCATCGAAACAATATGATTCTTTGGTATCAAATATAATTTGTCCAGTTTCACCACTAACAACTACAATATTCTCATGCATAGTATATTTAGGATACTTACGATTACCTTTTCGACAAGAATCTAAAATACTAGGTTTAATTTCTTCAATAGTTCTCTTAGATAAAACTAGAATGCCTTTGTATTTATCTCCAAGATAACCATATTTAGTATAAAGTGTTCTATCAACTATTTTACCATCTTTATATAAATGATAAAAAGTTATTGGAGAACTACTAATACATTTACCTGGTTCAAAAGGAGAAATCCTTAGTTCAATCATATATTAATACGTTTTGGACTACCAATCATTTTATTCTTAGCAAAGTTAATAACTGCAAGAGCATAAGCTCTACGTTCACTACTTGTACTAATAGTAAGCGGATGAGCTAATTTATCACGCTTATTAGAAGATTCATAAAAGTAAATCATAAGTTGTAAAATTAAGTTGTGTTTATTAAAGATTTTTATTTTTCGAACTTTATAGAAATTCCTAAAACTTGTTCTTTAGTTTTAGTTGTAATTAGTAAATTACTTTGAGATAAACTCACTATAGAACTAATTTGAAGTATAGGTAATTCTTTTTCACCTGATTGAGTTTTAATTATTGCTTTCATAAGACTTTCTAATTTATGTCATAACAACAAAGATAAAGTAGATAATCTTGTACCTATTGGCTTTGATTCCGAAAATCTAAATCATCTTCGCTGCTATGACTGTTACAATACATTTCTTCTAAAGGGGAGCTTATACAAAGAGTGAAACTACACAAAGACATACTATTCCAGATAATGCAAACATAACTCTCCAAAATATTGTTTGAGTTCGTATTGATAAATTCCAATGTTTCATAGTTCACATTACTTTCATTATATATCTTGCTAATTGCTTTTCTTTCTCACTTCCTGATGATATTATGTCATCATATATTGCTTTAGCTTCTTTGTATGCATCACCAGCTAATGCTGATACAAGTTGTGAAATCTTACTCATAGTTGTAATATATTAAATGTTGAAATTAATTATATTATAATCTATGTTGTATTTATCACACAGATTTATCATATCCTTAGAATTAAACCAATTATTGTTGAGCTTTTTAAGTTCATTTGGAGAAAGAAGAGTCTTATTCTCTTTAAGAAGATGCTTATAATAAAGACATTTATACCATTCTTCTTTTTCTTCTAAGAATTTAATAACTCTAGTAACGGCTGTACATTCATCACCTAATGTGATTGATGCCATTGTTCCAGAATAAGCTTTTGATAAAGACTTTAATTCTGATTCTAACTGCTTTAAATTTTCAATTGTTGTCATAGTTGTAAATGTTATAAAGTTGAAGATGATGTTTGTATTATATCTAATATTTAAGATTATAATCTATTATAGTGTACCAAGTTTATTGAGTTGGCATTATTTGAGTAATATATTGTATATAATAGAGATGTTCGTGTTAAAGATAAGTTATATGACGCAGGCGTCAATGAATGAGAGTTTAAGAGTTTGGATAAGAGTGATAATGATATAAATAGTGAGAATAGGCATCATTAATTGAGATGGAGATGAGAGAGGTGATGAGAGTTTGTGCAAAAGAGTGTGCAATGGGACTGCCCCAAATAGCTATACTTATCCTCAAAATCCCACTAATACCCATACATTTGCACAAAATTTGCACAACTTCTCCTTAATTTAACCTTAATTTGAATTTATGCGCAACACAGTGTGCAAACAAAATGCTTATTATACTAATTCTAGTACTTATGTGTGCAATCGTTTGCACAAAGTGATAAAGTTAGTGCCACCATTATTGATAGCACTAACAATACACAAACATAACCTAAAACTAATACAACTATTATTCCTTATTATTCTCAAAGAAGATATAATCAAACATCTCTTCTCGAATTTCTTCATCGTACTGAATGCCTTTATCTTGCTCTATTTCAGCACAAAGTTCTTCGTGATACTTATTCATAACTTCCAAGATATTTTAGTTTGTTCTCGCATTGTCCACCAAGCTACTATTGCAAACATAGTTTCAAACAATCTCAGAGTAGTAGCACCACAAGATACTTCTGATTCATTCCATATCAGTAATAATAAGCACAATAGTGCTGTTACTGATTGAGAAAGTAAAAGTAATTTAACTGTATTCATAACTGCTTTAATTTAAGTTGCAAAATTAATTAATTGAAAACTTATGAGATAATAACGCTTATCTGATTTCAGTTTATTATCATCAGAACTTGGTTCTTTGATTGCGGTAGAAGTTGGTTCTTTGATTTCATTAGAAGGGTGAAATCAAGCAAAATCATTTGTGGCAATAGTGGAATCATCAATGTAACCATTACTACCACAATGAATGCTGATGATGCCACAAAGGACACCATCAGCAAGAGGACATTAGAAGCCAAGAGCACGGTCGAGACGAGCTGCAACACGTTCATCAAGACGAAGACTCTTGATTGTCTTGATGTAACCTGTGTTCTCGTAGGTGTAGCCGTCAACCTCGTCGTTAGCATTGACAAACTTGAAGTCAACAGTCACAGTAGCACCAGTGAGGAGTTTAATCCAATCCTCACCAGAAAGGTGCTGACCACGAAGACTACGAAGCTCGGCAATGTCAGGATTCAGAGGATAAGCCTGACGAGCAAGGTCAGAATAAGACATTGAGAAACTTGTGTCCTCAGTCTGAACCATTGCACCATTCTCATCAGCTTTGTAAGCTGGAACGTTTTCATTAACGTTGAAGAGAACTGATTCCTCGAAAGCAACTACATTAATAATCTTCATAGTTGTAATACGCTGTCCTAACAGCGGGCAATTAATTAATACGAGCACTACTGCCAATAGCACTCGTAGCAATAAAACTCTCTATTGCAAAAATTGGTTCTTTGATTCAAGTAGAATTGGTTTTTGAAAAAGTAGCCCCTGGGGGGGCATTAAAGTTAAGTTAAGAGTGGAGGGGAGTTCTGGCAATAGGTCCACTCTCTCACACTTATATCCTCCACTTTCCCATTTTCCTCACTTTTAAAGTTGTCATCTTTATCTCCAGCATCACCTGATTAACTTCAAATTTTTCTCAGCATCACCTGATTATTTATAAGCCCTTATTACATAATCTTAAAAATCCTAACTAATAAATCTTATATCATCTAAAGTTACTTTGTTCTCATTATATCTTTATTATACCTAACTCTCACCTTCATAAATTTTAATTCTATTATCACAATCGTATAATAAAATCTTCAATAAAATTAATCATTTCTAACTTTATGACAAAAAGAAAGGATAAGACTTTCACAAGCCCTATCCTAAATACTAATCATAACCTTGTAACTTTTATGAATTTGTTTTGTTTAAGACCACTGTCTTTATTAATACCAAAAACCCAAAACTATAAATATTACTACTAACCAAAAAAAAAATAACTATAAACTTCAAAATTAACAAGAATAAAATAATGTGTTTAAATTATTCAATAAGTATTTGTTATAAATTGTATTATCAAAATAAATATTATTAATTTTATTATTATATTTAATTATATAATTATTAATATTACTAATTTCTGGAATACTATTATCCCTAATAAATCTCCCTATTGGCAGCAAATTTACAACAACTTGAGCAAATTTGCAAATTTTTTAAGATTATTTAATAAAATATGTACTTTTGTTACTATTTCATATATTACTTATACTATTAATCCTGATGAAGTATTACTTAGATTATATTATTAATAGTACTAATGTTACTCGCTTTTATAAGCACCCCCATAGAAAGAATTGATGATTAGCATCAAGCTATTATTCTCATTATTACTCTTATTAATACTCTCACTAACTTTACTAATACTATGTTAATGAATGTTAATTAAAATATGTTAATATTAAAAAATTTCATTATATGGAATATTATCCTTATCTTTGCCTTAAATAGTGGTTGGAACATTAATTTAAATTATATTTTCTATGATTTATAGTCCTTACGGTATAACTCAACAAACTTATGATTACAGTCTTTATAGAACTGATAATATTACTGTCAGTGGATATAATGTCCCGACACATAATGCTAATAATACAAATGGGTAATCCCACATTATTAATTCTAAACATTAAGTAATTATGAAACATTTTAAAGTAAATGGTGCTTTAGGTAAGTTTGAACTAAACCTTCCTGAGAGTCTTGAAGAAATTTCTGTTGATTATTTCAAAGAATGTACTAATTTTGTACATCCTGCTCCTAATTATGCTTTAGTTGCTATTGTTTATAAGGATTCTCTGAACCTTATTCTTACAGCTAATAAAAAGAAAGAAGGAGTTAATGTACAAATTATTCCTGTTTTTATTAAGTCTGGTGAAACTGACTCTGAATTTATTAAAGGTATAAATATGGGAGATAAGATTGTTATCTCTGGTAGTGATCTTTCTATCGGTAATCATATAAACTCTCCTTATAATAAAATTACTCCTGATAATATTATCAGAGTTTGTCAGAATGCAGGTAGAGAATTTTATCAAAGTACACTTGAGCTTAATACTCCTATTTGTCTTGTTGAATTTAAGTTAGTTCCTATAGGTGCTATTCGTTCTAAACTTGATAGAACTAAGAATAGTTTTATTAATCCTTTTATTCATAAGGCTTTTACTGAAGGTGGGGAGGCTTAATCATCAACTTTCTCTACGGGGGAGCTTGTTAAGATACTGTTCTTACAAGAACCTCCGTAGATGATAAAAGAAATAAAATGACTGATACATATAAATTTCCAGGTGGTAATGATGTTAAAGTTCTTCGCAAAGAAGATATTATTAACACTATCAATTGCAACATTGTTGACAAAGAAGTAGCTTTGGCTATTGTTAAACAATGTGAGGTTGATGCCGCTAACTTTTTACGTAAAGGTCGTTGGACAGGCATTCCATTTATTGGTAGCATTAAAGTTCCTGATAGTGTTAAAATGGCTAATACTCCAGAACAAAAACAACTTATTAATGATGCTATCCAAACTGTAAGTTCTGAACAATTTGTAATGTTTAGAAGAGAACTTGCTTATAACAATGAAAAAAGAGCTAAAGCTACTAGATATTACAATTATGTTTTAAGTATTGCTGTTGCTAAAAACAGAAATTTATTTAAGAAGTTATGTAAAGAAAAAGGTGTGGGTTATGCTCGTATTCATTTCTTTCTTGCTTCTAGTATAACTGCTGTTGAAAATGAATATGTTCCTGTAGAAGATGAAAACGATAACTATTGATAGTTTACTTGTTGTTGATGATACAGGAATGCCTCAGCCTCCTGGAATTCGACAATTACTTGATAGAGATATTAGAACTCTATACACAAGAGATAAATCTCCTGATAAGAAACAATATATGGCAGAAGCTATTGTTATTTATCAGTTAGGTGACCCTAAATCTCCTGCTAGACAATCAGGTTTAAGTGAAAGAGAAGCTCTGACTTTTGCTAAAGAACAAGCTGGTCTTCCAGAAAATTATATACCTGATTCTTTAGTTATTAGACTTATTAAGAGATACGAAAATGAAAATCTTACTGAAGCAGGTCGTGTTGTAGAAAACATACTTCAGACTATTCATAACGTAAATCTTCTTATTAGTCATCTTAACAAATATTTTAATGACCAACTTGCTAAACCAACTCTTAGTGGTGAAGAACTTTCTGTTATGTTTCAAAATATAGCAGCAGTTAAAAAAGAAGCTGGAGATATTCCCTCTATATTGAAAAAGCTCGAAGAAGCTAAACAAAATCTTATGTATGAACAAGAAACAGAACTTTCTCGTGGAGGTAATGCTGTTTTAAGTTCAATGGACGCTGAAGATAATTAAGGTATGGAATATCATATATGTATAAAAAGATTTCCTAAAAAAGTAGAATCTTTACCAAATGAAGTTTGGAAGAATACTATATATGAAAAATATATGGTATCAAATTGTGGTAGAATTAAATCTATTCCTATAGGAAATAAACATGAAAAGATAGATGAACATCTTTTAATTCCGTCTATTGTTAAAGGTTATTATAGTGTTGTCTTGTATGTTAATAGAAAATTTGTAAATAAACCTATACATAGACTTGTAGCAGAAACATTTTTAGATAATCCCGATAATTATACTTGCATCAATCATAAAGATGAAAATAAATTAAATAATAATGTTGATAATTTAGAATGGTGTTCTTATTCTCATAATTCTTCATGGTCTTTGTCTAAACCAATAAACAAGATAGATATTGTTACAAAGAAAATTTTAGCTACTTACGAAAGTGCTATTCAAGCTTGCAAAGATAATAATATATCTACAAACTGTAATAATAACATTTTGGATTGTTGTAATAGAAGAAGACTTAATACTTATAGAGGTTTTATTTGGAGATTTGTAGGAGATACTGATTATTCATTTCCGTTCACAAAGCCAAAAATATTACAATATGATATGCAAGGTAATTTTATAAAAGAATATAATTCTGTAAAAGAGGCTGCTTTTGCAAACAATATTAAACCTTGTGGTATTTATAGGTGTTTAGAAAATAAATCTAGCTCGTCTAATAATTATATTTGGAAATATTATGGATAAAAGATATTCTAATAATTATTTATATTTTACAGAAGAAGGGCATAAATATAATGATGATTTGGGAAACATTTATACAAGTGTTACTACCTTAATTCATCAGTATGCAAATACTTTCGATGCAGATTATTGGGCTCATAAGAAAGCTAGAGAACAAGGTAAATCTGAAAAACAAATCCGTGCTGAATGGACTAGGATTAAAGATGAAGCTTGCGAAAGAGGAACTGCTACACATAATGGTATAGAAGATGCTATTAAAAGTGTTAGTAAGTTTAAAGAAGCTATAAAATACTTAGAAGAAACAAAGTCTGGAAGATGTGTTACTATCGCAGATATTCCTAATTTAATACCTAGACCTTTAGATGTTGAAGAATTTAGAGAAGCAACTAATAATAAATATCCCGAAATATATAGAGTCTTTGATTTCTATACTGAGCGAGGATATACTATCTACTCAGAAATTGGAGCATTCCTTATCGACTATCTTATTAGCGGAACTATTGATATTTTTTGTTATCGCCCTACTGATTTTGTAATCCTTGATTGGAAAACAAATAGAGATGGTCTTAAGTTTGAAGCTGGATATTATAAAAAAGATAAGTCTACAATTCCTAATCAACTAACTAATGAATGGGTTAAAAAAAGACAATCTATGCTTCCACCTCTCAATCATTTAGATGATTGTAATGGTATGCACTATACTATGCAGCTTTCTCTTTATGCTATTATGGCTGAAATCATTTTGGATATTCCTTGTGTAGGACTTGGTCTTTGTCATATAGGAAGTCCTTGGGTTTTAAATAAATACGGTCAACCTCTTAGAGATAATGAAGGTTATCATGTTGACCCAAACGGTGAAGAAACTGTTAAATGGTTTAAAATACAATATCTTAAGAACGAAGCTAAAGCTCTTCTTAAAGATAGATATTACAAATTGAAAGCTGATAATAAAACAAGTAATCAACAATTAAGTTTATTTTAATATGATTAAAAATGCTCTTTATAGTAAAGTCAAAGAATATGACTTTGAAAAACTATTTAAAAAGAAAGGTTATGCTTATTTTACTAACGGCGCTTATAATTTAAATATCATAGGTGTTCGTGCTGTTGGTCGTAATATAACAAATAGTTTTGACGATGTTCTTGTACTTATTTACAAAAGTCCTAGTGGACAATGGCAACGTCAGATTTATAATATTACCACAGACCCAGGTAGATATTATATGCTAAATCCTACTACTCGTAAGGGTACAGCTATTCTTGTTCCAGGTCAATATCGTGGAGCTTATCAAATAGATAAACATCGTGGTAAGTATCTCGCTCTTTGTCAGAGAAAGCCAGTTAAAGTTTATAGAGATAACAATAAGAATGGTGTATATGATTGGGATCCTGCTACTCTCGAACAAGGTCTTTATGGTATC